>VFQN01005213.1_pt1 | contig 16158 bp, 6 predicted proteins | sample 3512371 | NCBI WGS metagenome assembly VFQN01 (sample SAMN10412370, study PRJNA504923) | tailings metagenome | isolation source: Replicate 2 from Balatoc abandoned mine | place: Philippines: Itogon, Benguet | collected 2017-08-28 | reverse complement strand
TAACATGTGAAGCGGTGTGTAAATGTAATACTGGGTATCAAGGATTAGATTGTAGTATCAGTGCTGCTTCTTTACCCGCACTGCAAGCCGCGAGGTCGGTCCTAGTCAATACTTTGAAGAATTTAACTCAGATTGATGATGTGAACAGTCAATCTGTAAGTTCTTGGGCTTCCTACCTCAATTCAATATCTTCCAGTCCCGATGAATTGGCACCTACCGAGCTTGCAACTATCAACCAGATAGCTCTGACAACAGTGACCCTTGGTCAGTCCTTATCACTGCCTCCATCTCATTTAGAGGGAATTTTGGATGCCGTAGACCGAGTTGCGACAGTTACGGCCTCGATCAAAAGTAATATAAGCCACGTGGACGGCTCAGATGAATTAGTAAATGTTCTTAATCGTTATGCTCAGTCAGTAACCTCGAATATGGTTTATGGGGAGTCGGAAGAGACTGTTATCTATAATAACTTTCGTATTTCCAGTACAATAAGTCTAGCTGATGTAGATAACCCGATTACAATGAAAATTCCACAGACTGAAATAGAAACCTTATTAAAGCAGGGCAAATCCTCGATGACATTGATTCCAAGTCAGGAAACATCGGTAACATATCGTTCTATTTCGAGTTCATTAATTCAAACTTATCAGAAATCTTATACTCGGGTTCCGAATCAATTTTACTCCGATCCTTTGCAAATTAGTTATTATGAGGGTGAAGGAAACGATTCTTCTATCTCTCCAAGCTATGCAAATTTACTATCTTCCATTATTCTAAAGATTAAGCACAATGAAGCAATTAGCAATTTTGATTTCCGTTTGTATAAACAACAGAACTTTACTTCTTCATGCTATTTTGGGAAAATCTCAAACTCATCCTTCCTTTGTGAATATTCACGAAAGGTGCTGTTTCATCATTGTAATGGATCATTCGATGGATTAATGTTGAGCAAGTGTCCAGTCTTAGTTCCTACTTGCAATTTGTTGAACATTACAACGGCGAACGTCGCAAACGTTTCGACTTGCACAACTTTGAATTATACATTGACCGAAACAACATGTTTATGTCCATTAAGCCAAACCTACGCCAATACTCGGGCATTAAGTTCTTCTTCCATCCTGAGTGGCTTTGACAAAACTGAAGCGATTAACTTAGTTGCAGCTACAGAATATCTTGTCGATGATTTTGTCTATACATTTGAATCACCAGGAGAGGTGACAGCAGAGAAAGCATCGATCGTTATCGGCTTGATATGTTCTGTGTGGGGAGTAGGTATCCTTCTGTTAGTCACAATAAATTTTCGAGAGAGTGAAGTACGAAAGCAACAACTTTCAGCTATGAAAAAGAAGTTTAAGAAGGAATTTAAACATTTTACTAACCCTGATGGGTATCCTGGATTCAAAGATTCATCGGTATATTTTAGCTTTATTAGGGATGGATCAACCACCTTTTCTACTGAGTCCGCCCCAATAACGCGAGAACAATCAAGAAATTTAGTGGTTGAACACCTTCGAGATGAAATATTGGGTTATATTGATTTAATCATGCCGGCTGTATATCATGCTCGAGATACCTTTCTACAGCGTTGCTATCGCGAGCTTGTTCTTCATCATCGTTACTTCCACTTGGTCACGGTCGATACTCGAAGACCAAACTTCTTAGATCGCTTGTATCGCACTGTGAAAATTCTATCAATACAAACAATGACGATGTTCTTACAAGCAGTGTTATTTGATCTACAAAGACCTTCTGATGATGGAAGCTGTGTTAAGTATGTGACTGAATCAGATTGTTTATCGAGAAAGACAATCCTTGATTCTTCTCAAAGTTATTGCTCTTGGAACTCAGAGAGTACTAAATGCTCTTACGCGGATCCACATCTATCGAATGTTGCAGTTGTGTATGTGATGGTGATCACAGCCCTCGCGACAGCCTTATTCAAGATCCCACTTGATGTACTGTTGAACGTGTGGATTTGCCCAGTGTACGAGAATCAGGAAGGTACGCCAGACAGTGCTTTCAAAGAAACTCAAGTCGTACCTGTTAATGATCAAGAGAAACCAGAGATTGCCACATCGTCAATAGAACCTGCCTCTCCTATTCCGTCCGCTACTGCTGTTGAAGCGCCAACAGGACTGGTTACGCAATTAGAACAAGGCCTCGAACAATTGCACGAAGTTGTAGCTCAAAGATATTTGAAGGCCTTTTCTTCAAGCGACACTAACAACCACAGCCAAGCAGAACTCTGGTGGAATTCGAAGAAGCGAGAACTTTCCAAGAAGTTTCAAGTGCCTTATTTAGGATCACGTCACTTATTTGAAATATCAAAAAAAGCAGGGCGAGCGATTCCTCAAGAGGTTATTCGTACACATAAGGTGACGGAGGAACAAATCAATTTTATGAAGGCAGCAAGACGCCAATCGAGTCACATGACATCGTTTATGAGAGCATTAAGTGTTTTGAGCAATAGCAGTCGTAAGAATGGTGCCCCGAGCCCGAATCGCGTTGCTTCGTATCAATACAGACAAGGGACTCCAGTAAATCAATCAAATGAGATTCCCTTCTCAAACCGCATCAAGTCTTCTACCTCGAAGAAGCATAATCTCCAAGAAGCTATCAATCTTCACACAAAAGAATTATGTAACGATGTGATTCGTTCGAGTATATTAATCTTGGACGAACATCAAAATCACAAGCATCTGGGATCCGAGCATTACAGTCACTCCAAAAAGGCAAGAGAAGAAAAGATGATTCATCTCTACTTTGATCAATGGGGGATAGACAAATCAGTGATAACCAATCATGACAGTGATAAAGATGATAAAGACAGAAAGTTAATACTAAAACAAGCATTAGAAAAACGCGAATATGAATCAGTCTTTGAACCTGTTGCTGTCAAATGTTTTAAGCGTCATTTTGAACGTATGAAGTCTTCCATTGAAGCAGCTCAAACATTTATTGAACAATCAAATGAAATTGAGGCAGGATTAGAGTTGATGCATTTATTTGTCATTGATCTTTTAGGTCAAACAACTCCTTCTGCTCGCATCTTTCGAAATAAGTTCAATGATGATTTTCAGATGATGTTTGTAGTAACGAGATTGTTTAAGTATTTTTGTATTTTATTGGTTTTTGCTTTAAATGCTTTCTTTATCTATTATATGTTATTAAGAGCTGTATCCAAGGGTCTTGATTGGCAATTACAGTTTTTAGAGGTTGTGGTATCACAGTTTGCAATAGAAATCTTTCTATTTGAGAGTATTGAATGCTTATCATTACATTATTTGATTCCAGAAACGGTTCGAGTTGATGTAAAGAAAGCTATTTATGTTTTAGAAGTATTAGCAGAAAATATTGAAACATTAGTCTATCAACATTTTGAAGAACAAGAAAAGAAACAATCCAATCGAGATGAAGAGAACTGTCTTCATTTGATTGCAAATAAGAAAGATGATGATGAAGAATTTGATTCTTCATCTTATCTATTTATTTCAAAATCTTTAGCAAAATTACGACCTGATTTAATCGAAAGTTATATTATTATTGCTTATCATAATCATTTCCCTGGAATGATCTGTCATAATTGGCCACATTATCGTCAAAGATTAAAAGAGAATCCTCATTATCTTCAAGGATTTGATGAGACTGATAATGATCAAAAAGATCATAAAGATAGTCGTAAGAAGCCTGGATTATCATTGGAAAGTGTTGTTAAGTTAAAATTAAAAGTAAAAGAAAGATTTAGACCTGGTGATAAGTATATGGATTATAATCGACATACTGCTACTCTTGTCAAGACTCCTGAGATGGAACCAAAGACATTCTTTCAGAAAATGTCAGCATGGTTATGTTCTTCAGATTCTTGGTTATTTATTGCAGTCATGTCAATCTCATCCGGGATCTTATATATCTTTCAATTTATTGGATTATTACCAATGTTTTCTCAAAGAATTGTGATTCGTATGATGCAAACGGCAATTTTATCTGGTTTAACAATGATCTATTATGCAGCTCTTCATGATAATCCATACTTTGCTGTATTTATCTTCGTCATTCTTTCCATTCTTGTGATTATTGGCATCAGACTCTTTATGAAGATGAAAGATACTAACGCAGATAAACTATTGAATCGACAAATTCGTCAAATTCATGAGCATTACCTCCCAGGTCATGATCGTATTGATGAGGAAGATGAAGGAGGTGGAGAGGAGGGTCTCGATAATAAGAGCATTCATAAGAGTTCCAGTAAGAGTAAAGATGAGAATAGTACAGGGAAGAGAAGAGGTGTGATCCAGTTTGATGAATATTTAATGAATGCAGAAGAAAGAGATTTAGAAGAAGTTGGTGATGAATATTCTCTAAAAGATCGTGATAATCGCACCCATCATATGAATCATAGTGATGTAATGACAGAAGAGAAAGAAAAACAAGAAGAAGATGATGTAAGACCAGAGGTAGGAGGATTATCATTAATGAATGTTGAAGAAAGAGATTTAGAAGAAGAAAAACAAAAACCAAAACAAGAAGAAGAAGAAGAAGCTAATGTAAGATCGAAGGTAGGAGGAATCTCTCCTGAAGCTCAAATCTTCTCGATCTCTCAGAATAGTAATAGTATTAATACAACGAAGGAGAATTATGATTTTACAAGAATAGTGAATATTGTCAGAAGCAAAAATCATGATGTTCTTCCACCAAACTTCTAATAATATATCTATCTATCTATTAAAGAAGTGATACTTCCCTTTACCCTAATATCTGCATTATTAAACGATGACATACATCGACGTATATCTTCATTTATTCATTCAGTTTCTATATCTTTAGATTACACACATGTAGTACATAGATATATTATATTATATAGGATGGGTATGATACAATTAGAAATAACTCTTTTCTTCTTGTAACTCCATCTGATTGTTTTTTTAATTTGTTATAATTATTGTTGTTGCTATTCTTCTTCTTATTATTGCTGCCTTTCGTTAAAGAGTTTTGTTGTTCTCTTCATTGTTTTATCGCTTTTCGCACCTTTTTATTGTTGTTTGTTGTCGTCGTTCTCTTATGGCGCATACAGTAAAGGATGTGGCGATCTCTCTGTCATGGTAGTATCGCAGTGAACAGGCTATCATGATATGAGAGATCGTTGTAAAATAGGTAGTCTATCAAAGTTGTTAATACTTACGATCAATCTCCAACTCCTCTAACTCCTCTAACTGTCCTTTAATTGCTTTTCTCTTTGATATTCATTTACCCTTTCATCACCTCCCTTCAGTAAACTATTCAAAACAATTTTTCTATTGTTATGTTTGTCCAATCAAAGATATGAAAAGGATCAACAAAGATAATCATTGTTTGAGAATGATATGATATTACCCTTTGTTCTTTACCCTCCCCTTCTTACCTTTATTAATTGTGTTCAGTGAAATATGAAGGGAGGCGATGAAAGGGTAAAAGAATATCAAAGATCATAACCGTTGAATATAATATACTGTAGACGTCTATATGGTATGCGGCGAGGGTATCCTCCATATCCAAGAGAAACACAGAATACATTACAAATCATTATTAAATTAAAGGGATAACAATATTTAGTGCTATGAATATTGAAATAGTTGATATTTGTTGATCATTTTCAGATTCTTCTTCATCATTTATCTTGGATCTCTTCATACTTCATCAGAGTTATCGGGTCTCTGTTCTCTTCATTCTCATCATCATCATCATCGTCATAAATATCACCATCCTCATGAATGATTCGATTTAAAGTCGTGACAGAGAATGTAGCATAGTCATTACGTGCTTTCTTCCATGAACGAACAAACTCTTCATCGAATCCTACAATGGACTGAAGTCCTAATGATTCTTTCGTCTTGTAGTAAATTGCTCGAATATTCTTCTTTTCTTCTTCATTATATTTTCTTCTCTTTCTTTTCTAGGTTTTTAATCCCTTCTGGAAAGCAGTATTCTGTGTGAGCTGATCGAGGGAAGTCCTTGTCACTTCATTGATTTTTCGCTTTTTTGCTGCTTTAACTTCTTTGACTGCTGTTTCAATCACCTCAAGTCCTTCATTGGTTTTGGTTAATGCAACGCTCAGATATAGATCTAGCTCTTCTTCAGTTACATTGAGTTCGTCCTTCAGATGTCTTCTAATAGCTAAGGCAATTACTGCTGCTTGTTTTGAGTCAACATCTTTTATGGATTTTCTTCGATCCCGAATAAAGCTCAAATTTTCATCAAGAGGCCTCGACATGGACAGTTGTGATACGATCAGATGATATTAAGAGATATTAATAAGAGGATTCAACTCCTCGGAGGATAGGAGAGATGCCATACCGGTAGACATGTTATTAATATACCGGTAAGATAGATACCGTTAAGGAATTACTTTCATTATAATGTCTTGGGAAGAAGAATCCATGTGGATGAGAATCAATTCCTAAATATTTTGGATATAGATAAATTGATGAAAGTTTGTGAGTTGTCACGATGTGATTCGTGGTACATATACAGAATAATAGAAGGCTACAAACCTCTCCTCCTAAACTAGCCCTCCTAGCGAAACCAAACACGAACTTGAGTGAGTATAAAATTAAACCAAAGATCTCTGTCAATAACATCCTAGGAAGTTGATGGATGAAGCCTACATTCGATACTATTGACAAAAAGGAGAAATGCTTCAAGTTCGAGTTAACTACCGGCATTTTGTCATGCCGGATTTTTATCAATATATTGCTCAATAAAATATATTGCAATATATTGATTAGAAGAAATGCTTTGTTTTGTCTTTATAGCGATTTACTGCTATCTCGGATCAGGCTTTCGACTAAGAAGTTATCAATTCCTTCAAAGATCTAATCTACTTGACTTAAGTAGACGAAAAACCTCACAGGATGCATCTGTTGTGAATGAACTACGGAAGCCTTATACGGCAGTGATGATTGTTCCGACAGGAATCGGAGCTTCAGTGGGTGGATATGCAGGAGATGCATTGCCAAGTGCGAAACTATTATCATCAGCAGTGGATGTACTCATAACCCATCCAAATGTGATGAACGGTGCAATGCTCTATTGGCCGATTGATAATATTCTTTATGTGGAAGGATCTTCACTCGATGCTTTCGCAGCAAATAAACTGTACCTAGAACCGCTCATTGGGGCGAGAGGTCAGAAGATTGGTCTTCTACTTGATCGTGGGATCGAGAAGGACCTGATGTTGCGTCATATTCAAGTCGCCGAGAGTATGAAAGCGACACTAGGACTCGACATATCTCACATCGTCATCACCTCTCAACCTGCACGGGTTAGCACTCAAGTATCTGAGTATTCAGGTGCATCATGGGGTAGTGTGGAGAACATAGAGAGTCTAGTGGACGGCGCGAGGAGGTTGAAGGAGTTAGGTTGCACTGCCATTGCTGTCGTTGCTCGCTTTCCCGAAGAAGATGAGGATAACAATCAAGTCATAATATCGCAACAAGATCATAATTCTAGTGAAAACAAACCTAATAAGACAGTCGCAGAGTTCTTTGGTGATTATAGGAAGGGTGAGGGAGTTGATGCCATCGCTGGTGTCGAGGCTATTATTAGTCGATTGATCTCTCAGCAAGTAGGATTACCCTGTGCTCATGCACCAGCCTTTTCTCCTATGGAGGTAGATGAAGAAGTATCACCTAAAGCTGCTGCAGAAGAGATTGGTTATACCTTCCTTCCTTGTGTCTTAGCATATCTTCATCGTACTCCAAACCTCATTCCCGCTAAAGTTGACGAAGTAGATAACAGCATTCCAAGTCGAGTTATAAGAGGGAATGATGTAGACGCGGTAGTTGTTCCGGTAAGATGATTTTCATCTTAGTTGTGATCAACAATGTCTCATAATTATGTATATCCGTCTAGTACAATGCTCTAGGAGGACCGGCTGTCTTATCATTTCTTTCGCAGGGGAAACTCATATTAGCAGTGTTAGAGAATGAAACTTCGATGAATGTCACGAAGGAAGGATTATTATCGATGGTAATCGAGGAGAATCAAAGGTTAATAGAGAAGGATGTTAGTAGGACTTTGTTCGATCGAGTTGTGATCGTTCGGTCGTATGCTGAGGCAGCAGGATATCTCTTAGCACATAAGAATGGTATTAACTTCGAATCAATCACATCTAAAGTGAGTAAGATTCCTATAGAACAATTGTAAAAAGTATTTTCTAATATACTCGGATAAAATTTGACTCTTAAAGAGGTTTATCTTCCACGACTAGGAATGAAGCGTCAGATAAAGGCATAAAATCTAAACTCATCGTAGAGTTGATTTGTCTTTCGACATGACTGAGTCGCCCTGAACAATCGACTTTCCCTCACCCGGAGGTGAACCATTTGTCGAGTCAAATACTTATCCCCACCATTCTTCACGATGGAGATCAAATGCTCATTCGTAATCCCCATACGACAAAGACAATAATATAATTTAATATAATTTACTTCGAGGCGGTTAGAACAAACTTTCCACACTTCGTGTAATGACGTTGAATGTGATTCATATTGACCTCCCGTTGTCTTGTCACCACTTGTTACCTGTGATTCTCTTCCTAATCCAAAGCATATGATACAGCCTTCTTTTACGAATACTGATGACTACAAGATAGAGCGGTAGGAAGCGTTGAAGAAATGGAGGTGTGCTCCAGGTGAATCGCCATATATAGCGAAGGCTTATCTCCCAAATCATATCTTAATCGTAAAACAGACCAATAAGTACCATTCTTCATCTCTCTTAGGTATTCGAGATGGTATGAAGTCACTACTATTATTTTGGTCCGATCAGTATATGTAGACCTTATATGTAGACTTTGTCACATCGACATTCATCACATCGATATTATGATGGCCCAAAAGACTGTCAATAAAATCCACGCGATTAGATGAGAAGCTTGTTGTAAGACAGTCCTTCCATCCTAACAAAACAAATTACAAATAAATTATCCAAACGTATTCCAAACATTCACTGACTAACCTCGCTTCGGGCATCTACATTAATCTGTGGATGGAAAAGGAATTCTCTTACACAATCTGCATTAGCTTCATAGACTGCTTGAAAGAAGGCAGTATTCCCAGACTATCAAGTCACAAGTTACACAATATCACGAAAGAACAATAGAACATGAAAGGCAATACTACTTACCTTGTTTTGAACATTTAAATCGATCTTAGGATGAGAGAGTAATGCTCTTAGACAATCTATCATAGAATCTACTTTACCAGGTAAGACTACTCGATGTAAGGGAGTATCTCCTGTCTGTCAAATTACAAATAAAGCAAGAAAAACAGTCATTCAAAAGCAATCTTACCTTATCTTGAATATTAATATCGATTACATCACCATAGGAAGATAAGAGAAATTGTAGCATATTTTTATCTCTACCTGAAGCAGCTGACCAAACTAATAGACTAATTTCATTCCTCATCTAACATCATATAAGTATCATATCAAACTACAACCAAATACCATACTACATGAGCATTAGTATTTACCTCATACAACATATCTTTCGTGAATTGTTGCATGATCTCTTTTATTTCTTTCACACCTCCTTTCTTTGAGTGGTACATACTCCATATCCATGCCTACAAAACATAGTACAATCAACATATCTATTACTCGATTATCCATCCTTACCATTCTCTTCTCATGTTCTTTCATCAGCGGATAGTGAGGTAATAGCAATTCATAGCAATCTTTATTACCACAAGACCATAACACGGTTCTACTAAACCACTATAAAAGATTATCACTATTCTCTGTGATTACGAGATCTTGTATATGTATTACCCCATATGTTAGGTTAACATTGATCTGTGGATGAGAGAGTAATTCTCTCACACAATCTACTTTGCCACCTAAAACTGCTTGATACAGGGGAGTATATCGAAACTATCAAATCAATTTATTAAAACAAATACAAACCAATCAGACAGAGTAATAGTACAAAACACGCGACACTTACATTGTTTTGTCTGTTTACATTGATCTGTGGATGAGATAGTAGTTCTCTCAGACAATCTACTTTACCTAATACAGTGGCTTGATATAAGGCAGTATATCCACCCTATCATATCATATCATATCATATCATATCATATCATATCATATCATATCATATCATACTTAATAGCTCATAACACACGATATTTACCTTGCACTGGATGTTTACATCGATCAGCGGATGAGAGAGCAATGCTCTCACACAACCTATTCGACCATAATACATTGCTGGATGCAAGGCGGTATGTCCAGACTATATAAAATGAATTATTTAGATACCAACAGATGGAAGGATCAACTGAACGCAATTTCTTACTTGCTGTTGTTTTTGGTTGATGTTAATGGTATTAGAATGGTTGAATATGAGTTCTTTCACAATTTCATCCCAGCCTTCCGTGCATGCCTTCATTAACAATGTTGAACTATCATGAGAATAGAGCACCTACAAACACCATATTTGATAGGAATACTCTTTAGCACAAATAATTAGAAACGAAGAGAATTGAAGTGAGGTGAACAGAAAAATAATCTGATGAAATCATCTTCCTCCTCATTCTCCATTATGATATCTCACTCACCTCATTGATGAGATGAGGAGATTGATCGATCATCCTTTGATTGTATTCAAATCCATTCTGTCACAAGCATGTCTTAGTTCTACCATTTCAATATATAAAAGTTACAATATATTCTGAGATAGTTAATGTAACGATTGTTCTTATCTTACCCGTGATTGAACTCATCTTTATCATCTCGCATCACAATCGTACGGTATAGTATGATTTGTATACCGTATTATTGTACGATCAGTTCGATATGTAAAATAATAACGCGATGAATTCTGTGCAGGGTGCATAAATCCTAAGATGTAAGGAGTCATTCATTGATCAGTTGGGTGAGAGAAGATGGTAGCATTTTCTCTGATAATTGAAATGTTTTCATTTATATTATAAATTCAACAAAAACAAAAACAATATAAAAAAGAAACAAATAGAGACGGAGAGCATGGTGATATTGTTGATGAAGATGACGTTGAGGAAGAAGAAAAGGGAAAAGAACGAGTGAATGAATGCATCAATCCGACAAAAGGAAAAAACAAAACAATAAAAAAACAAATCCCAACCATAAATCATGATGAAAACAACACCAAATCATGAAATAAACGGAAAAGAAATGAGAAAAAAAGGAAAAGAAGAAGAGTGATAAGTAACTATCTCTCTTCTCTTATCATATGATTATACCTCTATGCCTACTATATATACCTCCTTCTCATCTTCATCAACTGCTCTTTTGCTTTGTCTTGTCTGTAATGTTTAATAAGATTCTATAACTTCTTTGTTATGCTATTTTTATACTCTTTTATTCTGTTGCTCTTTTTTTTTTCAAAACGAATGATAGATTTTAACACATCCTCCTTTCTCTTTGTGAATGGTCTGAGGATTATTTGTGGTAGCCTTTACTTCCTATAAAATCATCACAACATATCAAAACAATGAACATACAGCTCATTACTTCACTTACCATCTGATTTAGCTCCAAAGTGATCACCATGATGATTCTTTGATTCACCAGGATGAGCTGAGCCATGAGGAGGACGATACAAACAAACTTCTTCAAACATCAAACGTCTCACCTACGAAACCATCAAAACAACGTCATCTCTACACTCGTACACTCTATACTTACCTCAGCTTCTGGTAAATCATGATCAGGAGTTCTTTCAAAATCAAAATCAAACAAACTTTTAGCAGTTGGTTCAGTCATATGTCCATGGAAATCTTTTAAATATGGATGGGCTAATGCTTCCTCTACGGTAATACGATCATCAGGATGGAACTGTAACATACGTGATAAAAGATCTAACCCAACTGGTGATGTATTAGGAGGGAAGAAAGCATGGAAAGGTAATGGTCTTCTCCCTTCGTACTTTAAAATAGCTTGTAACGGTTCCATATGTTTAATAAATGTTAATCTTTCACGTGCTGGACATCCTAACTTACTCACAATGACCTCTAATTGATGTTGTGGATTATCACCACGAAAGAATGGTTCATGTAATAATAATTCAGCAAAGATACAACCAACTGACCAGACATCAACTGCTTTACCGTAGGTTGCACAATCACATAATAACTCTGGTGCACGATACCAACGAGTGACGACATAACCTGTGAGCAACTCAACACCAGCATTATCAAAGCCACGTGCTAAACCAAAATCACATAATGCTAAATCACAATTAGCATTGACTAATAAATTCGATGGTTTTAAATCACGATGTAAAATATTCGCAGAATGAACATATTTTAAACCACGTAATATCTGATACAAGAAATACTGTAAATGTTGATTTGTTAATACCTGACGTGATCTAATAATTCTTTCTAAATCACTTTCCATTAAATTCGTAACAATATAAATATCATCAAATTGTGGGGTATTTGGTGGTACACACATAATATCTAATATAGATATTATATTTTCATGATTGTTTAAATGACGTAATAATTTTAATTCACGTAAGATACGTTTTGCATCAACAACATCAATGAAAGTATCTTTAATTTTTTTAATGGCTACTTTATGTCCTGTGACACGATCAACTGCACTGACAACAAATCCATAAGAACCATCACCGATGGGCTTTAAATTTGTATAACGTTGATCAATATAAAATTTGTTATAACCAACATTAACTGTATGATATTCACCTGGATGACTCATTTTTAAAGGGAAAAAATTTGGTAAAGGTTCAGAGTTAAGGAAAGGAAGGGTAAAATGGGAAGTAAGTTATTCTTAATTATTTTGAGCTTCTAAAGGGCAATGAACGTCGTTCAAAATAGTACTATCGGGAGATTCAAAGGTAAAGGTAAGAAATTATTCTAAAGCACTGCAAAGATTTGCTTACCTGAACGCGAGAGTGCGGGTTAAGAAGGGAGATGTTTAGATGATTTTATCGTTGATGAGGGATATCTGTTAGAAACAACGGTTATTTTAAATAACGAGATTTGGAAAAATCGATTATTAGGAAAACGACTCGCGAGGCTAAATTTTGCAAAAGTATTGCAGTTCTCATTTTACCATGAGCTTTTAATCAATGCATTATTTAGTTTTAACTTCCATACATAAAAAGAAAGTAGAGAAAAAAAATAGACATTTACGAAGAAGGAAAGGAAAGTCGCACTACGATCAAAAGAGTTGAGGGAGAGATTAGATACAATAGAGTTATCTGTCAATTCACTAATTACTATTATTATTTTTATCTCTTCATTTCATCTCTCTAAGATAATGCATTGATTCATCAAAATTACTTCTCTACAGCCTACAAATAGAATTTATCTACGAATCTAACGAGGCAAAAATTTCACGAAAAGAATTACGTTCAAAATAATCTTAATAATTTGAACGATTCAGTAAACTCAGCACATTCTTGTGTGAACAACCAAACCAATCCTGCTCTACTTACTCTTATAAACAGATTCCTATCTTACAACCTCTTGAACTTACTATCAAACACATTTTAAACATAATTTGCTCCTTTGCCAGCTGGCGGTTGGGCAACAGTGGTGGCTTGAACTATCGTGATTGCTGGGGTAGAATTATGAGCATTCGCTTGAGCAGCTGCCTCTCTTTCCGCCGAACTCTGTAAAAGAGATGGCCTAGAGTAGGCAACAATCACGAATATTAAAATAATTAATGAAATAAAGAGGCAAATCAAGTCAAAGGCATAACTAGCTTGTAATGCACTCGATAACACAGTCACTAACTTACTACAATCAGAGATATTCGTATAGCTGTAGCAAGTACCAGCATCATCTGATGTTACACATGAACATTGATTATTTGTGGCACCGTTATCAACGTAATAAGTCGCAGCGCATGCCTCTGCTTCTGTGTAGTAATCACTGTTGCCAGTGCAAGTATAATAGGCATAAACAATGGAACAAGATTGCGATTGTGTTGAAGAATGACTTGAACATGCCTCTAATGTACTAACAAAATTATAATTTGACGCTTGAATCGCAGTACCGATGATGGCGACGATGATCGTACAAACCAATAACGCGCCAAAAGCGATCAAGTGCGATCGAGTATAAACGGCCAATCCTCGACTTGCTGTTATAATTGCAATTATACCAACATATACACCACCAATATAATAGCCAGAGCTATCAGAAATAACGATCGCACCGGCTATCAATTCAGCAATTCCAGCAGCAAGTAAAAATATGCTCCCAGCGAAGAAATATCGCTTCCCCACAGCTGGTTCCGAATTTGTTGTAGCAAGCAGCGCAGTATTAGAGGCCATTGTCACTTCAGATACTTTTTCCCTTCGTTTAATTTTGAAGGAAAGCCTCTAAACTGTCGAGGAGTTGATGAAGAAAGAATTTGATTGGAAATAGATCGCGTTTAAACGAATTAAAAAAAGCGCTTTTCAATCTTTTTCATAACTTTACCTCCCCCTCATCATGACACACCTGTTATGAGAAGAGATAGAGATGAGATAGTCGAACCGATTGCGAGTCAAAAATACTCTTGAGTGCTTTAAATGAGCGTATGGGTATAGGCAGAGTCATCAAGCTTACTCTTATCCTATAATCTCTTCGATTTGTTCTGTAGGCACATAAGAATATCACCAGGATTCACAAGTTAACAACCAGAGCAAGCTCGTCTACTCACATTCTAATTGATAGAGCAGTTGAATGATGTAAGTGCAGTTCTGTTTCGTGACATTGTTTGCAAAAGTGAGCTCGATTGAATGAGTGAGCTTGGATTTGAAAAAAATTTTGCCATATTTATATTTTGATGTTAACTTGGCAATCAGTTTGACTCACAATCCGCTTATTTTATATGTAATTCAATCCACACTCTAAACTACATGAAAGTGAATCAAGTCATTCTTACAAAGTAAATCTACAAATACAGAAACCAAACAAACACAAACAACTACAAACAAGAAAGAATATAAGAAACGAATATTTAACATCTGAACATTCTAAAAAACAAAAGTGATTAACATCACCATAGAATAGTATTCTCTATCACCCTACTAGGAGCTTTGCCTAACATGGGCGACAACGGTCGAAAGTAAAGAAAGATGAAGATCAGAGCACGTTTGTGCAAACACCTCCGAAAATGCCTTTTGAAAAATATCTCGAACGACAAGGAATAGTTTTACTTCATCTCCTTTAACTGAAGAGAGTTCTTTCTCGGTGCTTTGCTCACTTGAACCGGTTCATCTTCTTTCTGCGTTATTGGTCATTGATAGACACCAGGAAGGGATACAAGAAAACCAAAGAAGAATAGTTGACGATAGAAAGTCAAGAAAAAAGAAAGCCCTACAAAGACTAAAGCAACTAATGTCTCAAGTCTGAGCATTTCCAATTCACAATTGTCATCATTTCATTATTATACGCCATATGAGTTTCAACTGTTTTTGTTGCAACCAAACTCTCTTTGTATAAATGGATTTTTATTCCATGAAAAGAAATCTTCGAAAATAAAATAATTCGTTATCATTTAAAGTTAATATTTCAGGAACTTTTGCTTGGTCCGGTGTTGAACTCCTTTTTCCTTTCCTTTCCTTTTATTAAAAAGAAGAAATATTACCGTTATTTTACGATCGTAAACTAATCCAACGCTATCTCGTCGAAAGGCGTGATTTCACTGCAGCAGAGAGAGAAACAGTTTCACCTTTAACTCCTTGTCAGAGAAAATGCTGGTGTGGTGGTGAGAGGAAAAGGGGATCATCACTTGTTTGTGTTTCAGATAGATTTGAATCATAGGAGGAAATATGAAACTGCTCAAAGATGCATTCAATATCCCGAGATCCTTCAGAGTAAAGAGCATGGGACTTCAACTGCTGGGGTGGTGTGAAGTGGCGTCGAATGATTGCAGACGAGAGAGAATCTTTATCTCGTAGAACAACCTAAAGATACAATTTAATTGCTCAATTGTCGAAGATGGTTGTAATTTCTTTGATTTTTTCTTTCTTCATTCTTGCTGTGATTCATACCAAAGGTATTGATGCATCATCGTCGTCTTCCAGAGCTGCTGGACAGATGAAAACCAGATTAAGAGGCAAAGGCAAAGGCTTGGTTCAACTTGAAGCACCAGCTCTCTCTGCTTTTC
>VFQN01005212.1_pt1 | contig 16159 bp, 18 predicted proteins | sample 3512371 | NCBI WGS metagenome assembly VFQN01 (sample SAMN10412370, study PRJNA504923) | tailings metagenome | isolation source: Replicate 2 from Balatoc abandoned mine | place: Philippines: Itogon, Benguet | collected 2017-08-28 | reverse complement strand
CCGCCGCGAAGCTGAAACCGGCCTGACCGAAAAGCAGCGCAAGCCGCGCCCTGCCGCGGAAGCCGGCGCGTGTCCAGTCGGCGAAGCCGACGCCGAGGAAGATCGCGGCAGCCGGGATGAGATACCAGTGCGAGCGCCCGAGATCGGTGAGGGCCGCCATCCAGCCGATGAGCGGAGCCTGACTGGTGCGCACGTAGGCGATGGCCCATGCATCGGTGAGCGCGGCGACAGCGGCGAGCGCCAGGCCGACGACGACCATGATGGTCATCTCGCGCTGCCAGACCGGCCCGCCCGGCACATTCGGCCGGTGCCAGAGCCGGTCGTTGGCACCGCCGAAGGCAGCGGCGAGCCGCTGATGCGGCCGCAAAGGTGCGCGCCCTGCCCGCGCGGCTCCGCGCTGGCCCATCGAATCACGACCGCCGGACGGTTGCGAAGGCCCGGCCGGGCCCTTATGCGTAGCTTCTTTTCTGGACAGGCTTGATCTCATGGCTAAGAGCGACTTTGGCGGCAAGGGCATCAATACGCGCCTCGCCCATATTGGCAACGATCCACACGCCTATTTCGGATTTGTCAATCCGCCGGTCGTGCATGCCTCGACGGTATTGTTCCCGGACGCCGCCACGATGGCGGACAGGAACCAGAAATACACCTATGGAACACGCGGCACGCCGACCTCCGACGCACTGGCCTCCGCGATGGACGAACTCGAGGGATCGGCCGGCACCATCGTCGTCCCTTCCGGCCTTGCCGCAGTCGTGATCCCTCTGCTCGCCTTCCTGTCGGCCGGCGACCACGTGCTGATCACCGATTCCGTCTATGCGCCGACCCGCAACTTCGCCAATACCATGTTGAAGCGGCTCGGCGTCGACGTCGAATATTACGACCCGCTCGTCGGAGCCGGAATTGCCGCGCTGTTCAAGCCCAACACCAAGGTGGTCTTCACCGAATCGCCCGGCTCCAACACTTTCGAGATGCAGGATATCCCTGCGATCGCCGAAGCCGCCCACGCCATCGGCGCAGTCGTGATGATGGACAATACCTGGGCGACGCCGCTCTATTTCAAGGCGCTCGATTTCGAGGTCGATGTCACCATCCATGCGGCGACGAAGTACCCGGCCGGTCACTCCGACGTACTGCTCGGAACCGTGTCGGCTAATGCCGCCTGCTGGGAGCGGCTGCACGAAACCTTCCTGACGATGGGCTGCTGCGCCGGCCCCGACGACGTCTACCAGGTTCTCAGGGGGCTGCGCACCATGGGCGTGCGGCTGGAACATCACCGCAGGAGCGCCCTCGACATCGCTCGCTGGCTGGAAGGCCGGCCCGAGGTGGCCGGCGTGCTGCATCCGGCCCTGGAGAGCCATCCCGGCCATGCACTATGGAAGCGTGACTTCTCCGGATCGAGTGGCATCTTCTCGCTGGTGCTGCGCGGCGGTGGGAAGAAGCAGGCGCATGCCTTCTTGGACGCGTTGCGGATTTTCGGTCTGGGTTACTCTTGGGGCGGCTTCGAAAGCCTCGCGGTGCCAGTCTTCCTCGGAGATCGCGTGGTCGCCAAGGGGCCCGCGGAAGGGCCTGTGGTCCGCCTTCAGATCGGGCTCGAGGACGTCGAGGACCTCAAGGAAGACATCGCCCGCGGACTGGCCGCCGCTCGAAACGCATGACTGCGGCAACCCCGCAATTGCTGACCGCGCTATGCTCCGGGCGCGCCAGGACAAGCAAAACATAGGGATGGGCTGTCGCCGAGGAGCGCATAGAGCCCCTCGGCGCCTTGCTGTTGGGGATCAATAGCCCATCATCCCGGAAAAGGCGGCCGCGACGATCAGCGACACACAGACCAGGACCAGTGGGGGAATGGCATTGTCGGTGTTCATCACCGTTGTCCTCCCGCGGGCAACGCGCCCGCACCATGCCTCCCGCCATGTCTGCGATGCCGACACGATCAGATTGCCGACACGCTCAGCCCGACGCTAACCGCCAGGCTGCCCTCCCTCTGTCGTCTGAGATGCCGGCAATTGACGAGACTGATGTTGGCCGAATTGCGGCGATGCGCCATGCTTTCGCCCAATGTCTTGCCAGAAACCTGCCGAAACGCCGTCGAGTCCCCCGCGTGGAGCGGCTTCTCAGTCGTCCCTTCCGGCGACAAAAACGCAGGAGATCGTCAGCTTCTTTCTGCGGGCGGCTTCGAGCGTCTGATTGGTCGCAGGAAAGAATGCCCGATCGACGATCTTGAAACCGGCATCGACGACGAACCGCTCGAGGTCTTCAGGAGAATCGGCGTTGAACAGATGATCGGGCGCAGGGCTGTTGATCGGCATGTTGAGGAAGAGCCGGCCCTCGGGCGCCAGCAACGAGCGCAGCACGGCCAGCGTCTCCGCCGGCTTCTCCATGTGTTCGAGAACCTCGCTGAAGACCAGGCTGTCGAATGAACCGACGGGCCCTTCGAACAGATCCTTAAGTTCCAGCGCCGGCAGGTCCGCCAAGCCGAGCCTGCGCAGTGCTTTCGCCGTCATCGCGATCGAGGCTTCCGAGATGTCCCAGGCGCGGACGTCGCCGGCCCTGGGGTCGGCCGCTACGAAATACAGGAACAATCCGTGGCCCGGACCGATCTCGAGATGCGAATAACCCGCGGGATTGGAGGTCAGGAAGCTCTTGCGGTAGAATTCCATCACCTTCGTGTGATTGCTCCACCAGAGCTGTGTCATCAGCAGGCCGTTCATGTAGCGCGTCATATATTCCTTGTTGGAATAGACGTCGCGGTAGGCCTCTTCGAACGTGTTCAGTCGATAGCGACCGTGCCGGCGGAAGTGAAGTTCCTCGTTCACCTGCTCGTCGCAAAGCCAGGCGTAGTCGCGAACGTACCGGTGGGAGTTGCCGCCGATAAGTCTTGCGATATGGCCAGCCAGTTCGTCGAGATAGCCGGCCTCCTCGTTGCCCACCGCCTCGAAACGGCGCCGAAAAAACTTCTCGTGGGCCGGAGCGACGGCAAGCTGGGCCTGCAGGAGGGTCGCCAGATCGGGATGGCGCGCATCTTCCAACTGCATTGATTCGGCGCTCCACCGGTTCGATTAGATCGTCGAGCCGACAGCATGGCACGCGAAAAGAGATCCACGCGACATGCCGTAGGTCTTTGATTTTACGCATGTCTTTCCCAAAACCGGTGACCACTTTCGGGAGACATGCTTTATATCGTCGGTGAACGGGCTCATCAACCACGGACTCCGGGGCGCCATGAACGACATCGTCTTCGATCCCAGAAAGGTTTTCCACTACGGCTATGTCGTGGCGAACATGGAGCGTGCGCTGAAGACCTGGACACGTCAGGGCGCCGTGCTCGTGGTGCCGCCGGCCATCGATCCGATCCAGAACGTGTCCTGCGCCCTGCTCGTCTATCTCGACAGCGTGCCCATCGAGCTGGTGGCGCCGATGCCGGATGGCCCCAACCCGGTCGCATCCCGCCTGGCCAAGGGAGGCGGTCTCGACCATGTCTGCCTGTTCTCCGACGATCTCGATGCCGATCTTGCCAAACTGGAGGCCGAGGGCGGCATTCGGGTCGTCGCGCCATGCTACGGGGCCGTGTTCAAGAGACGCCTCGCCTTCGTGGCGACCCGCGCCGGGCTGATCGTCGAACTGATGACGCGGTCTGCGATCGACGGTGCGGGAGACGATCCGTTGCTGCCGCTACTCGACGGGGCTGCGCTTCGACAACGGGGCGTCGACATGCCATCGAGTTGAATTGCCTCGCTCACGACGGTAAGGGTCCTGTCGATTGCACAGATCCATGAGGGGCCCGTGAGCGACCCACTTCTCGCCTTGTTCGCCGAAGAACTCGACGTTCCTTTCGCCAGCCTCGACGACGAAAGTTCGCCGGATACGGTGGAAAGCTGGGACAGCCTTGCCGCCATGCGCCTCGTCGCGGCGATCGAGGGCGAGTTCGATGTCAGGCTTTCGACCAAGGAGATCATGAAGATGCGTTCGATCGGGATCGCCCGGGCCGTGCTTCGTGACAAAAACATCGACGTCTGATCGGCACGCCGCCTTGGAAATGGTGCCCGACAGCATGGAGGCAGACCAGGTTTTGTCCGTTCGCGCCCCTGACGCGCGGTAGGAAATCGCGATGGGGGACGGCAGCTTCTTCGGTTTTTTCCTCGACCTCCTGTTCCTGATACCGGTGCTGCTCGCGGTCAGAGCAGTATTGCCTCATCCGGCCGTCTTTCGGACAGCTTCGACCGTCGCCGGCCTCTACCTGCTCTATGCGCAGGCACCGCGCTTCCTGCCCTTCTTCATCGGCTATTGGGTGGTGGTCTGGCTGCTCCAGTATCTGGCTGCCCGGGTGGAGCGGCTACCCGCCGGCATCGGCGCGAAGCTCACCTTAACAGTCGCGATCGTCATCCCGCTCACCCCTATGCTGGCCTGGAAGCTCGCCCCCGAGAATCTCGTTCCGCAGTTCAACGAATATGCGGCAAAGCTCCTGTGGGCCACGGTTCCAGGCGTCGGCTTTGCCGATGCCCTGGTCGGCATCGTCGTGCCGCTGGGCCTCTCCTTCGCAACCTTTCGGGCCCTCGACCTCCTCCTGAAGATCTATCTCGGACTGCTGCCGCCGCTGAGCCTCGGGCGCGTGCTCTATTTCGGTTTTTTCCCCCCGATTCTCGCCCTCGGCCCGATCGCGGAATATGAGGAGGTGCGCGCAGACAAGCCGCTATCCCGATGGCCCGAGGCTGGAGACATCGCGGTCGGCACGTTCCGCGTCATGCTGGGGATCGTCAAGATCTTCGCCATCGGCACGCTCCTGGAACAGGCAGCCGCCGCGCTCTGGCAGGGCGGCGAGGCAACCGTGGCGGCGAGTTGGGCGGCGCTGTGCCTTTATGGGCTGTTTTTCTACGCGAACTTCTCGGGCTACAGCGACGTTGCCATCGGCACGGCCCGGATGCTCGGATTGCGGCTCAAGGAGAATTTCGCCAATCCGTTCCTGAAAACCAATCCACAGGCCTTCTGGAACGCCTGGCATATGAGCCTCACACGCTGGACGCAGCGTTACATCTTCGTGCCGCTGGGCGGCATGCGGGCCGGTCGCCACTACGTCGCGGCCTTCGCCAGCATCATGGTGATCGCCCTTTGGCACGGCGTGGCGTTGCCTATGGTCGTGTTCGGCATCTTCCATGGTACGATCGTCGTTGCGCACCGATGGCTGACCGAACGCCGGCGTCGCGCAGGCGCGAAACCCGGTCCAATGTCTTGGTACGGTCATGCCTTGCGGTCGGCGCTGGTGTTCATTTCCGTGTCGCTCAGCCTGCCCCTGCTGGTTCTGGACAGCACGCAGGCATTGGCGCTCTATCGCCACCTCTTTCTCGGCACACCGATGTAAGGCTGGGAAATGCTCGATATTCAGCCTTGGATCGAACGCACTTTCGGCACCTGGACGTTCCGCGAGATCGCCATTGCCTGGACACTCATCGTGGCTGCGATCGTCGGCTTCGAGACCACAAGGGTTTTCTTGTTGCCGGAGGTACAGACGGTCGATACCGACCGACCGGCGGCCATGAAGCGATGGCTCGATCGCGACGACCCGCGCGGCTTCCTTCCGCCGGCCTCGATCGGTGCGCCCGGCCCGGATGACCAACGCTTCGACATCGCCTGGATTTCGGGGTCGCCGATCTCCATTCGCCAGGCTCCGCCCGAATGGCGTCTGGCGGGCAAGTCGGGCTATGAGATGACCGACGTTCTGGCACGTTATCTCGTCTCGCTGGACGGGCGGCCCGTCGGCATCCAGGAATATCTGCTGCAGGGCGTGCGCATGGGCGACATGCGCCGCGCGGTGCTGTTCGCGGCTCGACAGCCCGAGATCGACGCCTTCGTCGTCGAGGCGAACCCGGTATGGATGCTCAACGACTTTCTTCAGTTCACCCTGTCGCGACAGCGCGCGTCGATCCTCGGGCTTCCCGGCGCGACGAGTTCCGACTTCGCCTTGATGGCGCGGCTGCTCCGGCCGCATGAAATCGGCTTCCAGATGCTGGGTACCGTCGTTCCGACGGTACGAGACCGCTACGCCTTGTTCGGCGGCCTGAGACCCGCTCCCTTACCGCCCTTCCCGTTGCGCCGGCCTCCGGCTCCGCCCCGGGACGGCCGGATGATCGGCACTTGGCTAAATTGGTCTTTCCCCAGCATCGGCAAGCTTCCGATTCCGGAAGCGGCGGCGAGCCTGCGCGGCTATCGCAACCTCATGTTGATGGGAAATCTCGAAACCGATGGTTTGGGGATGCGTCTGTTCGCGGCCAATCTGCAGACATTGGCAGCGACGGGCAAGCCCGTAATCGTCTTCATGCCTCCGCTCAACCCCAAGCTGAAACTGGACCCGGTTTCGGTCGACTATGTGCGAAGGATGACGACCGCTCTCGACCGGCAGTTCAGGGCAGCCGGAGCGTCGAACATTACTTTCGACAGCACAACGGTCTGGTCGGAGCCACGGCCTGGTGATTATCTGGACATATTACATCTGCGCCATGGTCACGGCGTCATCGATCTCGTCGTCAGACTCCTGGAAGAAAGGATCGGCACGTCCTTCGAGAAACGACCAGCCTCCGATGTCTACGGCTCGATGGATACACGTTCGAAGACCAGCGGATCCAAGGCGACACCATGATGGACCGGCCAAAGAAAACAACTGACTGGACTGCGGTTCTCGTCTTCGCCCTCGTGGTTCTCGTAGGCCTTATACTGATGCTCCATGCCAGCAGCGTCGGCAGCGGCTTCGTTTATGGCAACGTCTGAGCAAAATCGCTCGTGGCCTTTCCCGGTCGTCCACCTGTCCGTCGGTGGAACCGGGCTCATCCTTTCGGCGTAGAAAACTTCGAGCGGGCAGGTGCGTTATCCTGTGGGCAGGCGGATGGCGCGGCGGCGGCAGCTGCGCCAATCGAGGAGTGGATGAAATGATCAAGGCTCGGACTATCGCGGTGGGCCAGGAGCGCTTTCAAATACGGGACGACGGGATCCCAAGCGTCTTCACCGACCTCATCATCGAAAGCAGGCTGATGGGCGGCATCGTTTGCCTGTCCCTCGGGACACTGATCATCGACGGCGACGTCGACGCAGGGAACGATCCGGAAGCCGTCATCGCCTGCAGGCTGAGGATGACCTTGCGGACTGCACGGGCCGTTCACGAACAGCTTTCGCTACTGATCGAGCGCGCCGACCAGGAACTCAAGGCCAAGCCGAATTAGGCACCTGCAGCATGCGGCATGAGAATGGATCCACGCGGGAAGCGCGAACCGATCCGCCCGCATCCGCTATGCTGTCGATCCGATTTTCAGATGGGCGGCGACGAGTTCGGCGACGGCAGCGTAGGGCATGACTCCGAGCTCCTCGGCGTCGATCCCAGGCCCTGCCACCAGTACGGGAACCCGTTCGCGGGTATGATCCGTGCCATGCCAGGTCGGGTCGTTGCCGTGATCGGCGGTGATGACGAGGAGGTCTCCCTGCCGCAGCCGGCCGGTCAATTCCGGCAGCCGGGCATCGAATGCCTCCAGCGCTCTGGCATAGCCCGCAACGTCACGGCGGTGGCCCCACAGGCTGTCGAACTCGATGAAGTTCGTGAAGACGAGATCGCCCGGGGCGGCCTTGTCGCACCAGGCGAGCACGTGGTCGAACAGGGCCATATCGTCGACACCCTTGGCGACATCGGTGATGCCCTTATGGGCGAAGATGTCGCCGATCTTGCCGACGGCGTGGACGGCACCGCCCGCGGCGATCACACGATCGCAGATCGTTCCGTCGGGCGGAGCAATGGCAAAATCCTTGCGGTTGGGCGTGCGGACGAAACTGCCCGGCGTCTCGCCGACGAAGGGCCGGGCGATGATGCGGCCGACATTGAGCGGATGGAAAATCGCCGCCGCGATCCGGCACACTTCGAGCAGCCGTTCCAGCCCGAAATGCGTCTCATGCGCGGCGATCTGCACGACGCTGTCCGCCGAGGTGTAGACGATGGGCTTGCCGCTGGTGATGTGTTCGGGACCGAACTGGTCGATCACCTCCGTTCCTGAGGCATGGCAGTTGGCGAGCGTGCCGGGTATGCCGGAACGGGAAATCAGCTCGGCCATCAGCTCCGACGGAAAGGCCGGAACCGTGCGCGGGAAATAGTGCCAGTCGCGGGTGACAGGCAGGCCGGCGAGCTCCCAATGGCCGGACTGCGTGTCCTTGCCGGCGGAACTCTCTTCGGCGACACCCCACCGTCCTGTCGGAGCGGCCCCGAGGCCGGGAGCCGCCTTGCCCGACGAAAGACGGATGGCCGCCCCGAGCCCCAGCGCGTCGAGATTGGGCACGGCGAGCGGGCCATGGCGACCCTCGTCGGCGCGGCCGCCGGCGCAGGCCTCGGCGATATGAAGCAGCGTGTTGGCCCCTTCGTCTCCGTAACGCGCCGCATCGGGCGCCCCGCCGCAGCCGACGGAATCGAGAACGCAGAGGAAGACACGTGCCATCATTTCACCTCAACCGAGCTGGAAGCGACCGAGCGAACGACGCCGGATCAACTCCACGATCTCATAGAAAGCCCAGCCGATGAGCGATAGCAACAGCACCATGCCGATGACCACTGCCGTATCGCTGTTCTCCTGTCCCGAAGACAGGATGTAGCCTATGCCCTCGTTGGCTCCCATCAGTTCGCCGATGACGGCCGCGGTCATGGCGAGCGTGGTGGCGACGGCCATGCCGGCCAGAACGGAAGGCAGGGCCGACGGCAGCTCGATGTGCCGGAAGCGCTGCCAGGGGCTGAGTTTCAGGACCGCTGCGAGGTCACGGTAACTCCCCTCCCCGTAGCGCAGGCCGCTCACCATTCCGGCCATCACGGGAAAGAAGGTGACGATGGCGATCAGCACGATCTTCGGCGCCGGCCCGATGCCGAGCCACAACAGCAGCAACGGAGCAATAGCGATCTTGGGCGCCGTCTGAACCAGCAGGATGAGCGGCGTCGAGAAGCGTTCGATGCGTGGGAAACGCGCGAACACGACGCCGGCGAAAATGCCGGCGAGTGTTCCGGCGACGAAGCCGAATACGATCTCCGACAGGGTCACGCCGATATGCCGCAGAAGCTTAGCGTTCTGAAAGAGAAACGCGACGCGGTCGAACACCTCCAATGGTCCCGGCAACAGGAATGCTGGGACATTGAAGACGTTGACGACCGCCGTCCACAGCAGAAGGGTCGCGACCAGACCCGCCAAGCCACGCAGGATCATGATTACTGGCCGATCGAGGAAGGATCGACCACAAAATCCTCGGCCTTGGGCGCGCTGTCGATCACCTTGTATTCGGCCAGCACGTCGGCGTTCTTCTGCCAGCCGGTGAAGTCGGCCGCGCCGAGACCCTTTTCCTTGGTCAGCGAGCTCTGCCAGACAGACGGCACGAAGGTCTTTTCGAAGGCGGTCGTCAGGAGCGCCTTCTGGTCCTTCGGCCAGGTCGGCGCATATTTGTCGAGCGCGATGTCCAGCGCATCACCGACATGGCCGTCGATCACCCATTCGTAGGATTGGGTAACCGATGTCGTGAAACGCTTCACCAGGTCGGGATTGTCGGAAAGCTTCTCGGCGCTGGTGACGACCACATTGCCGAAGGACGGCAGGAAGTCGTTCGACAGAACCATGTTGACCTTGGTGCCGTCCGCTTCGAGGTTGTATTTGCGCAGTTCGGAAAAGACGATCGCGTCGACCTGGCCGGCCTGCAGCGATTGCACGATCGCGCCGGTCTGGACCACTTCGACGCTGACGTCGTCGAGCGTCAGGCCCGCCAGCTTCAGGCCGACCTGCAGCTGCAGATAATTCGGGCTGGCGAGGCTGGTGACGGCGACCTTCTTGCCCTTGAGATCCTTGTAGGAAGCGATCCCGCTGTCGGCCTTGGCCAGGAGCGCGCCGATGCCGCGCTGGTAGGTGGTGTGGACGACCTTGACTGGCAGACCGTTGGCAGCGGCGGCAACCACGGCGTCACCGTTCGGGAAGCCGAAATCGACATTGCCGGCCGCGATGTTGGTCAGGATGTCGGCGGCGGCGGCGTAGATGAACTCGACTTCGATACCGTTCTTCTCGAAGATGCCATTCTCGACGCCGGCATATAGCGGCGCGTAGAACGGGGCAGCGGCGCCGTCGATCTGCATCACCACCTTGTCGGCCGCGGCCGCAAGGCTGGCAAAAAGCGGCGATGCGGCCAGTGCAAGCAGGCCGGCGGCGGTTGTTACGCGAAACGCTATCATGATGTGCTCCTGTCCCGTTCCCTGGAGGAAAATGCCCGTCCTGCGATGCGCAGGAGGTTTCGTTGCGTCGCCTCATAGTCGTCGAGCCACTCGTCTGTGGCGCGATTTCCATGGACGCCGAGCAGACAGCCGGTTTCGAGGCCGATGGCCCCGCCGACCGTCATGATGATCTCGCTCTCCATCTCGACGCCGACGGCGCCCTGAGCCTGGAAGCGATCGATGAAGCCGGCACAGAGATCTCCGCCTTCGAGCGGACGATACCGGCGGTCCTGGCCGAAATAATAGCTGTCGGTCGAGGCAACCATGCCCGGCCGGCAGATCAGGCCGAGCTCTGAGGCGGCAGCGACGAGGCCTGCCGTCACATCAGGCGAAGCCTTGGCCTCGCCGCCTGCGGCGCGGTAGGTCCGCGCCGTGCCGGTATCGCCGATCGCACGATCGGCAGCCACGAAAGTACCCACACCATAGTCCGCGACCAGCGACGACATGCCGCCGATGCGCACGACCCGTTTGGCGCCGAGCATTGCGAGCTCGACGAGGGCGATCTCGGTCGACGGGCCGCCGATGCCGGTCGAGCAGACGGTCAGGCGGCTGCCCTCGTAGAAGCCCGTAATGACGGCAAATTCGCGCTTGCGCCCGAAATCGGTGACGTCCTCCAGCATGCCGGCGAGCAGCCGCACACGATCGGGATCGCCCGGCGCCAATACGTTCTCGGCGATGTCGCCGGGCCCGCAGGGGAGATGCGGCGGACGGCCGTTCTTCCAGGGAAAGGCGGCACTGGTCTTAGCCATTGAGAGACCCCTTCCAGGACAGCAGCCAACGCTCCAGCATCGTCAGCACGACATGGAGGAGGAGGCCGAGCACGACCGTCATGCCGACAACGGCGAAGAGCAGCGGCGTCTTGTAGGTCGCCGCAGCGAAGGTCATGAGATAGCCGAGACCGAGCTTGCCGGCCATCCATTCCGCCAGCACCGCACCGACCAGAGCCTGCACGGCGCCGATCTTCACGCCGACGAAGATCTCCGGCATGGCCGCCGGCAGCTCGATGTGACGAAAGCGCTGGAGGCCACCGAGGCCCAGCAATCGGGCCAGATCCTTCATCTTCGGATCGAGAGCCCTGAAGCCGGCGATCGCGCCGATGAACACGGGAAAGAAGACGAGCGAGAAGATGAGGATGATCTTTGAAAAGACGCCGAATCCGAACCAGACGATGAACAGCGGCGCCAGCGCAATCTTCGGCGCCGTCTGCAGGATAACGAGCGGGCCGTCGAGCCAGATCGCGAGCTTCGGAAAGCGGGTCATGACATAGGCGAGCGCCACGCCGAAAAAGCAGCCCAGCAAAAGCCCGAGCACGATGTTCTGAAGGGTGAAGCCCAGATGCACCCAGAGCTCGCCGCTGATTGCGACACCGACGAGCGCATTCCACGTCTTCGCCGGCGACGGCAAGAGATAGGTCGGCAGCCCCATCGGCCCGGTCGCGAACCACCAGGCCAGCAGCAGCGCCGCGAGCGCCAGCGTGTAGTCGACGGCCGCGGAAAGGCGCCGGCTCATCAATGCGTCTCCGCGCCCGGCGTTCTGAGATCGCGACGCAACTGCGCGACGAGCGCATGGTAGGCCGGATCGAGCTTGGTCTGCTCGCCGCGTGGCCGGGCGAGCGCAACATCGTGCACGCATTTCAGCTTGCCAGGGCGCGCGGTCATGACCATCACGCGGTCCGCGAGGTAGGCAGCTTCTTCGACGCTGTGCGTGACGAGCAGGATCGTCTTGCCGGTCGACTGCCAGATGCGCAGCAACTCGTCATTGAGATTGTCGCGGGTCAGCAAGTCGACCGCAGAGAAGGGTTCGTCCATCAACAGGATCGGCGGATCGTCGGAAAGAGCGCGCGCGATCGCCGCGCGCTGGCGCATGCCTCCGGAGAGCTGGCGCGGCAGCGCCTTCTCGAAGCCCGCTAGGCCGACCATCTTGATCAGGTCGCGCGCCGTCCTGTCGCCCTCGGCACGGCTGACGCCCGACGTGTCGAGCGGGAAGCGCACATTGTCGAGAACGGTTTTCCACGGCAAGAGCACGGGCTCCTGGAACACGAATCCGACCGGCCGTTTGCGATTGGCGACGTCGAGAGCGATGGTGCCGCCGGTCGCCTGGTCGAGGCCGGAAATCAACCGCAGCAATGTCGATTTGCCGCAACCGGACGGCCCGACGATGGAGATGAACTCGCCTTCCTTGATCGTGATGCTGACGGGTTCGAGCGCCGTCACCGTTCCGTGGTCGGCGACAAAGGTCTTGTGAATGCCCGCGATGTCGATCATCCGCTGTGACTGCGCCACACGAAACTCCATACCCCTGATGGGAAGACCACTGGCTTTGGAGGGCTGAAACCCTTATTTCCTCGCCCGCCTCCCCGGAAAGCGAACAAGCTTTCACAAAACAGTCATGGGCGCAACAAAAATCTCAAAGATGAGATTTGTATCAAATTTCGACCTAGAGGCGAGGATCAGGCAGCTGCCGGCCGCTCCAGGACCGTCTGCTCGATGAAGTCGGCGGCTTGGTCACCCTTGAGGCTTCGCCTCCACAGCTGCTCCGTGATACCGCCGTAAAGCTGGACCGCTTCCGCAGACGCGGTGATGGTCGCGACGCCGACCCGGATATTGGCGAAGGAGCCGAGCCGGAACGGACTCACGGCGACCTGCGCCTTGTCGGCGCGCTTGAAGATCTGAAAGCTCGCGCCGGGCATGGAATCGATCACCACGCCGATCTGCACGCCGATCGGCTGCTCGCGCAGCATGCGGACGATATTGCGGATCTCCGCGCGCGCAGCCGCCTGCCTGTCCACAAGGTTGACCGACGGAGGATTGTGGGCGCCGACGAAGCCCACGCGGCCGAACTCTTCCAGCTCGGCAGCGGAAACCAGGCTGACGATATTGGGGCTGCGCCGCCGGAACGTCGCCTTGCGCGCCTTCAGGATTGCCACCAGCGCATCGATCTCCCGCATCGCGGCACCTCGGTCGCCGACATCCTGCGGGATGCTCTCGTCGAGCACCTCGGGCAGCAGTTCGTCGTAGCGGTCGGTCGTAAGCAGGTAAGAGATCGGCCCGAACATCACCGTTATCTGGTCGACATCCTCCTCCAGTTGCCGCATGCGCTCGAAGAAACTGATGGCCGAGGCGATGTACTCGACCCCGACACCCAGCAGCGTCGGCAGGGAGACGCCGAGCAGATCTGCGATCTTGCCCAGCGTATCCACCTTCGGCGGTTTGCCGGACTCGTAGCGGTAGATCGCCGCGCGCGAGACGCCGGCTCTGGCGGCGAGTTCCTCGGGCGTCAGCCCCGCCCCCATGCGGAAGGCGCGCAGGCGGCGACCAACGTCCTCGGTGGAGCTTACGAAGTCCAAGGGATACCTCTCGTCGGGCTCTGGCTAAATCTTTCATCTCATACACAAAAAATGGACAATTCGCAACAGTCGCAAAATTTATGCGAAAAATCTCAAATTTGAGAATCGTCTTGACAAGACTCCCATCAGCAAAATAGGCTCTGTTTTTGGACCCCGAACTCAGGGAGCATCCCATGACGTTTCACCGACGTTTCCTCCGACGCTGACGCCGAGCGGAGGACCCGCGCACCAGACATCCGTGTCGAGCGCGAACGGTCCCATTCAACGATATCCCCGTTTCGCGGCGGCCTGCCCCGCCGACGGCCCCCTATTCACGTTTCCGGAAACCGTCATGCCAGCGAGCCGTTGCGCCGTTCCCGATTCCTTTCCGCTTCCTCATTCCATCCACGAGGCTGAGTGCGCGGTCAAAAGCCACGCGCCTGTCAACGGTCAGTACCGACTGCTCGTGCTCGACGCACCGTCATCGCTGCTCGATTGCGAGCCGGGACAGTTCTTCCATCTCCATTGCCCGCGCAGTTCTCGGCATCTGTCATATTTGCGTCGGCCGATGAGCATCTACGGCTTTGACCGCGCCAGAAGCGAGCTGACTTTCCTCTACAAGGTGGCCGGCGCAGGAACGGCAGCTCTGACAGAACTGAAGCAGGGCGCGCCGCTCAACGTCGTCGGGCCGCTCGGACGAGGATTCGAGCTTCGACCGGACTGGCGCAGGCCGCTTCTCCTGGCGCGTGGCGTCGGTCTTGCGACACTCGCCCCGCTCGCTTCCCAATTCGCCCGCCACGGACTGCAGTTCACCGCAATCTGCAGCGCGCGCTTGCCAGAACTCCTGATGTCGGTCGATCTCTTCCGCTCCTTCGGCGGCGAAGTCGTCACCGTCACCGACGCCGAAAACAATTCGGATGTCGCAAGCGTGACCGCGCTCGTCGAGGGACTGATCGCCACACGCAGGATCGACTCGTTCTTCACCTGCGGCTCCTCGCGCCTGCTGCGCATGCTGCAAGGGCTTGGCATACGCCACGGTATCGGAGGCCAGGTCGCGGTGGAGCAGCACATGGCCTGCGGTATCGGCATGTGCCAAGCCTGCGTACGGCCCTTCCGTCGCGAGGGCGCGACCGTCAACCTGCGGGTCTGCCGGGAAGGTCCAGTCTTCGACCTCGCGGAGGTCTTGTAATGGCCAGCCTTGCCACGCGGATAGGCAGCCTCGAGCTGAAGAATCCAATCATGCCGGCCTCAGGCACCTTCTCAGAGGAACTCGCGGAGGTCTTCGACCTCGATTGCCTGGGCGCCCATGTGACCAAGACCATCACCCGGGAAAAGCGTGCCGGCAATACCGTGCCACGGGTGTGCGAGGTCGAGGGCGCGATGCTGAATTCGATCGGCATTCCCAGCAAAGGAGCAGCGTCGTTCCTGCGCGACACCGTTCCCTTCTACCGCCGCTATGAAACGCCGCTCGTGGTCAGCATTTCCGCGGCGACGGCCGACGAGTTCGCCCGCTTTGCCGAGGAGGTCAGCGTACCAGGCGTCGCGGCGATCGAGGTCAACATCTCCTGCCCGAACATCGAAGACGACGGCAAGGCCTTCGCGATGAAGCCCGGTGCGACCGCCGACGTCATCCGCCGCATGCGCTCGGCCACGGGCCTTCCGCTCTGGGCGAAGCTGTCGCCGAACACCGGCGAGGTCGTGGAAGTAGCGAAGGCCGCCGAGGAAGCCGGCGCCGACGCGCTCGTCACCGCCAACACCATGCTCGCAATGGCGATCGACGGCCGTACCGGCCGCGCCCGTCTCGGCAATGTCATGGGCGGCCTCTCCGGACCGGCGCTCAAGCCGATCACGTTACGCATGACCTATCAATGCGCCCGCGCCGTTTCGATCCCGGTCATCGGCTGCGGTGGCATCGCGACCGTGGACGACGTCGTCGAATATCTGATCGCAGGCGCTCGCGCCGTTCAAGTCGGGACGGCCACCTTCATCAGTCCCACGACGATGCCGCGTATCGTCCGCGACCTGGAAACCGCACTCGATGCACGTGGCCTATCGTCCGTCGACGCGCTGGTTGGAACGATCGATGTCGGTGACACAGCGCAGACGGAGCACGCGTGATGGGCGCCACTTTCGAAAGACCCGCGCCGCTCGATCTCGGCGCGTTGGCCTCCCGGCTTTTCGGCGATATCGCCGTGCGGACGGCAGATGTCGAAGGCATCAGCCGGCCCGCCTACTCGCAGGCGGAGACCGAGACACTTCAGTATCTTTTCGACTTCGCTCGTTCGGAAGGGCTGGCCGTCCGATGGGATGCGGGGCGCAACGTTGTTTTCTCGCTGCCCGAGCATGACCATGCGAGGCGTTATGTCCTCGTCGGATCGCATGTCGACAGCGTGCCTCGCGGCGGCAATTTCGACGGCCTGGCGGGTGTTCTCGCCGGGTTGCTCTGTCTTGTCAGAGCAAGGCGGGAGGGCACATGCTTTCCACAACCGGTGAAGGTCATCGCCATGCGCGGCGAGGAGAGCGCCTGGTTCGGCCCCTGCTATGTCGGGTCGAAGGCCCTGCTCGGTGTC
>VFQN01005211.1_pt1 | contig 16163 bp, 10 predicted proteins | sample 3512371 | NCBI WGS metagenome assembly VFQN01 (sample SAMN10412370, study PRJNA504923) | tailings metagenome | isolation source: Replicate 2 from Balatoc abandoned mine | place: Philippines: Itogon, Benguet | collected 2017-08-28 | reverse complement strand
CTTCATTTTCATCACGATATTTTGGTTTATGTTTGACAGGAGCTGCATGGGGCTGCGTTGAGTACGAATATTGTGGTTGCTGCATTTTCTTTATAGTTGTTTTTCAAAATCTGTATTCGTTGTATGGTTTAAGAGAGCAAAAGCTAAGCTTAGTCGGGATAATACCTGTTTTATCCTTTTATCAATCAATCCTCAATAATAACTGTGAAACCGTTTCATACCTCCGAAAAACCAAAAACTCGAAATCGGTTCTTTTGGAAGTTTTCGGAATTTCGAAGATTCACCGAATCAATTTACCGATAAACCTCTCTCACTTCGTTCTTTTCATTCTCACTTCATTGTTTTATCAAACAACCATCAAATCAAATCAAATCAAATCAAATCAAATCAAATCAAATCAAATCAAATCAAACCAAATCAATTGAAATACCATTTCATTTCGAATCTTTTATGCTTTGAAATGAGTTCATTAAATATGATATTCCTTCTTATACTTTCACTCATTGCCTCTTTTCCGCTGAAAAGTGATGCTTTTACTGATTTAATGAGGAGACCTATCATAAGACACTCTTTCACTTCGAAAGTTGTTACCACTGATAAACAAATTGATCAAAAAGTTTCAATTAAGCCTCTTTCTAGTAATACTGTGGTAAATTATGATAAAAAGACCTTCCGACGCTTTGCTCAAGTTGAATTATATCGAACATCTGAACTTGAGAAATTATTTCCAAATTTATGTTCTTTAGAGAAGGCTTGTCGTGATATAAGCAAGCTCATGAGACGAATTGCCACTGATAGTCTTTCTGGTAATCACCAGTTACTCGGTAGCGAGCAGTCCGTGAATATTCAAGGAGAAACACAGAAGAAACTTGATGTCGTTGCAAATCGTATTCTGAAGATTGCTCTTTGTTGTTCTGGTGAAGTGAGTGTCGTTGCCTCCGAGGAAGAGGATATCCCCTGTGCTTGCTCTGAAGTCACTGATAACGGAGCCTTTTCGGGTGGAGAATATGCTGTTGTCTTCGATCCTTTAGATGGAAGCTCTAACATTGATTCTGGTTTACCCACTGGCACCATCTTTGGTATTTACCGAAACCCTCGCTACGGTCCAATTGATCCTCTTACTACATCAAAGCAGAGAGGTTCTGAGTTGTTAGTCTCTGGATATTGTTTGTACTCTGCTTCCACACATCTTGTAATTACAATGAGAAACGGTGTTCACATGTTCACATTAGATGATGTCAATGATGAATTTTATTTAACAAGATCTAATATTCAAGTCCCTTCTCATGGTCCTGTCTATTCCTTCAATGATGTTCATGAATCAAAATGGCATGAAGGTGTTGGTAACTTCTATCGAGATTTGAAGAGTGGTCACCTCAAGACCTTCTCTGATCCTTCCTCTGATGATGGTGCCCCAATAAAAAAGAAGAAAGCTCCTCGAACAAGCCGTTACTTTGGCGCATTAGTTGCTGACGTTCACAATATTCTCTTTCATGGAGGTATTTATGGATATCCTGGAACTACTTCTTCGCCGAAAGGAAAATTGAGACTTCTCTATGAAGCTAATCCTATTGCTCTCCTCATGGAACAAGCGAATGGAATGGCAACAAATGGTGTACAAAGGATATTAGATCTTCCCGTGAAGGATATTCATGATCGAACGCCATTATTTGTTGGAAGTAGAGATGAAGTTTCTTCTTTGGCACAATATCTTCAACAACCACAAAAATCGTTAGAGTAGAAGTCAGGCGTAAAGTTTATAGTTGTTTCTCATTTTTGCTTTGTCATTTTTGTCGGTTCAATAATCACTGACATTTTTTTCCTTTCATAGTTTTGGTAGAGGATCGTAGAATCTTGTACATTATAGTTTCATTTTAGTTTCATCGTAGTAAGATAATGGAGAGCAAGCTAATATGGTGCTAAGGATTAAACGAATTTCATCTGAAAAGCTTCTCGTAAGATAATTCAAATTTCCTCCTCCTAAATGATTTGAATGTGAAACATCACCGTAAAACATTAATACAATCAATATCAAGTCTAATTTACTGGTATTCAAGAGATGATCCTGTCGATCCTTATTACTTTGTCACATTCAATAATAAAGGGAGAAATTCTTGTAATTGGAATTGAAAAGTTTGTATGCTAGATCTCATCATTAAATCTGAAATTCTATTAGTCTTGCTCGTATCGATGCTTTGAATTATTTGAAGGAATGGAGAGATGTCGCAATGCCAATCATATTGAAAATATTGTAAAAATTCTCTTTGTTGTTGTAAAAGATGTTCTTTATTCAGTACCCCATTATTATTCCTAACGAATAAGATACTTTCAAATCTTTTTACATCAGATGATTGCTGCAAACATCGATCAAACAGAGATTCAACAACACTGTCAATCATACTTTCCATCAGACTCGCCTTGTCAGACATAAAATTGGAGTGATAGTACTGCTTTGCAAGCTCTCTCAGTTCAATCTTTATGAGATTTTGCTGATCGAGTGAAGTCAGAGAAAGATTGGGAAACACTAAAATCATTAATAAATGGAGAAAGAATTCTAATTTTATTCGAATAATGAATGATTGATCATTATCTTCGCTGGATGATAATAAAATACAATAAAAATAAGGATAAAGCGTCACTTCCCAATCTTTTAATCTGGTAGAATATGGGATATGAATCACATTTCGAAAAGCAATCTCAGTTAATTGATAAAATAAATCTTTCGTAGCATCGTTTATTTCGGCTCCATTCTTTAGTACAACTTGATACAAAGCAGATAAAAACTCTCGAATAAATGGTTTAATGAACTCTTGATAGAAGTAACTAATATGTGTGAGAGGAAGCAGGCGTTTTGCAACAGAAATCATTGTTAAACTTGTTGTATTTGCGGTGCTTGGTGCTTCTTGAGAGAGTATCACTCCATAAATATTATAGAGGGATCGAATTAGGTTGGAAATATCTCGAGTAGATTGCTTGTCATTGGTATGAAACTGACAAACTTGAAAAAATCGTAAAACCCTTTAAGAAAGAGATTTAAAATGATGGAGTTGCGAGAATTTTGAAAAGGTTACCTGAAAATTAGATTACCAACTCTCTCGTAGACAACTATGACTTTTTCGTTCAATTCATTAATTGAAGAAGAACTTAAACCGCTCAGAAGATTCAAAAATAGATCAAAAGAAGTTAGAACTCCCTGGAAATCAGTATCTTTGATGTCTCCGCTTTGAATCGTTATTCTTTCAACAATACTTTCAAAAAAAGATGAGTTAATTTGTTGAAATACCGCGTTTTCTTTCACAAGATTGGCTAACTGATAAAAATTCGTCTCAACCTGGAGTTCTTTCAATAATACCTTTTTACCATCAAGAAAGGACGAAAGTGTTACGAGATTCCAGTAAATGTGACCTAATTGAGGGTAAATTAAGCGATGATATAACATACTTCTGCGACTTCTAGTCAAAACGTGACCACCAACATTGGAAAAGCTAGGAATATTGAAAATACTGCCAATCAAAGATGAATAAAAGAAATTCTTCAGTATTTCGTAGGTAAAGAAAGTCGAATGGTCAATATTGTGATAATTTCCAAGTTCATCTTTGCCTTTACTGGCCAAAGCTTCCAATTTAATTGCAGTCCCCCTGCTTGGATTGAAAAATGACGAAAAGGGGGTAGAGACGTCGTTAAACTTCCAAATTTGTTCTAATATCTGACTATTTTCATTTTTCATCCTTTCAAATTCAATTATATCCCAACTATCGTTAAAATTTTCCTTAATCAGAGTCAACGCCTCCTCAAAAAGCAGAACATTCTGTATTAAATGCGCTAAATTCTTAGAATATTCTTTTAATGACGAATAAGAGTTTAATTTTCGATAGTAATTTCGTGAAGCTTGACTATTTTCTCGATTATAATAATATTCTTCTAATATTGAAGGAAGATGCTCATCAAGAGTCGGAAGATTGAAACTTAATGCATTCGAGAAAATAAAACATTTTTTCACTAAGTAATGATATATTTTCATCATATTCTCATGAAAGACAATCGAAGAAATCAAAGAAAATATTTGATGTAAAGCATTCAAATTTGTTAAAAGAATCGATCGACAAAAATCCTTAATTTTCCTCTTGCCTTCTCCTTCAGATAATGACGATCCATGAAATAAATGATAAAAAATCTTTGGGAAGAGTTTTTGCTGATAATTGCGAGTCGCTTCAATAATTGTCGCTAATATTAAAACATAGGAAGTGAATTCTGATAATTGACTGCTGCTAATACTTGTAAGAGACGAAGAGGAAGCTCGGCTTCCAACTTTGTTGGAGGAGGGTTGTTGATGCTGTGAAAACAGATGTTGCACGGATAAATTAATTGAAGATAATACCTGAATAATACACTCCAATGGCAAGGATGGTAAAGAGAAATCTGAATGGTAAAAGCAATTTTCCGCAGAAAGTATTGCATTACCACGGACACTTCGCTCGTAAAATTTCGAATAAATGTCGTTTTCTGCTTCATTTTCTTCTTCCGTTCCTTTGAAATTGACAGATGTGCAGCCATACCATTTCGCAATTAATGAAGTGGCAGCAGATATGCAGGCAAAATTAATCGATGACATGCTCAATAGCAGCGAGGTATCCATCCTGTGATATGCTTGTATGCGAATCGTTTGAACCATCTGAAAAATTGTTAAGAAAGGAGAGAGTGTTTTCTCGTTCTTCTCTATTGCTTCCTTTTGATTTCGCATTAAATCCAAGAATTCAAAATCAGTGATGTTCCACGCATTGGCGGTTGTGGGATCTTTCGAGTTCGGGTGGTTATAAAAATTTAATTCAGTTTGGATTGGTAACGGATTGAAGACAACGATAGCATTATACAGCAATAACAAAGACCTTTGTTGCTCCATCAGAAGGATTTCTGGAGTGGTAATGGATTCCTCAGCATCCTCGCTCAAGCGATGCGTGTTTGAACTCGATCTGAATATCAAGTGTTGTTTATCGATTAACCCCAGTGAAAAACTGCTTTGCAACAACAAATTTTGGACTTCTTCATAAAAGTGAAACTCTTGCATCATAGTTTCATAACCAAACAAATGAAATAATTCCTTCAATAGACTTAGCAAGAGCAAACCTCTGAAATAGCTGTTTCCGGAAATATTCTTCTTCTCTGGTGTGGAGAAATGTAGAGTAAAAATTTCGTAAATTTTCTTTTTTAACTTCTTTAATTCTGATTTCAGCTTTCTAAATAGATTAAAGTCAAACATGAGTGCAGTGGACGAAATCTCGCCAGGTCTGTTTCCTAAATTCTGTTTTGTATTTGAGGATGGAGCTAAAGAAACTAAAGAATTCGAAATAAACTCCTTGAAATAAGATGATAATTGAGATAAAACTAATGTAGTTGAAACCGGACTTTCCTCATCACTGCTTGATGGAGAAAAGAGCCTTTGAAATGGGTGGGTGAGATTATTCGACTCAAAGAGTAGATGCATAATAAATAATAACTCATGATGCAACTCTTGTCTTGCGTTAATTATACTGTTGCGAGGAGTTTTCTTTATACTTTTATGGCCATTATCTTTTTGAAAGATAAGATAAGATCGGTGCGAAAGAAGTTCAGACAACTTCGTATCTAATATTGGAATCCCGTATTGCTGAGTAGAAAAGTTATAATCAGAAGATAGACAATCAAATGCTGGCAAGAGTTTATGAAGCGACTGAAAATAAAAGTCTAATCCAATAGATATGCCTTGATCCCAGCAGACACTGAATTTAGTCATTCTCTCATAAAATACTAAAAATCTCCTTATCAAACGATTAAAATCTTGTTTCCACTCACCCAACTTACTTTCATCGGCTGCTATGTTTGAATCCTCCGATAGAGGACAGGAGATAAGCATTGCCTCTAGAGGATGGTGAATCTGTTGAAATAAAAACTTTATAAATGTCCAATTATTCGAAATTCGCAATATAAACTGTCCCAATTCATTTTTACCAACCTCTTCTTCTTTGGTTTGAACGATAAATTGAATATTCGTTAAAACTACTAAAATTATCCAGAATACTTCTTGATTTTCGTGAAAATTTCGAGATCTCGTGGTATTGGCTACGGAAAATTCAAAAGTATTGACTGTATATACTTTCATTCCATATGGAAGAGCATGTTCATAATTCTTGGAGAATAAAGAATTAATAGATGGCGCGGAGAAGGATAAAGTTGACTCTTTGCCCGAGTTTTGAAGGTGATAGTTCATTCGATCAAAGTACTTCATACTTAAATATCTCATACTAAAGAAACTCATGACCTCATACTCCTTTAACTTCTTTTGAATAATAGGAGGAAAAGATTGAAATTCCTTGGAAAAGGATTCAATACTAATAATTATCTGATAAAACAATCGTATAAACCCGTGATAGACTTGATTCGAAGAAGATGGGGGTTTACTAGAACTTTGTACATATTGATGAAGTTGATACGAGAAAAATAAACAACTTGAAGGATGTTTTAAAAATAAATGGAAAATAACATTAACAATTTCAATATAATAGTAGTGCACAATCATTTCGAAGCAAGAGAGTAATTCAATTTTCTTCTCTTTCTCGGAAGCAGTTATAGGATTACTAATGCTGCTCTCAACGGCAGAAATTTGTTTGAGCAATAACATAAGTGTCCTTTCAAAAAAACAATACTTCAGATATTGTATAGGGAAAAATAACTCGAGAGGTCGATCGGAGCCGTCTCTTTCCTCTAAGAAAAGCAACGAGAAAACATGCTCGATTGTCAAAGCTTGGGTTTCCCTAACAATTTCCGATGCAAATAATCTTTCTAGATCAAATGCAAGCGCGACTAGAGCTTGAAAGTAATTTTTATCGAATTCTTCATTTTTGGAAGTCTGGACAATTGATTGACTTCCAGTCGAAACAGGAGTATCGGTAAACATTGCAAGATTCTCCTGAACTGTACTTAATTTCATTCGATAAAACTTTTCAAACTGCACTGAAAAGATGATCCGAAAGACTTTCACTGCTAATTCAATCAGTTTTGGATGATCTTTTTTTATTTCTTTATGGTTTCTGCTATTCTGAGGTAATTGATAAAATGTTTCATAATACTTTGCGCGAATAAAGCTATATAAATAATGTTGAAAATAGGACCACTGCTGGGGGAAGGGTTGTAACAGAAGACTTTCATTCATAAAGACTGGCATTGAATAAAGACGATCTGAGGAAGCCGGAATTGGGAGTGGTGGTGTTGTCGTCATGGCATCCCAAACTTTACAAAGAAATTCAAAACCATTCACCTTTTCAACTTGAACATCAGGAATTGAAGAGGAGTTGGGAGGGAACTCAGAGAGCAGCTTCTCAAAAGTTTTGAATAATGACGATACAGATTCTTTGAAAGAATTTTCCGATCTTTCATTTTCATCGTCATTCTCTTTGTTTAATTCTTCGCTTTGGCGCACGACTTCAGTATTTCTACGTGGCAAATGATCTTCCTCGATCTGCCTATGGTAATAAAAAGTAGGAACCGTTGATTGGAACAGAACGTCAGAAAATCGATGACTCAACTCACTATGTCGAGGTAATGCAAGATTTACAGAGATAGGATCAGACATAGTTCCTCGATCCTTTTGGCAGAAGCTTGAGACGTCATAAATAACTGTCACCCGGCCATCATAAACTAATTTTGTATCGATAGCCGGTGGAACGCAGTGATATAGGTGGGAGCTCGCTTCAGCAACTTGATTCACACTTTCAATTTGTGATTTATCAAAAGCTTTCCTATCCCAAACATTGGACTGCTTGTTATCGAATCTGGTTGAAGTTAAAACGACCGATCCTCCACCACCAAATTTTGGATTCTTTCGGTTTTGTTTCACATTATTGCGACTACAGTTTGCTCGATCTCGATGCTGGGGAAAATAGGTAGGAATTTCACCTGAAGATTGTCTCCTCCTCCAGATATCACTCTTTTCAAGGTTTAAGAGCTCAAATTCATCCTCAGAATCAATAAATCCCGCTAAGTCATCAATGATAGGAATAGACTTGGAGGCGATTGTGTGATTAGCATTAACTTTTTTCTTTTTCTGTTGGAGAGATTTAAGCCTGGAACGAAAATCAGCCATAGTTTCAATATTGATCTTCTTTATCGCTTTTTTCGCCATCTTATCATCAGGTAGAAATTCAGCTTCACTCTCGTTGTCAGAGACTATGAAATCTTTCAAAGAGGAATAAGGTGATGCTTTCCTTGGTTTAGAAGGCAATTTTTTCGATTTCTCTATTCCCGTCAATTTATCAGCTGCCTTTCGATGATTATTTTCTTGATTTTCCCGAAATCCAATTGCATTTTCTTTACTCTCATCTAATTCCACAATTTCTGCGTCAGTACTTACTTCATCGTTCTCTGGGTCATCCATTTCTTCTTCTTTTTCTTCTTCCCCATTTTCATTGTCGCTATCATCTTCCTTTAGAGCATCTTCCACCGAGCTGTGGAATAATTTCTCAAAAGAGGCATACATCTTTTGAATTACATTTCTTCCTTCTTTTAATCCCGCGCTCATTTCAACAGAGACTGTATTCACTTGCAGAGTCAAATGTTCCAGCTTTTGCTTAATTTGTTTCTTATTTAAAAATCGAAAGAAGGTAGGAGACTTTTGTAATTTCTTCAATAATCGATTAAATCTTGTTGTACTTTCATTAAATACATCAATACCAGATTTTTCAATTTTTTCAAAGAGTATTTGTTGTTGATCTGCGAAGAAGATAATCTTTTCAGCTAATAATTTCATGGCTTTAATTCTTTCCTCCGCAACATTTATTTCTTCTCCATTAACATGCGATTCCAAGGTGTTCTTGCTGTCAGGCGTTTTCCAAGAATTCTTGAAATTCGACAAATCGAAATCATTTAAAGAAACATGAAAAAGATCTCTATCCCGGCAAAATATTCTAATATTGGAGGAAAGATTAATAATAAAGTTAAAACATAAATTTAATAAAGTCCAAAGCATATTGATATCATCAATATTTTTAATTTCACGAACTTGATCTTCATAACGACTTTTTTCTATAATACTATGGTAGATGCAATTATCATAAAAGATTTTATGAAATGTTTTGGCAAGTTTCTTTGAGGATTCAGTAATCTCGATAAGAAAAGGGATACCTCGATCATCAACAGCATTTGAAACCAGTTGGGTCTGAAAATTCTGAGAAGTAGAAGGCTTTGATTCATTAATGAAGGATATGTCTACGTCATGCGAAGATCGAGGGGTTACTTCTGCTTTCGAAATTCTTTCTTCTTCCACATAATCGCTGTCATATTCACCTCTTTCCTCATCGACCTCCATCATCGCATCTGCAAGGTCCTCAAAGTCTTCCAAATAGCTTTCACTATAAAACTCTTGCTGCTTATCACTGTTTCCCTTCTTAGAGGCATTATTGTTGCTTTCAATGAAGAGCACCGCCTCTTCGTAAGAAACTTCAACTTTTCGGCTTTTCTTTCTCTTGTTAGCAGAGGCCTTAAGGCCAGAGTTCTCTCTTTCTTTCCGCTTGCGCTTTTCTAAAAGCTTTTGTTGCTCCTCTTGTTGCTTTCGCTCTAATTCTTGCTGGATTGCAGCTTCATCATGACCACAATCTCTCAGGAAACTACCACATATTCTGAAAAGAACTACCAATCAGATCGAAGAAATATTGGCAAATAACTCTTAGAGCACTCACAGACACCGCCCTTGAGTCCGCCGAGGGCCACTTTCTGTCTCATATGGTCTAATGTACTTTTCTTCTACTTTATGTTCTCGCCTGAGTGTTAACATATACTTTACATCATATAGATAATCATCATCCTCTGTATATTTCGATAAGCTCACATAAACAGAAGAGGAAAAGCAAACCTTCAGAGTATCTTACTGCAATAATCCTCCCCACTCCACCTTCTTTGTTGATTCCAGGCCACATTCTTCCCATCACCTCAACAACATCATTCACTTTGAACAAAGCATGATTCATTTCAAGTGAAACATGGGTAGAACTTATCAAATCCATCTTTTCATCTTCCATATCCATGATTGGAGCTTTTGGAGCTCCTTTCAAAGATTGTTCGTCCATTATATTAAGTTCGATCGAACTAAACGATCGATCAATTAAAAATAAATTATAAGAGAGATTGAAGGTATGTTTTGCTGGGGGAAAAGCGATCGATCTTCAAATGAAAATAATAGAAGATTATCTACGAATCAAAGAATTAAACAGGATGTTTCAAACGAGGATCTATTAGTCTTCTCACTTCCTTTAGAAATCTTCTTTCTTATTCAGAATTACTTGACACCTTCGAATTATCGCTCTTTTATTTCTACTTCGAAAATATTTATTACCCAAAATATTCGATTTCATAGTATTATCTATAATTTGACAATTGCAAGCTCTTTACGCTTTTATTACATCACCGAATTTGCCAGTCATGTTAGAAATAAGGTCCATTCTTCATCTCGCCAGATTATGTTGCAGATACGACCTTCATCATCTTGGTCATGCAATGTGGAGTATTTTCCAGAATCAAAATTTGCTGACCTGCAAAGAAGGAAGATAGGATCGACACCATTTATGGAAGAAGGAAAGACAAAAGAAATAGAAAATATGTCAGTATTTCAGAATCTACATTCTCTTTCCCTTCTTTCCGTCTTGGAATTGAGGGAAATTAAAGTTTCTTTATTGAACACTCAAAGAGTATATCTGGACTATCTTCCAGTGTTGGAGAATATCGAAGGACTAGCGACAGTGAAGAACGTTACCATCAGGAATTGTAACTCTTTGAGTGATTTCTCTCCTTTGCAAGGAGTGCCTACTATTCTAATTCATGCTTGTGCGCGGTTGACAGACTTCTCCGTCTTTAGAGGAAACAATGAGTTGTCATTTTCTGCTCTGAATAATAATAATGCCTTCAAAACCGAGGATCTCGCCCGCTTTGTTTCACTGAAATGTCTGACTTTAGAAAACTGTATAAACATAAGGAGTATTGATTCACTGCAATCAAGTGGAATAGAAGAGTTAAGTATTATCAATCCTTCTTCTTTATTAAAATGTCATTATCCTGTATTCTTCCCTACTTTATCACGTTTATCTTTGATAAATTACAAAGAAGATATAGATTTTGCTCCTTTCGCGAATGTATCCTATTTAGCATTACAGTATTCGAAGATTTCTTCTTTAACTTGTTTTTGGAACTTAAGAAAGATTGAATTACTTGATTGTGATAGTGTATCGGACGTTTCCTGCCTTGAGAACTGTGTGGAAGTTGTCCTGAATTGTTGTCGAAATATCTCATCCGTAAAGAGTCTGGGAAGAGTGAAGCGACTGTATTTGAGCTATTTACCTAATTTAGTAAGCCTAGAGGGATTGGGACACGGCAACGATTATGTTCTGGTTCATTGTTGCGAGATGATTGAGAGCTACGAACCTATTCATAATGTGAGTACTGTGGAGATCAAAGTACAACCAAACCACATTAAGAGCCAGGAGTTCCGTGAGGTGAAAAATATCACCTTTGATTCCTGCGATGGCTTGAGAGAAGTAAAGTGGTTAGGTTTAGCCAAGACTGTGACTTTAAGGGATTGTCAGGGTATTGTAGAGTTGAAAGGTCTTAAGAAAGTGCCGATTGTTTCGTTTGTTGCTTGTGGCGAATTGAAAGATATTTCAGGCATTGGAGAGAATCGTAAAGTGCGACTTGCTTCTTGTGCTAAGATCACTGAAGTTTTTAGTTTAAGGAATGTATCAGAAGAGGTGGATCTTAGCTTCTGTAAAGGAGTCAGAGATATCACAGTTCTTGGTCAGGTGCCAATTGTTTCTTTGAAAAGTGTTGAGTGCAATAAAGTTGCAGGGTATGATATGCCTAATGTAGTGCTGATGAAGTTAGAGGTCCCATCAGAGCTGCATGGCGACAAACGATCAACTTCTATTCAGCTGAAAACTAATAATTCCATATGAAAGTTTTCATTTCAAACTGAACTTTGTTGGCGTTATTTTGTAAAATTTCTCTTTTCCAAGAAGATACTTTGGAATTGGTTCAGTCCCTGTAGTCAAACAAGCACCATCAACGACGATGAAAAAATTACGGAAGGGTTCCAACGCCAAAGCTAACACGGACAGTTTATGCAAGGTTTAATTCAAGATGAATGCGTTAGAATGAATGTATGTGCGGTTAATTTATTTCATATGACTCACAACTCAACGAATTAAGTCGATTCTTTTGTTTTCTTTGTTGATTTATCTTCCACATCCTCGTTGGTTTCGTTCTCTCTTCCTCTCTTCTTTGATGTTTTGCTTACATCTCCTTCATCCATAATCATAACATCATCATCCATTATCGTGACATCACCAGAGTGTTGATCATTCGTGGTTGTCACTGTAGTTGTTCCTGCATTTTCTACTTTCTTTTCCTCTGTTGTTGGAGCAGAAACCAATAGCTTTCCACTCAATAAGAAAAAATCAACTGATGTGACTTCATTCTTGCTCAAAACATCATTGCTAACATGCTTGATCACAATATCAGTCTACAAACATCAATGAGATACAGTTTCAGGTGACTGATCTCCTTACCTGAAGGTTTTGCGTAAAGTCATCAACAGTGACGATTGATCCATCTTGAATCCCTCCTCCAGGACATTCAGATAGCTTCAAAACCAAATTTTCAGCTAATTCTTCATCACAACCTTCTCCTTCCTCATATAATAAATTAGATCCCACAGAAATTGTTGGTTCATTAAATCCTAATCTTCCTTTCACTACTTTCTGTACCAAATCACCTAAAGTGCTATCATGTACATCAATCTACAGGAGATAGATGAAATCACTGAACATCAGCATCAACAGTAGCACTTACCTGGAGCGTGATCGAAGACTTATTACACACATAACATGTATCAACAGGTCGATCAGTGGTTGAAGGTTGCAGATAGTATCCTTTACGTGTTGGATGACGTAGGCAATAAATTTGTGGGAAGACTTTGAATAATCTCTCCTCTACTTCTTTCCTCTTCTCATCACTGCACTGGAAGATCTCATCTTTCGTGAAATGTAAAAGGAATTTTATCATTTGCATGACTTGAATCCCTGACACTATCGCATTCGTTGTTGCAATAGCAGGAATGATATTTCCTGCGACTCCTTTTGCATCATGAAAGGATTGAAGAGGGATAGAAAAGATCGATGAGCGGATGTTGGAAGCAGCTGTAACGAATTTCATTGACCACAAATCATCTTTATCAAAGGATAATTGACCGATTAATGATGCGTCTTTACCATTCACAATTGTAACGAAGCTTAATAAGAATTCAACGACTGAATCTTCCACTGTCCATAGCTGTTGATCCCAGCGAGAGGCTGCAGAAGGAGCTTGTTCACTCTTAGCAATAATACTTTCAACACGTCGGACAGCCGCTTCAACGGTTACAAGATCCAATGGAACAGGTACTGATTTTGCAGTTTTATAAACTTCCATATCTATTCGTTTTCTGACTTCGTTATGGAAGAGTGCGATCGTCAAGGTCTTGGCGAAAGAAACGATCGATTGATTGTCTTTTTTCTCTGGAAAAGCAATCGCATGCATGTACTCCGACTTGTCGCCAGTAGCAGCTTCATCTTCAAACAGCATAGACTCGGATGGCTTGCCGAATAGCAGTTTGTAGCATTCCTTCGCCCAGACGATGCAATGGACTGGTTTATCAGGTGTAGAGCGAATTGTGCAGATAGGATAGACCTTCGGAGCAGGCTTTGGAAAGCATTCATAACAAGAAGTATATCCCTTTAAGATTGGCACAACTTGACCTAAATAGCCAGTTGTTCCCGAATCGAACAAAGGAACTTTTGCTGCAAGACAAAGACGATTGACATGACGTCGAGCATCGACATTATCCAATGCATTCAAGACAACATCGAATTGAGAGATGTAATTCACGTTAAATTCATGGTTTTTCACGTTTGCATGGAAAGCTTTGACATTTATGTCAGGATTGAACCCAATCGCTGCTTTGGCTGCAACAATGGCCTTTGAATGACCAACATGTTCCGGTCGAAAGAGAAATTGACGATTCAAATTCGACACATCAATTGTATCTAAATCGATCAATTCAATATCCTTGACACCAAGAAGAGCCAAATTCTTCAAAATCTAAATTGAAGTGTTTACTACTACTATTGCCAAGTTGACTTTCAAATCAGTCACTTACCTCACATCCAATCCCTCCGGCTCCAACTACAAGCACCTTAGCTTTTGCAATTTTATCATATTGCTCTGGCTGATAAAGCTGTTGCATCAAACTGTATCGATTCATCGTATGAGGATTGCTTCTGTATCTGCTTTCTTCTTCTTCGAAATTGAAAATTAAAACAATTTCTTTCAATTCTTTTTCCTTCCCTTTTCTCAATTATTTCCGAGAAATTATTTCTTGGATTTCCACTTCTTCTCATACCGCAACTTCTTTCGCGACGTTATGAAGGGAGTGGTGGAGTTAGCCGTTTCTTATCCGGTAACGCATATCCATCACTCAAAACAAAAATAACTGAAAAAAAAAAAGCAACCAACACAACTAACGACGATCCGTTACTCCTTCTAACTACACACAACAGAACAAAACAAAACCAAAACAATTCATATTAATATTAACAAATAAAATAACCTTACCCTTTTTATTTGTTATTTATTCGTGATTCGTATTCATTGACGTCTTTTACCTCCCACTCTTTCTCTTTTTAGTCGATTTTTCCTCCTATTCCTTACAAATTAGAATACTTTAGAAAATGGGATGCACACAGTCTTTAACACCTGAAGAACAAGAAAAGCGTAGAAAGAATAAAGAATATGAACAAGCATTAGCAAATCAAGCCAAACAAGAAGATGAGAAAATTAAGCTCCTGTTATTAGGTGCAGGTGAATCAGGTAAATCAACCATCTTCAAGCAGATGAAAATTATCTATGGTGATCAATATACCGAAGCTGAACGTCGTGCACAAATTCCTACCATTTTCAGTAATATTTTACAAGCAATGAAAATCTTAATAGATCAAACGGTTGCGTTTAATATGGTATCACAAGTACAAGCGAAAGATGAATTTGAGATGATTAAAGGTATGGATGAAAATGATGTAATTAATGTCAAAGTTGGTGATGCCATTGATGCATTATGGAAAGATCCTGGTATTACTGCTGTCTGGAATCGTCGTGCTGAGTATCAGATTATTGATTCTGTGTCTTACTACTTTGATCGTATTAACATTATTAAAAGTCCTTCTTATATTCCTGATAAAGATGATATTATTCACTCACGAGTTCGTACATCAGGTATTGTCACTGAGCGTTATGTGATTGATAATACTATTTTCGAAATGTATGATGTCGGTGGACAACGTAATGAACGTAAGAAATGGATTCATTGTTTTGAAGGTGTAACTGCTGTCATTTTCGTTGCTGCTATTTCTGAGTATGATCAAAAATTATTTGAGGATGCTTCAACAAATCGTATGGTAAGTCATTTGAATCTTTTTCCCCCTTTTGACCTCATTTTCACCTTCTTGTTAACGTAGGTGGAAGCATTAGATTTATTTGAAGATATTTGTAACAATATTTTCTTTTTAGAATCATCCATGATTTTATTTTTAAATAAACGCGATTTATTTGAAAAGAAAATTAAAACAAGAAATATCCGTGATACACCAGCATTCTCTGATTATACTGGTAAAGATGGAGATTATGAAGCCGGTGTACAATACTTTGTTGATAAATTTTTAGCTAAAAATAAAAGTGGTTCAGATCGTCAAATTTATCATCATGTTACTTGTGCCACCGATACAAAGAACGTTCAAATTGTGTTTAATGCCTGTAAAGATATTGTCTTAAGACAAAACATTAAACATAGTGTCTTTAGTATGGAGTAAATCTCCTGTTCCCCCTTCTTTCCGCGGCTAGTCTCTGTCTTGCTGCTATTAATTACCCAAACCCCCCTCTTTACTAATATTAGATAATTATTTCTTATCTCTTCTCGTGTTTATTGTTTGAAGATGTAACAAAAAAAAAGACATATCTCCTCCTTTTTCTTCGTTTTGGAATTATTAGTTTTATCTCTTGAAGAATCCCATTATTAAATCCTATCAAAATAACAACATATTCCTAATAACGCTTCAAAT
>VFQN01005210.1_pt1 | contig 16168 bp, 30 predicted proteins | sample 3512371 | NCBI WGS metagenome assembly VFQN01 (sample SAMN10412370, study PRJNA504923) | tailings metagenome | isolation source: Replicate 2 from Balatoc abandoned mine | place: Philippines: Itogon, Benguet | collected 2017-08-28 | reverse complement strand
GACCCCCCGCACCCCCCCGGAATGGAAAGTGCCCTGACGGGCGGAAGTATTCCGGGTTGGAAAATGGATGAGAAGTTGCGTGGTTTGAAAAGAAAAACACTGGTTAACGTCTTAAGCATGGCGCATGTTACCTCGTAACAACCTGAGACTGGCTTCGGTGCCAAATCCATGTTTCACTGTTTCACTGTTTCAAGGGCTGCACAGGGCAGGTGCGAAGGAGCGCTGCGCTTGAACAGTTATGATTTCTGTATCAGTTTTGCACCTGCGATCACACGAGTGCCGATGGAGTTTTGCAGACCGGGTCGTTGGCGGGCAACCGAATCGGGCGGGGGACCAAGGGAGCTCCCCTGGCTGGGACCAGCCGGGATTGGGATGGCATGGGCGCTCGGCTGGTGGTGTCGCTGCCCGGCGTGTGCTGCAGCCTTCACTGCCGCGTGCAGAAATGTAGTAGGACGCCGTTAAGGGATGTAGATACAGGGCATATATCAAGGCATAACCAATCAGGTCGGGACGAGCATCGGTGTACTGTGGCCTGGACACCTGGCTGGTGCCGTGGTGCGTGGGCAGCGGGCCCCCCTACCTGCCCTGGTCCACCGGTGACGCACGGTACGGTTGCCCCTTGTATGTATGTATGGATTTACAGTTTTGTACCGCCCACATGCACAAGCAGCAGCGCGAGCGCCACGACCTGGCGGGGCTGCAGGCCGTGCAGAAGGCGCTCCGGGGCCGCCCCTCCCGCAGCGTCAGCAGCAGTAGAGACAGCAGCAGCGGCAGCAGCAGCCGACGGTGACGGCCCTACCCTAAGCCAAGCGTTGCAGACTGGGCCGCTGCCTCTTCCACCATGCGTCGGTTGCCCACCTGGGCACAGTGTCCCGGTCTCAGGATTATCATGATTTTGGCGGCCATTTCGGCTGCCTGTCAGGATTTTTTTTGGCAGAATCCTGACCAAATCAGGATTTTCAAAGAGGGTATTCCCTGGTTTTCCCCTAGATTTGCCCAGAAATCCTGGAAAATGTACGATTGTCAGAATTTACAGACCCGAAGGCACCGAAATTATGAGCGGTCAGAATTTCTCGCCAAATAAGACCGGAACACTGCCAGGGCACCCATGCCAGGGGCATGCTGCGAGGGGCTCTTGCTGAGGGTGGCAGACTGCATCTCGGCATGCAAGGCCGCACGTGCATAGGGCTAAATGGGTTCTCCTTTGCACGGAAATGATGAACAACCGCCCAAAAGGACTGTGCTGCCCAGGGGCTGCCAGGCACATGCTCAGCTGGAACCGGACGGGAGAACGGGAGTTACCGTATTGGACCCTCAGTCCCTTCGGGGTCAACGATTACGTGGTCTAATTTGCTGGCCAGCGCTGACACGTGCTGATGTGAACGCCGTGCCTGGGCTGGTCATCGCGTACCGGTAATGTACGGACAGCGGGAGTTGCCTCTGCTCCCCACTTGAGTAAACGACAAGACGGTTGCATACGGTACGGTAACGATTCACAGGCTTGCCGTCGGCGATACCGTACAACACCAGGGGCCCACACGCCCACTTGCACGCCCAGGGGTTGAAAACATGTGTAGGAACGATATGTTGACAGAGCCCTCTTTATGCCACAGACTGACGCGCCATGGAACGAATGCCGGTGGCACTGTGCTGACAGCCTTCTGTTGCCATGTGCCGGTATCCAGCAATGTACCAATTCTTTATCCTTGCATGCACACGCACACGGGGGTCAAACGCTCACCTCCCTAGTAACCGCCTATACCCTCGCGGTCTTAGCTTCACTCTGATACAAGCGTTGCTCTCCCCCTCGATGCATCCTGCTACACGCACACGGGGTTCAAGGCCCACACGCGGCCAGCGTCTTGTGCCCTACCTCGCCCGTACCGTAACAGACAGCTCCTGACCAGCCTAGAGCCGACCCCACGCACAGGGGTTGCAGCAGCACACCAGAGCACACTGACATTTGTATCAAGCACGGTACCGGTATCCCGATATACCCTGCGCCTGCCGTGCCACATTCAATGCGAGAACCACACTGCATCCTACGCTACAATCTCCCAATGCACGCTGCTTGCTCTGACTTGCCGCCCCTCCTGCTCTCATCAGACGACAACAATCGAGACGCTGTGCCCACCCGGCCCCTGTTGCTTGTACCTTATAAATGCTGTGCATCCATGGCATTTGGGCATTTTCTGTTCATTTCAGGTGGTGTGACACACGGTCCTTACTGATCCCGACCACACCTACAGGCTAATTAGAAAAATTTGCCATTCACGCCGTGCCACATGCATCTGCCGCGCGGAGAGGTGCCTCACACACCAACCCGCAGCCTCCACCTATGCCGCCGCGTGCCAGCATTCCGTCCCTAGTTACGGCCCAGGTGGAGCCCTCCCTTGATCCTGAATGCGGTCGCCCCCGTTTTAACCTTCCTGCTGCCCCGGCCGCACCTGCTCCTGCCCCTGGCGCGATGTGCCTGCCTGATTGGGGTCAGCCCTACTCCTCGGCACGTGTGCGGTCGCCCTCCGCGCCCTGCCGGTGCTGCCGCCTCGGCACGTCTGCGCGATGGGGTCCGGCCTGCTCCCGGGCGCGCTTGCGATCACACCATCCGTGCCCCTGTCCCTGCTGCTGCCCCTGCCGCGTCTGCGCAATGGGGGTCGAGCCTGCTCCCCGGCGCGCTTGCAATCACACCATCCGTGCCCTGCCCCTGCCCCTGCCGCGTCTGCGCAATGGGGGTCCAGCCTGCTCCCTGGCGCGCTTGCGGTCACCATCCGTGCCCTGCCCCTGCCCCTGCCGCGTCTGCGCAATGGGGGTCCAGCCTGCTCCCTGGCGCGCTTGCGGTCACCATCCGTGCCCTGCCCCTGCCCCTGCCGCGTCTGCGCAATGGGGGTCCAGCCTGCTCCCTGGCGCGCTTGCTGCCGCCTACGCCCTTGCCCTCGTCCTGCCCCTGTTGCCCACTCCGCTGCTGCTGCATGGCCGCATGACCTGCTGCGTGACCGGCGATGAAAAGGCACGCCGCCAGCTGCGGGCAGGCGGCTGCCGTTGTCATCAGGACCAGCCCGTACGTGCAGCTGTACTACGTCCGACCGTATGGTGCACGCACGGTCGCACGCATGGCAGCCCCAAGCGTCAGGGCCACCGTAAGGTTCAGCCCTTAAGCCCTAGCCCCTGGCGCGCTTGCGGCCGCCCTTGCCCTCGCCCTCCGCGTTCTGCTGCTCCTCCTGCTGCTGCGCCTCCTGCTCCTGGTGCGTGATGCTGATGAACAGGCGGGCCATCAGCTGTGGGTTGGCTGTCGCCATGGCCACCACCTGGGCCGGGTCCACGTCCTTGGCCACCTGGGGAAAGCGGCGAGGACTGTCTCCCAAACGAAAGACCTGTTTCAACTTACTCAATTCTCAAGGTCGTGTTTGACCGTGCAGCATTCACGCAACATAGCTCGTCATGTTTCGGTTCATCTGTTCATGGCCCTGGCCACCGTACTTTGGGGCAGGAGAGTGGTATGCACAAAACGGTTGTGGGGTGTCGAGAGGCAAGGCAGTGTCGGTTGCAAGGAATGCCACGAGGTTACACGCGACTGCGTAAGCTCCTCAAAAGCCTAGGTTTATGCCGCAATGCACCGCGGAGTGTGTTGAAGTGCGTGGACCCAACTTGGGTACGGCAACATGGCACTCAACTGTTCCTTAGCTGTCTGTCCAAGACGACATGAATCGAAGCTGTCTGTCAGCTTCTAACCAGCTGACAAGGGCAAGGCAACCCCGCACCACCCACCCGCTTGTACACCGCCACCAGCTCCTCCAGCACCTCCTCTCGGCCGTGCCCAGCAGCCCACAGCAGGTCAGCGGTAACAGTCTTCACATCGGCGGTCTCCACCAGCACCTTCTCGAGCGCCTCCTTGACCCTGGGCAGCAGGAGCGTGTCGCACAGCGGTACGGCGGCACGGTGTACGGCACGCTCGCAATACGGCACGCGCCCGCCATACATGTACCGCAGCAGTACGGCGAAGGCGTCCAGGTCGGTGTCGGGCAGGGGCAGCTCCCGCGCGGCGCTGTCAGCCATGCCCACGTTGAAGAGGGTCCGGAAGTAGGGGCAGCGCGCCGCCAGCACAGCCCCCAGCCGCACTGCCGTTGCCGCCCCCCGCTATGACGGTGAGGTCCGAGGTGCCGTCCGGGTCGTCAAGCAGGGACAGGAACTCGGCCGCTAGGCATGTGCGGCCCGGGTCGATGCACACAATGTCCGCCGGCGGGCTGCTGGGCGGCTTGGGGTTCCCCACCATTACATCCACACGCATCACAATAGAGCCGTCTGGCGTTAGGTAACCACTATCGACAGTGAGGTTGTCCCGTGCAATGAATCGACCTCAATCGACTTGCTCTGCGCTGAATGTCAGGCCTTCACCTGCACACGGACAAATGGCGGGTGTTATGCGCTCAAGCCACTTCCACATGGCTAGGTGTGTCTCTCCGGCTCACGTGGCCGTATGTCTTACGTTTTACGCGGTCTAGCTTTCTGTCCTTCATGTTCTTCATCCTGAGAAAGAACGCAGCGCCCGGGCATAGCGGGCTGCCCGGCGGGCACGTGTGGGCGTCAGGGTGCCACAGGAACACTGACACATAGTCCTTGTTTGCGGTGGCATAGCCCCTGGGGTAGAGCAGTAGGCGCGGGCTAGAGCTTGCCCGCTCTTGTCAACGTCTCGGGCATGGCGAATGTTACCTCATAAGAGCCTGAGACTGGATTTGGTGCCATGTCCATGTTACTATGTTTTACTGGTGGGAACGGAAGGGCTGCTCAGGCCAGGCGCGAAGCGAGCGCTGGCCAAAGCGATTTGCTTGAATTGTTCATGTAATAGTTTTTACCCTACGATCAATTACATGAAGACCGAGTGAGTTGTTCAACTACATCGAGTCTTGGTTGAGATGGTGCTTTGCATGCGGCGCATTCGAATGAGGCATGCGGCGTCTGCGCGACCATCTGACATACGCAATGGGAATAATGTCATGAACTTCCAAACGTTACTGCGTATCAGAACTGGGGGTGCCTAGAGCCTGTTCCCAACACCCCTCGTCGAGCGACGCAAGCCCATTCCGCTCGCTGCCACCCGGAGCCCTCCCCTGGGCCCAGGGGCCTGGGCCTCTTACCGCAGAGCAGTAGCTCGCTCGGCAGCTGCCCCTTACCATACAGAGCCCGTTTCTTCCAGAGCACGAGGGCAGTATGCATGTCCCCTGACAGGGCGTGCCTGGGGCGGTCCCTTGTGCAAGCTGTGGCTGCGCTCCTGCCCTCCCGTGCGGCTCCACACAAGCCACTCCTGTCCAGACAGGCTCATGAGTGCGTTACAGAAAGTGGGCAATGGCTGCAGCTGATCCCCTGGAAGCAATACCGGTGAAGATGGCATTAGCTCTCCAGCCCTACCAGGCCCTACTCCCTGATGCGCTTGCACTCGCCCTCGCCCTTGCCCTCCTGCTGCCCCTGCCGCTCCTGCTATGTCAGCTGCTACGGGAATGGGTTTCAGCCCTACTCCCTGACGTGCTTGCGGTCGCCCCCGCCCTTGCCCTCCTGCTGCGCCCTGCCGCTTCTGCTCCTGCTCCAGCCCCTGCCCCTCCTGCGCCATCGACTTCAGCCCTACCCCATGGCACTCTTGTGATCGCACTCACCCTCGCTGCTCCTGCTCCTGCAACTGCCGCGATTGCGGTATGGGGTTCAGGCCTATTGCCCAGCACACTTGCGGTCACCCTCCACGCCCTGCTCCTTCCGCTGCCCCTCCTGCTGGTGACCCCACGCTGGGCACCCACGCCACCAGCTTTCGGGCCTACTCCGTCCCTGACGCACTTGTGCTCGCCCGCACCCTGGCCCAGTCCCTGCTGCTGCTCTTGTGTGACGGAGGTCAGCCTTACTCCCTTGCGCGCTTGCGGTCGCCCGTTGAGCCCTGCCCCTGCTGCTCCTGCACCTGCGGCCGTTGCATGACCCCAATGAGCAACCGCGCCACCAGCTGCGGGCAGGCGGTCGCCATAGCCATCACCTGGGCTGCGTCCACATCCTCGGCCACCTAGGGGAACGGTTTGGGAATGGGGTGAGGGGCGACCAGTTTGGTGTTGGCCCACAAGGGTATGGAGCTCCCATGTATGGGGAGTACGACGCGTCGACGCACGCCACAGAGACCAGCGTGGCATCGCCCTGCAGTCTCGCAGGGTGCACGTCTGCGGCCTCTGGGGCAGGGAAGCATGTGTTAGATGCAGAACGGTACTGGTACTTCGGAGGTGCGTGCTCGAGAGGCAAAACAGTATCCGCTGTGTGGCGCGCTGTGCTTGCTCGCACCCATCCTGCTAACCAGGGCTAAACGACCTGACAGCAGCAACTCCAGTCAGCACCACCTACCCTCTGGTGTGCCACCTCCAGATCCTCCAGCACCTCCCGTGCCTCCATGCCCAGCAGCCCACAGCAGGTCAGCTGCTACTGTCTCCTCGGCAGCGCTCTTCACCACATCACCAGCCGCCTCCCCCAGCGCCTCCTTGACCTTTAGCAGCAGCAGCGTGTCGCACAGCGACTCAGCGGGACGGCAGCGCGGTGTACGGCACGCTTGCACAGCGGCACGCGCCCGCCGTACAGGTACCGCAGCACGACAGCAGTATGGTGAAGGCGTCCGGGTTGGCGTCGGGCAGGGGCAGCTCCCGCACGCGGCGCTGTCGGCCATGCCGGCGTTGAAAAAGATTGCGGAAGCCGAGCCAAAGTGGTCCGGTGCACGTGGAAGGGGCGGGGCTGGCTGCTGCCGCCAGATGCTGCCGCCTCGCCGACGCTACCAGCACCACCACTGCCGCTGCTGCTGTTTGCCCCCAGCCGCACTGTTGCTGCCGCCCCCAACTATGACAGTGAGGTCCGAGGTGCCTTCCGGGTTGCCGAGCAGGGCCAGGAGGTCGCCCGCCAGGCATGCAGGGTCGAGGTCGCAGTACAGGGGGCCGGGTTTTTTTTTTTTTTTTCTTCGTGGCTTTGGGTTCTTGACCTCCAACTCCAGCTACAGCACGCACCACGGCGCCGTCTGCCGTTAGGAAGCCACTGTACGGCGCTGCCAGGCCCTGTACGGCACTGTGTGCACCCCAGGCAGGCTGGCCTATATGTCACTGCAGGCAGTCGAGGCACACCTACAGACACAACTACAGCCTTGCGGCGGAGTGGTATCGGGGTGCCTAATCGATGGCCATTTGCATTTCCATTGCACTTGCGTTTCCATTTGCATTTCCCACGTGACGACGCGATGCTTACGGCATCGGGTCCAAGGCCCTCAGCCCCTCACCGAGCAGCGCAAGACACAGCAAAGTAAAAGCTGCACATCCACAACGCCAGCGCCGCTCACGTGTATGGGTACTGTACAGGGCGGGCGACATCACAGGCCTCCAAACATCCAATCAGCTTATAGCACCTTCCTGACGTCTCAGCCCCCCAGAAGCCCGCTAGAGCGCTTACGCACCGTCCCAACACATAATCTTGTATGTACAGATGCCATGTCCACGCTTTCTGCAATGAGTTCAAGCCGCTGGAAGACGGGTTTAACCCGCATGCGCACGGGAGGCCCCACTGCACGCTGCACCAGTACCGTACTGGACGGGCAACTATGACAGTCGCTGGTCGACAACCTCTCTTCAACGATTTGGCAAACTAGTGACGCTGCATATATACCAATTATATACAGTGCGGAGGTTGGGGTAAAGGGAGGCCCGGGCGCATCAGCTTGGCAACAGCACATTGCCAATCGCACGGTGGTAAACACCCTACCCCCTTCATCCCAAGCAGGGTCTTGCCCACGTAACATCATTAACGCTCCCAACCCATTGTCATCACAATTTATTCTTATGATTATCACATTGGCAACGCTCTAACCCTCAGCCTGCTGCCATGCCATGATCATAACACCATGCACGCTAAACTTACCAAGTGCGCGCTGCTGGCTCGCCCTACTGCTGCTTGCACAATTGTGTCCCACACCATGCAGACGCTGTGCGTCCGAATGCACCTGCCGTGCCGAGCGTTGCCCCACGGACTAACTCCAACCCGGCATGCGGTCCCCCTCGCCCCTGCCCTCCTGCCGCCCCTGCTGCTGGTCCTGCACGATGGGCATAGCCCGACCCCCTGGCGCGCCTGCGGCCGCCCTCCGCACCCTGCCCCTGCCGCCCCTGCTGCACCTGCTGCAGTTTCTGCGTGACCCCGATGCACAGCCATGCAACAAGCTGAAGGCTGGCGGCCGCTGTTGTCACCGGGGCAGGCCCATGCCTGTCCAGCTGCACCGCGACGACCGTGCATGGCCGCACGCATGGTTGCCACAAACGCCGAGCCCACCATAGGGTTCAGCCCTACTCCCTGGCGCGCTTGCGGCCGCACTGGCCCGTGCCCCCCGAGGGCTCCTGCTGCTGCCCCTCCTGCTCCTGCTCCTGCCGCCCCTCCTGCTCCTGCTCTGTAACGGTAATGGGCAGACGCGCCGCCAGCTGGGGGTTGGTGGCGGCCATAGCCACCACCTGGGCCGGGTCCACGTGCTTGGCCCCCTGGGGGGAAGGAGAGTGGTCATGGGGTGTGTCGACAGGTGCGTGATTACGGGGCGTCACACCGTGCCACACAGCCCGCTGTGCTGGTTCCCGCCACCGGTGCATGTTAGAGGCGGGAAAGACATGGTTGAGGGATATGCACTCCTCAGACCTTTTGCATGCTCGCCGTACAGCTGAACGTAGAAAGGCAAGCAGCCTGTGAGCAAACATGCAACAGGCTGTGCCCTCCTGACTGTGAGGCTGCACGCACATGCGGGGAGCTGCAACCGGCACCTGCAGTCGTCCTGGTGCCAGGCGCATTTGCAAGGGCCACGGCCTCCCCAACAATGGGGACTGAGTCAGGCATGTTCTTTTCGCCCTGCTGCTTGGGCCCAACCCCCTGCCCCCGGCTGTTTGCTTATACACCCACCCGCTTGTACACGCCGAGCAGCTCCTCCAAGATCTCCTCCTGGCCAGCCTGCGCCGCCCACAGCAGGTCCGCAAGGACGTTACTTGCGTCAGCGGACTCCACCAACCGCCTCGTCAGCGTCTGCTTGGCCTTGGGCAGCTGCAGCGTGTCGCACAGCGGTACGGCAGCGTGGTGTACGGCACGCTCACAGTGCGGCACCTCGCCGCCGTACATGTACCGCAGCAGTACGGCGAAGGCGTCCGGGTCGGCGTCGGGCAGGGGCAGCTCCCGCGCGGCGCTGTCGGCCATTCCGGCACTGAAGAAGGTGCGGAAGTAGGGGCATCGCGCGGCCAGCAACGCACGGTGCACGTGGAAGGAGCGGGGCTGGCAGGCCATGGCCGGGACCGCCTCGCCCCCGCCGGCCCCACCTCCCGCGCCACTACCGCCGGTGCTGCTGCTGCTGCTGCTTCCGGCCCAGCTGATGTTCGTACTAGCACCAGCAGCAACGCTGTTGCCGCCCCCCACGATGACGGTGAGGTCCGAGGTGGCCCCCGGGTCGTCAAGCAGGGACAGGAAGTCAGCGACAACGGGCTCCGTGTGGAGCATGCACGACTGCCGAGGGTTGTTGACCGTTATGTCCACACGCACAGTGAGGGAGCCGTCCTTCGCTAGGAAGCCCCCTGATGCAAGCTGCGCTCGTCGTACGATATCGTCAAACCCCCAGTTCTCCCGCGTTGAGCAAAAGATGCTGGCCGCATCTACGAAACGGCAAGGCATTCATGGTTTTCACCTGCAGGGCAAGCCTACTGCGCTCCATCCGGGGCACATCCGGAAGAGCAGGCGGTAACAGTGGCGCCAGGGTACTTACCCTGCGCGACTGCCTTATCCTCGTCTTTGTGGTTCTTGACGGTCAGGGTGAAGGCCGCGTCAGGGCAGTGCGGGCTCCCTGGAGGGGATTTTGAACCCCTGGTGTACCACAGGTGAAGGCCCACGTGATAGTGGTGAGATCGAGGCTTGCATTGTAGCCGCCTGGGGCGGCCAAGGCACGGCACGCAGCGTACAGGTTAACAATGCAAAATTGAAGGTGGTGTGTCCACCAGGAACACTAATTGTCCACCAAGTGTGCTGCTTCTGTAAGGGTGTTAGGAGTACGGGTGGTTGCACTTTAGGACGTGGCTTAGGACGTGGCTTAGCCGGGTCGTGTGGTTGTGCGTGACCCGCCTGATGTTGCGTCACCGCCTGGCTCGCCTGCTAACTAGCTTTCGTCTTTTGCATGCCTGCCCATGCCAGGTCCGTCTAGTGAGGGGGTGTATTGCCGTGTGGCCCTTCCGGTGACCTAGGTCGGTGCGTTGGGGTGTCCTTGCATGGGTTGGGACTCCCTGCCCCTCAGGTCTTAGGTATCCGCATGCGGCGGGTACCCTGGCCCCTCTGTAACAACTGCCACTTTAGCCCGTAGCGCAGCGAGCCGCGGTGAACCGATAACTTGACCGCTTCAGCGTAAGGAGTCGACTATACGGACTTACCACATGTAGCCACCGATTTGGAATGTTGGCGAATCGATCTCCTCCTCGTTGGAGCGCATGAAGCCGGGTAGCACCCACTGCAAGCCGGTGAGCGGGGCCGACAGGGTTACTTGAGGAGTTACTCCGGCTGTGAAAGTTTGATCATGATGTAAAACTGGTTTCACTACCTCGTAGAATCCGGTTGCGGGGGCTTGTTGCGGGGCCGTTAGGGCCATTTCCGTGGCTTCCGCTATAGGGCAAGTGTTGAGCACATGCAAACAACAAAGCAAGTAGCAGTGATGTGCAAGGCGCAGTCAGGAGAATATAGTCATGCGCCGACTGCATGGGGCTTATCTGTCCGTCGCAAACCATCCAGCTGGTAACAATCCAGCGTAATCCAGCGTAACTGGTAACAACTTGGTAAAATCCAATTTCAACTCATGTACGTAAGCCAGTTGCGTCGCGCAGTGGGACCCAAAACAAACACGCCACAACAACGCTAACTTGGCGGCGAGTATTATAACATGAAGATATCACCAACAGGATATTACGAGGTAACTTCATGTCTGAGGCGCTTACTGTGAGCACTGAGTACACAAGGTGCAGCAACGTTCCTGCGCTTCTGCCACCTGCATTTCGCAGTGGGTTGTGCCCAACTTTGCTGGATTTACTGAAACCCTCGAGTCCCCCACCTTTGAAATAGGGGGCTACAGCTGGTGGGTACGTGGTGTTCAAGCTCTGCTGAGCTCGCGGCATTGGAATAGGCAGGGAACAAGGGTTGCCTCGGTGCCTGGCAACTACACTCCAACTGCACCTTTACCACTTACACTGTGTCGTTCATCCTGGCCTATTCCCTGTCCCTCCACCAGGCGCCTTCGTTTTTTCCCCAAAAGCACCGACTCCACAGACAAGGAGGGCCATGTTTCTTTGTTCCTCAACCAAGTGGCCGCCACCTGCCCGTCTGAGCGCCAGCACTACCCGGACACCATTTTTGCCCTCAAGGTCAAGAACTTCAAGGACAGAAAGCTAGACCACGCAGATTGTAAGGGTATAGTTTACGGCCACGCAAATTGCAACGGAACACGGGCAGTGCAGCAGTGGCCTGAGCTCAACTGCGTCCTTACTTTGCCCGCGTTTCAGGTACCGACTACACATTTGGTCTAATTACAGACACCAAGGGGTTCCCGCAATACATCCAGCGAGACAAGCTGACAGCCGACAGCGGCTTTCTGACCTCCGATGGCTCTGTGGTGCTGCAGCTGGAGCTGGAGGTGCAGAACCCCAAGCCACCCAGCTGGTACAGCGAGCAGGCTGTCCTGGCGGCTGACGTCCTGTCCCTGCTCGACGACCCGGACGGCACCTCGGACCTCACCGTCATAGTGGGGGGCGGCAACGGCAGTGCGGCTGCTGGGGGCAATGCCAGCAGCGGCAGCGGCGGTGCTGGTGGCATCGGCGAGGCGGCAGCACCTGGCGGCAGCAGCCTGCCCCGGTCCTTCCGTGTGCACCGGGCCGTGCTGGCCGCGCGCTGCCCCTACTTCCGGACCCTCTTCGACGTGGGCATGGCTGACAGCGCCGCGCGGGAGCTGCGCCTGCCCGACGCTGACCCGGACGCCTTCGCCGCGCTGCTGCGGTGCATGTACGGCGGGGAGGTGCTGCAGTGCGAGCGTGCCGTACATTGCGCCGCCATCCAGCTGTGCGACATGTTGCTGCTGCCCACGATCAAGGACGCGCTGCGGGAGGTGCTGGTGGAATGCGCTGACGCAAGTACCATCATCGGCGACCTGCTGTGGGCGGCGCAGGCTGGCCAGGAGGAGATATTGGAGGAGCTGCTCGGCGTGTACAAGCGGGTGGGTGTACAAATTGCAACCGTGGGCAGTGGGTTGGGCCCAAGCAGCTGGGCGAAAAGAGCATGCCTAACTCAGTCCCCGTTGTTGGGGAGGCCGTGGCCCTTGCAAATGCGCCTGGCACCAGGACGACTGCAGGTGCCGGTGGCAGCTCCCCGCATGTGTGTGCAGCCTTACAGCCAGGAGGGCACAGCCTGTTGCATGTCGGCGTGCCTTCCAAGTCCCACCAGTGTTTTTGCAGACTTGCACACCTCTCAACCTCCTTCCCAACCCCAAACGGGCGAGGACGTGAACCCTGAGCAAAGCTCACAGCCCTATAGCAAAGCTCGGATTTATGCTGAGCAGAACTATGTATCTGTATTTGCTTGGATGAAGTCCGAGCGTTATCAACTGATCGCTGCCCACCCGTTGCACCTATGGTAGGTGGGCAAAGACGTCGACCCGGAAGGGGTGGCCACCCTGGTCGCTGCCAGCCAGCCTCTGGCGGCCCGCCTCATCGTGGAGCTAACCATGTCATCTGAAGACGAGTCGTCTGAAGACGAGCCGGTGCCAAGAATGGGATGGGGCCCAGGCTTCCTCTATCGTGCCAGGACCTACCGGCGGTAGGGGGGCGGGGACTAAAGATAATAATGTATTGTAGCACAGCATCTTGCACAAGCCCAGCACGCTTTGCGGCATGCAAGCGTTTATGTTTTGGAGAACGTGTGGTGAGTGGGGATGCATGGAGGTCGCCTCGGTCAAGGTGTGCGTGCGGTTGAGGGACGCGGGTAGCCGCAGTTGCACCAACAAGGCGCGGTGCCACGGGTTGAGGAAAGGGATGCGGGGCATGAGCAGTAAGTCATTTGTAGGCGTCGAGAAGAAATTACACGAGGCAAGTGAACCTAAACATCTAAACGAGAGGTTGGCGTTGTGGCTGCAGGAGCATATGAGCTGGGGGGTCGGCCGCGTTGGTGAGGGATGTACGGATGTTGCTTTTGGGTGTCGTGCACGAGAGGTACGAGAGGGGAGGCTTTGCCCCGCTTCTTGCTTGCATCGGCCCATGCGTGCGGCGTGCGCGCTTCGCCCGCTGATGGTGTATGTGTCGTGTCCGCGGCTCCGTGCCGAAGAGATAAGTTGTATTTGGGCACGATGGCAATGTGCTGCTGCCATTTTTTTTTTGCCATGCCCGTGAGCGCCTGGGTTAACAGGCCTGGAGCTGTGTGTCCGCAAACCGCTGGCAGTCCCGGGGCTTGTGTTGAACTTCGTACCGCCGCGTGCTTTTGTGCACGCAAGCACCGACGGGGCTGGCTCACTAGCGTGCCGTGCCTGCCGTGTCGCAGTAGGAGCTGTGGCATTGTGTGCCGGTGTGTTCAGACGGCACGCGTGTGACGTGATGTGATGCAAGGATGTTAACATGGCATTGGGACCAGTTTACATAAAATTTGGCGTGTATGTAGTATGTAGTTCGTCATTAGGGGCTGACCCTGTAGTATGCTGTGACGCTTGCTTGACTTTGTGCTGACTGGGCTTTGGGGGCTGACTGGATCGATACAACGGCTTTTGACGAGCACACACCTCTGGCCGTACGTCCCAGTAGGGCCAGTCGACTGTGAGAGAAGGAATGTGCCGTACAGTACGTATTTACTACTAGGACTGGCCCAAAATGCCGTAAAGTACGCTTTGGTGCGCGCACTGTCTCTGAACAACTTGTGATGGGCAAGCATCGGCCCGGCTTTCCAGGGAGCGGTGTGGGGGCGTGCTCTGTGCAATGCCGGGGCCTCCTACCTGTGCCATGGGAGGGGTTTAAAAACCTTGTGTAGTGATGTTTCCAATTGCCGGGACGGACCAGTCCCGTACGCAGCCATGCGTGGACGGGTCTGGGAGCTGGGGCTTAACAAGGGCCTAACCCATGGGACCTAACCTGCCTAACCTGTAAGGAACTGTGGAAAGTCAGCAACTTGGTACCGGTACCGGTATGGTTGGGTATGGCTCCTGCCTCCTGGAATGCACTTGGAGAGTTGGTAACGCTGCTAGAGTGTGGGAGATGACAGCGAGGTAGGATATGCATGCCGCACTTCCAGTGGATCCCAGTGAGGGCTGAGCAGGCCCTGGGATCAGGGGTCCGTCCTCTGACCCCACTCATCTCCAAGCTACCGGACTGCACCACCGGTACAGTAGCACATGAGCCCGGCTGTACCAGGTGAAGGTTCAAACGGCTGTGGCGGAAAACGACTTGCTACAACCATGGTGCATGCCCATACCACCGCATGCTTCCTGGGGCGCCACGCACCCAGCCCCTCCCCTTCACCCAGCATTCACAGCTGTAGCGCCACTTCTATCCGCCTACCATCACTACGGTACTACCGTATGCCCAACAAACAGGCTACCAACCTGATGTATGAGCCCGCTGCCAATGACTGCCATGCCATAATGAGTTGGTGGGACTGCGTTGATCGTGTTGACCGTGTGCTTCTGTTGCCATCGGTGCTTGCGTGCACAAAAGCACGCGGCGGTACGAAGTTGAACACAAGCCCCGGGACTGCCAGCGGTTTGCGGTTTGAACACAGCTCCAGGCCTGTTAACCCGGCGCTCACGGGCATGGCAAAAAAAAAGAAAAATGGCAGCAGCACATTGCCATCGTGCCCAAATACCCTCAGGTTCCATGCAACATAGAATGCAAGGAGCCTCACGACCCTTCACCTATTCAATGCACGCTGTTTGCTGCTGGCTCGCCCTCCTGCTCGGAGGCAACGGCAGACAAATCCAACACTTGGCCCCTGTTGCTTGTAACCCGTAACGTTCAAACGCTGTGCATCCACCCCATGCCAAATGCACCTGCCACGCGCGCGGAGAGTTGCCCCACGGACAGACCCGCAGCTTCAACCCTATGCCGCCGCAGGCCAGCATTCCGTCCCTAACCCCGGCCAGAGGAGGCCCTCCCTGATCCAGGACAAGGGAGACCTTCCCCTAGTGGCCTGACCCCAGGCAGCGCAGTCGTGCGTCGCACGCTTGCGGTCACGATCCGTGCCCTACCCCTGCTGCTGTTGCTGCGTGACCGGCGATGAGAAGGCCCGCCACCAGCTGCGGACTGGCGGCTACCGTTGCCAGGACATGCCCGTACGTGCAGCTGTACTGCAACGGTCGTACGGCACATGCACGGCCGCCCGCAAGGCAGCACCAAGCGCCAGGGCCAGCAGCGAGGTCCAGCCTTCAAGCCCTACGGTAGGCACTGACGCGCTTGCTGCCGCCCTCGCCCTTGCCCCCCGTGTCCTGCTGCTGCCCCTGCTGCTGCTGCACCCGCTGCTACTGCTGGGTCCGGGCTGGCGGCCGCCATTGCCACCAGGTGCTCCTGTGTGAACCCTGTGAGCGCCCACCGCGGGCTGGCGTTTTGTCCCTGAACCCTGAACCCGGATTCCCTTAAGCCGCGTCGCGTCGCGGGCTAGCTCCGAGATCTGACGCCTCCACGTGATGCCACCACGGGTCCACACGCCCCCTGCCCCTGCCCCTGCTGCTGCCCCTGCCCCTGCTGCTACTGCTGGGTCCGGGCTGGCGGCCGCCATTGCCACCAGCACAGGCGGATAGGATACGCGGCGTTGGTGCAGCTGTGTGCCCTTAAAGCCTCCACGTGATGCCAGCTCGGGTCCACACCAACGCGTCGCATTGGCCTCGGTGTAGCCCTTGGTCCCCGGCCTCAGGTCATGGCGCGCATGCGGCCGCCCTTGCCCTTAGCCCCCCGCGTCCTGCTGCACCTCCTGGTACTGCTGTGTGACGAGGCCACTGGCTCCGGATTGGCCACCGCCATTGCCACCACGGGTCCACACGCACCCGCCCTGCCCCTGCTGCCCCTGCCCCTGCGGCCGCCGCCGCCGCCGCAGCGGCGGCGGCAGCAGCTGGGGCGCAGGGGCCCCCGCCCCGCACCTGCCCCCGCCGCGG
>VFQN01005209.1_pt1 | contig 16171 bp, 15 predicted proteins | sample 3512371 | NCBI WGS metagenome assembly VFQN01 (sample SAMN10412370, study PRJNA504923) | tailings metagenome | isolation source: Replicate 2 from Balatoc abandoned mine | place: Philippines: Itogon, Benguet | collected 2017-08-28 | reverse complement strand
AGAGCACCTGCCCGCTGTTGAAGACGCAGTAAGAGCCTCCCAAGGCTCGGGCGGGAGGCGCTAGCCTCCCGCTGCCGTGGGGACGAGAGCGAACCGAAATGAACCTGGACGTACGCTGCATATCCGAACGGCCGGACTTCCTGGGCGAAAGCCCCGTCTGGGACGCCGACAACAAATGGCTCTACTGGGTCGACGGTTTCTCGCGTCTCGTCCGTCGCTGGGAACCTGCAACCGGCGCATTCCACGAATGGTCGACGCCGTCGATGGTCGGGTCCGTCGCGCTCGGCCAGGGCGGCTGCGTCGTCGTCGGGCTGGTCGACGGCATCTTCTCGCTTGATCTCGGCACTTCTTCGTTCACGCCGCTCCTGAAGCCGGAGGCAGCCGATCCGCTGGTGCGCTTCAACGACGGCAAGACCGATCGAGAAGGGCGTTTCCTGTGCGGCTCGATGGGCATCCATGCCGATCCACGCGGCATCCTCTGGCGCATCGACGCCGCCGGCCGCAGCGATAGTCTCGCCGACGGCATCCGCATCTCCAACGCGCTTTGCTTCAGCCCCGACGGCGCGACCATGTATTTCGCCGACAGCCTGGATCGCACCATCCGCGCCTATCCCTATGGCGCCGAGGGTGTCGGCGAGCCGACGATCCTCGTCGACACGGCGCAGTGGAATTCCGGTCCCGACGGCGCCACCGTCGACAGCGACGGCTGCATCTGGGTCACCCTGGTTCAGGTCGGCAAGATCGCTCGCATCACGCCCGACGGACGCCTCGACCGGATGATCGATGCACCCGTCGACCTGCCGTCCTCGGTTGCCTTTGGCGGCGACGACATGGCGACGCTGTTCGTCACCTCGATCAAGGACTCCGGCTCCGGCCGCGCCGTCTCGAAACATCCCGACGGCGGCAAGCTCTTCGCGATCGAGGGCCTCGCCGCCCGCGGCATTGCTGAAGCGCGCTTCGGACAATCCGCGCGCCGGAACAACAAGACGGAAGCCGCCTGAATGCTGAAACGGACCGACTCTCTATCTGCACTGCTTTCGCCGTCCTCGGTGGCGCTCGTCGGCGCATCCGACGACGTCACCCGCATCGGCGGGCGGCCTCTGCGCTATCTGCGTGAGGGCGGCTTCGCCGGCGCCGTCTATCCGGTCAATCCCAAGCGCGACAGCGTGCAGGGGCTGAAGGCATATGCTTCCGTCGGCGCGCTTCCCGAAACGCCCGATGTCGCGATCCTGGCTGTTCCGGCGGCCGGCACGGTGCAGGCCGTGCGTGAATGTGCCGAGCGCGGCACGAAGGCCGCGATCGTCTTCACCGCCGGGTTCGCCGAGACAGGCGACGAGGGTCGGGCGCTGCAGGACGAGATGGTGTCGGTCGCCCGCGCCTCCGGAATGCGGCTGCTGGGACCGAACTGCCTTGGCGTGTTCAATTCCTCCATCGGTTTCTACGGCACCTTCTCGGCCATGCTCGACACAGGGCTCGTGAAGCCCGGCCCGATCGGCATCGTCTCGCAGAGCGGTGCCTATGGCTCGCATCTCATGTATCTCGCGCGCCTGCGCGGTCTCGGCATGAACCACCTGATCACGACAGGCAACGAGTGCGACATCGACGTGGGGGAGGCGCTGCGCTGGACGGTGGAGCAGCCCGACATCAACGTCGTCATGGCCTATGCCGAGGGCATCAAGGACCGCGACACCTTCATCGAGGCGCTGGAGGTGGCGCGCCAGCGTCGCAAGGCGATCGTCTTCATGAAGGTCGGGCGCTCCGAAGTCGGCGCGCATGCGGTAAGCTCGCACACTGCGGCGCTTGCCGGTTCCGACGCGATCTTTGACGCCGTGTTTCGCCAGTACGGCGTCTGGCGCGCCTCCACGACGGCAGAGCAGCTGGACATCGTCGCTGCCTGCTCGCGCGGCGTCTATCCCAGGAGCAACTCGCTCGGGATCTTCACCATGTCCGGCGGCTTCGGCATCCAGATGGCCGACGACGCGGAGGCCGCCGGCCTGGACGTCAAGCCGATGCCGGAAAAGGCGCAGGAAGAGCTGAAGGCGATGCTTCCTTACGCCTCGCCGCGCAATCCGGTGGACGCCACGGCGCAGGCCGTCACCGACCTGCCGCTGATGACGAGCTTCATCTCGGCTATGCTGGAAAAAGGCGACTACGGGTTTTTCGCCGGCATCTTCGGCAGCGGCCCAGCCAGCCCGACATTCTCCGGCAAGCTGCGCCAGGCGCTGGAGACGGCGGCCGCGGCGTCGCGCGACACGATCATGACGCTGACGATGACCGCTCCGGACGAGATAGTCCGCACCTACGAGGACAAGGGCTTCATCGTCGCGCAGGACGGTTTCGGGCTGATAAAGACGCTCGGAGCGATGGTGCACTTCCGCGAGAGCTTCGAGCGCGCCGTAGAGTCGGTCGCCGCCGTGCCGCTTCCGGTGCCGGTTGATCTCGGCACGGATGCCCTGAGCGAACTCGCCGCCAAGAAGATCCTCTCCGAGGCCGGCATTGCCTTCCCTTCGGATCGACTGGTGCCGCCCGGGGGAGACATCCGCGCCGCGGCCGATACGGTCGGCTACCCGCAGGTTCTCAAAATCGTGTCGGCTGACATCGCGCACAAGACCGAGATCGGCGGCGTCATCGTCGGCGTGAAGGACGCGGACGAGGCGGAGCGCGGCTTCACCGCCATTCTTGCCCGCGCGGCCGAGAAGCGGCCGGATGCGCGCATCGACGGCGTCATGGTCGCGCCGATGATCTCGGGTGGCGTCGAGACGATCGCGGGCGTCGTGAGCGACCCGGTCTTCGGCCCCGTCGTCATGTTCGGCCTGGGTGGCGTCTTCGTCGAGGTGCTGAAGGACGTCACCTTCCGTGTCGCGCCGTTCGACACGGCCGAGGCGCATCGCATGATCCGCGAGATCCGCGGCTACGCGATGCTGGAAGGCGTGCGCGGCGCGCCGCCGGCCGACGTCGATGCGCTCGCCGAGATGCTGTCGGCGCTGTCGCGCTTCGCTGCGGCCAACGCGGACCGGATCGACAGCATCGACCTCAATCCCGTGCGTGTGCTGGAGAAAGGCAAGGGCGTGGTGGCGCTCGATGCGCTGATCGTGCCGCGCGGTGCCGTGGCGGAGGGACATTGAGATGGACGGCGCGAAACTGCAGGAACTGCTCGACCGTGAGGCGATCCGCGATTGCCTCTACCGCTATTGCCGCGGCATCGACCGCGCCGACGAGGAGGCGCTGCGCAGCTCATACTGGCCGGATGCGTACGACCGCCATGGCGCCTATGTCGGCTCCGCCGAGGGGTTCATCCAGATGGCGCTCGGCGTCTTCAAGGCCGGTCCGCGCAACATCCACCAGGTCTCCAACATCCTGATCGAATTCCAGGGCCCGGCGCAGGCAGCCGTCGAGACCTATTTCACCGCCCTGCAGCGGGCGCCCGACCGCGAAGGGCTCATCCGGCAGGTGCTGCTCTGCGGCCGCTACTGCGATCGGTTCGAGAAGCGCGGAGACGAATGGCGTGTCGCCGATCGCACCGTGGTCTACGACTGGGTCGAGGAGCAGACGCCCCCGGAAATGACGGAAGCCGACCGCTTCGGTCTGCGTCAGCCCATCGGAGGTGCTCGCCCGGCCGATCCGGTCTATGCGCTGCTTTCGACCAAGGCGAACGCAACCGACTGATGGCCGAGATGATCGCCTTCCCAGCCCGAAGCGAAGCCGTCGACGAGACCGAGTTCAAGATCGCCATGCGGCAGGTCGCAGCATCGGTCGCGATCGTGACAGCGCGATCGGGCAAGCTGCGCAACGGTCTGACCGCCACCGCGGTCTGTTCGGTGGCCGCGACACCGCCGACCATGCTCGTCTGCATCAACCGGAGCGCATCGGCCGAGCCTCTGATCCAGGAGAGCGGCGCCTTTGCGATCAACTTCCTGACGGATGGGCAGCATGGGATCGCACGCCTCTTCTCCACGTCGAAGCTGGCGCCGGAGGATCGCTTCGTCGAGGGCATATGGGGCAGCCTGGAGACCGGCGCGCCGGTTCTCGAGGGAACGGTCGCGAGCTTCGACTGCCGGGTCGAAAGCCAGGTGTTATCAGGCACCCACCACATTTACCTCGGCCGCGTCGTCGGCGTGACGTCGCTCGACACGGACGTGCTCCTCTACCGCGACGGCTCGTTCCGGCGGCTCGAGCCGGCCGGATAAACGCTTCCGATGGGAGGATCTGAAATGGACTACAAAACACGCATCGTCGTCGTGACCGGCGCCGCGGGCGGCATTGGGCGCGCGCTCGTGGAAATCCTCGCAGCGGATGGCGACACTGTGGTGATGGTAGATTTGCCCGGCACCGGGGTCATCGAGCTGGCGAACGCGCTCGGCGGCGGTCACCTCCGCGTCGAATGCGATGTATCGCGTGAAGGCGACGTGCTTGCGCTGTTTGCGAAGATCGACGCCGCGTTCGGCCGTGTCGACGTGCTCGTCAACAACGCGGCCCTGGGGCCGACGATGACGCCGACTGTCGAGACTTCGGCGGAACTGTTCCGCAAGACGCTCTCGATCAACCTGATCGGGCCGTTCGTGATGGCCCGCGAAGCCGCGCGCCGCATGCAGCCGGGAGGAGCGATCATCAACATCGCCTCGCTCGCCGGTGTGCTCGGCAATCCGCGCCGCAACGCATATTCCGCATCCAAGGCGGGGCTGATCTCGTTCACCAAGTCGCTCGCCTGCGAATGGGCATCGCGCGGTATCCGAGTCTGCGCCGTCGCTCCAGGTTATGTCCGCACCCCGATGGTGGCCGAACTGGAACGCACCGGCAAGGCCGACATCCCGGCGGTCCGCCGCCGCGTGCCGATGGGCCGCATGTGCCGGCCCGATGAGATCGCGCGCGCGGCGCGCTTTCTCGCCTCGCCGCAGGCCCGCTACATCACCGGCTCGGTGCTCGCCGTCGACGGCGGCTGGGTTTCCTTCAACCAGCCCGGCGACGCGCACCCGCCTGTCGAGGGCACGCCTCCGGACGAGCTCACCCGGCCCGAGCCGTCGACCGCGCCGCGCGTGGTGGTCGTCACTGGCGCTGCGGACGGCATCGGCGCGGCCGTCGCCGCGCGTTTCGCTGAAGCGGGCGACACGGTCGTGATCTCCGACCGAAACCTTGAAGGCGCTCAGGCCCAGGCCGGAAAGCTCGGAGCGCCGCATGTCGGCCTGGCGGTCGACGTGGCGGACGAGGCGAGCGTGATCGGCCTGTTCGCGGAAGTCGTGCGCCGCTTCGGCAAGGTCGACCTGCTCGTCAACAACGCTGCCGTCGCCGACACCTTCACGCCGGCGTTCGAGCAGAAGCCGGAGCACATAGAACAACTGCTGGATATCAACCTGACCGGGGCATTCCTGTGTGCCCGGGAGGCGCTCAAGCTGATGCCGGCCGGCGGCGTCGTGATCAACGTCGGTTCGATCAATACGTTCCTGCCCTTTGCGCCGCGCCACGCCTACGGTGCCTCGAAGGCGGGCATCGACATCCTGACGCGTTGCATGGCAGCCGAGCTCGGGCCGAAGGGCTTCCGGTTCGCGACCGTCGCGCCGGGCTACATCCGCACCCCTGGTGTCGCTTCACTCGAAACCTCGGGCCGCGTCGACTTCAAAGCGGTACGCTGCCGCATCCCGATGGGCGATCTCGGCAGGCCGGAGGACATCGCCGACGCGGCCTTCTTCCTCGCTTCCAGCGACGCTTCCTACATCAACGGCTCGATCCTCTATGTCGACGGCGGCTGGACGTCGTTCGGCAATGCTGGCAACGCCAGCGAAGATGCCGAGGTAGGCACGACCCATCGGGACGCGGCGGAATGATCGTCGAATATTCTTCCCGGGACGGACTTGCACTTGCCGAGGCTGAAGACTTCCGCAAATTCAAGGTGCTCCTGCGCGGCCCGTTTCCTCCGATGCGGCCGGCCATCGACGGCCTGACATTCGTTGACGACGACAATGCGCTGGTCGGGATCGGCGTCGTGCCGGCCCTGTCCGGCGTGCCCGCCGACGCTGCCTGGCTCGCCGGGTACAACAAGATGGTCGAGGCTGCCGCCAAACATGGCTGGATCGACGAAGAGGCTCAGGCGATCCGTGCCCATGTCGAGCGCGAAGCCTGACGACCGCATCTTCCCATCAGAAAGCTGAACAGGAAAAACCAATGGAATTCGGTGTGTTCATCCTCGCGCAGCAGCGGGGCTATCATCAATCGTCCCGGGCCGTCATCGCCAACTCGGTCCAGCAGACCATCGCGGCCGAAGCCGCCGGCTTCGACGCGGCCTGGTATGCGGAACATCACTTCAACAATTACAGCCTTGTTCCTTCACCGCTGATGATGGTCGCTCATTGCGCCGGGCTCACCAGCACGATCAGGCTTGGAACCGCCGTCTGCGTTCTTCCGCTCTATCACCCCAATCGCCTGCTGGCCGAGGTCGGCTTCGCCGATACCGTATCCAACGGCCGTCTCGAGCTTGGCGTGGGATCCGGATACCAACAGTTCGAGTTCGAGCGCTTCGGTGTCAATGTCGACGAGGCGCCTGCCGTCTTCAATGAATATCTGGAGGTCCTGCAAAAGGGGCTGCGCGAGCGCATCTTCGACTTCGACGGCCAGTTCCTGCGCGTTCCTCCGACGGCGATCAGCGTGCGTTCTGTGCAAAGCCCCACTCCGCCGATCTGGCTCGCGGCCGGCAGCACGAGAAGTATGGGAAGGGCGATGAGGGAAGGGCACAATCTCTTCGTGACGGCCTTGCTCGGCGGACTGGACGACATCCGGTCGCTACGCAACACGATCGAACAAGCTGCCGTGCAGGAGAAGCGCGACGTCGCCGACACCAAGATCGGGTTCCTGCGTTGCGCCTTCGCCAGCGATAACGATGCCGAGATCACAAGCTATATCGAGAACGCCCGCTTCCAGCGCAGGCTGTCGGAGAGCCTGCATCAGCGCAGGCAGCAGAGTTCGGATGGCTACCTCATGGCGGAGCAGCCCAGCCCGAGCGACCTCTCGCTCGACACGATCCGCGCCAACATTCCGGTGGGCAGCGTCAACCAGGTTATCGATAGGCTGCTCGAAGAGATCAGTATCCTGAAGCCCAACCACATCGCGCTGCAGACGCAACTGGGCGACTTCGATCAGGCCACGATGTTGCGCCAGATCGAACTCTGGGGCGACCGGATCATCCCGGCCATCAATCGCGAACTCGGAACCGGCGCCGCGCCGGCGGCATCACAAGAGGGAGCTCGGGCGAGCGCGCACTGACTCGACCCTCTTACAAGGCGTCGCGACCGAAGGCGTGCCGTAGCTCACCCTTTGCCCGCTCGAGAACCTTCCTGCGCTTGGTTGGAAGGTTCTTGCCTGCCCGGTTGATGTAGAAGGTCAGCATCGACATCGCCGACCTGTAGGGCTCGGACTTCCTGTTCTCGCTCTTCTCGGCCGAGTGTTTGAGCGACAGCGCGATCCGCTTCGGGTCGTCGGATTCGAAGATGTGTTCTTCGAGCGCGAGGGAGTCGCTGTGCTTCGTCACCTCGGCGGACCATTTTTCCTTGCTGGCCATGGTTCTCGCCTCCGCTGGCTATGATCGACAACCCGCAAGCGTGGCCAATGTTCCCGTAACAATTCCAGCGGAAGTGCGCCGCGGCTTTGCGCTCGGAATTGCGTCACCGCGAAGGGCCGCGGCACGCCGCGATCCGGAGAAAAGCGGAATCGCTCCAAGCGCGGTCCGGTCTTGCCAGAATGTCGCCCTTGTAACATTTTGGCGCCATGAATGCTTCGGAACGCGCGCCGGCTCCCGGCGGAACCCCATGGAGGCCAGCCGGTCGGGCCGGCGCAGATGAACGCGCCTTGAAATGAGCATTCTGAGACCATGGACATGGCGAGCGAGCGCTGCGCGCCGCCGCCTGAGGCTAACCCTCGACGGGACGCTCGTCTATGCCGTCGGCGATGTTCACGGCTGCCTCGACGAGCTTCTGGGGCTAGAACAGATGATCCAGGCGGATGCCGAATTCCATTCGGGGCACAAGGTGATCGTCATGCTCGGCGACTATGTCGACCGGGGGCCGTCATCGTCAGGCGTGCTCGATCACCTCATGGCGCCGCCTCCGCACGGCTTCGAACGGATCTGCCTCACCGGCAACCATGAAGTGGCCTTGCTCGACTATTGTGAGGGCCGTCTGTCGCGGGCCGACTGGCTGCCGCTCGGAGCCGACGCGACGCTCGCCTCATACGGCGTCAACATCGACTATCTCAACCAGGCTTACCGATCCCCTGCCAAGGTCGATGCCGAGATCCGCAAGCTCATTCCGGCGAGACACTTGCGGTTCCTGCGCGACTTGCCCATCATGGTCGAGGCGGACAGCTTCATTTTCGTTCATGCCGGGATCAGGCCGGGCATCGATCTCGATGCGCAGAAAGACTTCGACCTCATCCAGATCCGGTCGGATTTCCTCGATTTTCCGCACGGTCTGAAGCAGTGGGTGATCCATGGCCATACGCCGGTCTCTGCGGCCGTGCCGCGTGGCCGGAAGCTGAACATCGATACCGGCGCCTTTCTTACCGGGCGTCTTAGCGCCGTGCGCATTTGGCGCGGCAGAGGACATGTGATTTCGACCTGACTCTCCCGGGCGACAGTCAGGAGGCTGCCTCCGCTGGGCGGCTTGCTTTCACGACCGCGCTTGCCTTTGGTCAGCGCCATCAGCGGCTTTTCCAGCATATCGTAGGAGGCGACGCCGAGCAGCGCGCCGGCGACCATGACCGCCGTCAGCCGGGTAGGGTAAGGTGCGAAAGACGCGCAGAGGTACGGTCGGCCGAGTCTCGGCGAGCGTCCACATGACGAACCCGCTGATCACGAAGAAGAAATCGACGCCAGCGGTACCCACGGTGAAGCGCGAGCCGGCGCGATCGGTCGCGTGATAGACCACCACCGCCATTGCCGTGGCGGCACGAAGATACCGGATGCCGGGAGCCGGCGCATCGGCATCGTCGTTGCGCTTTAGTGCTGCCCTACTACTGGTGTCGCCACGCCACGCTGGCCGGAACGGGGCGCGGCTGTCGGGCAGGGGCCCGCCGCCAGCCGACCAGCCGGCCCGCTGAATAATAGAGGAGGAAAGAACCGATGACGTAGGGGTTCATCACATCAATCTCGAAAAACGAACGGATGACGAGCAGGATCGCGATGCCGGAGAGCATCAGCGCCTCGGTGCCGGAGCGATCCGTCACGGCATGCCGGAGCAGGCCCAACAAGGTCCTCAGGATGATGAACGCGATCAGAATGCAGCCGACATAGCCGAGTTCGACAAGCGCTTCGATATAGGTGTTGTGAAAATGGAACCCGGTGCGAGCGGTGATGTAGAACTCGTGCCAGAGGCGCTCGGCCTCGGAGAAGCCCTGTACCCAATAGGCCTGATAGCCGAGACCGACGACAGGCGAATCCTGCGCGGCGCGCCAGCCTTCCGCCCAGAGATAGGTGCGGCCGGTCAGGGTCGTGTCCTTGCCGAACAGGGCGAGCACGAGGTCGACGGCGCCCAGTGCGTAGGCCGCGACGGCAAGGACGACCGCCAGGACCAGCCCGAAGCCGAAGAAGGCCTTGCGTGTGCCGGGAGACAAGAGAAGCGTCGCGCCGAGGCTGATCACCGCGAGCAGCGTCACGGACAGGGCGATGAGTGCCGTCGCCGATTGCGAGGCAAAGAGGCCATAGAGACAGAACAGCGCCGCCAACAGGGCAGCGGCCTTTGCCAGGCGCTCCGTCGGAAACATGAAGGCATAGGCGAAGGCGGCATAGACGCCGAGCGAGGCGAAGAAGCCGAGCTGGTTCTTGGACGTGAACAGGCCCGAGAAGCTGTAGCTGCCGTCAAGCGGGTCGTAGATGAAGTTCCCGAAAGCAAAGGAAAGCAGGAGGACCACGACGGTCCCGCAGATCAGCCCGACGAGGAGGGTACGGGAACCGATGAGGCGCGCCGCGATCAAAGCGCAGACGATGTGCGAGGCATATTGCACGCCGGCTCTAGCGGTGACACCAGGCGCATCGGACCAGAATACGCTGAGGCAGGCGAAGACACCGAAAGCGAGGATCCAGGAGTATTTCAGGTAATTGCCCAGCACCGCGCGATAGTCGATCAGGATGAGCGGCAGCCACATCGCGTAATAGATGAGGATGCTGATCTGGCCGTATCGGAAGGAATAGGCGAAGACGACGACCGAGATCGACACGGCTGCGGCACCGAACCAGTAGTTCGCCGCAGGGTCGATGAGCATCGCCTTCGATATCTTCAACGATCGGTTCCTGGTGACCTTTTGTCCGCCCGCGAGCGCGCGGGCGGCAGCATCCTACTGGCTCGGCGGCGGGAGTATCTTCACCTTCACGACGTCGCCGGGCAGAACGGGCGTCGTCTCGTCCGCTTCGATCTCCTCGGACTCGCCGTCGGAGGAACGCAGGATGACGAATTGCGGCGGAGGCGCATCGGCTCCCGCACCGGCATTGGGGGCGATCGAGAGGGCCTCGGCCATCAGGTTGGAATACATGGCGATCTTGAGATTGGCGGCTTCCAGGTCGGCATCCACCGACTGAAGCTCGGCAACGATCTCGGCGGTGCGATCATTGCGCAGGTCGATCTCGTCCTGGGTCGCCTTGTTGATATCCTGCTTCGCGCGCAGCGACGAGGTTCCGATGTCGAGCAACCTGCTCTCGATCTCGGCAACGGAGCGTTCCAGCCCCGAAACCCGTGTATTCACGACCAGTCCTTTGTCGGCGAGGCCGCCGACATCGGCCAGTTCGCCCTTTGCCAGGTCCAGCTGCCGCGTCTGTGAGACCGTCTTCTTGGAAAGCGCGTCGATCTCGCTGGTCAGAAGGCCCTTCAGGTCGTCCAGTGCGGAAAGTTGAAGCTTCAGGGTCTGCGAGCGTGTCGCCATGAAGTTGCTTTCGTCCGCCAGCAGCGGAGCGAGCTCGGAACGCTCCTTCAATTCGGCCGGCAATACGATGTCGGCCTTGTTGGCCGCCTCGGCGCGCAGCCGAGCCTGTTTGGCGATCAACCTGTTACGCTGGTCGATGAGCACGGCGTGGTTGCCCTGGGCGTTGATGAAGTCGCGTTCGCCACGCTGCCCGTTATCGGAGCCGCGGCGGATGCCGCCCGCAATGCTGACCGCCTTCAGCACGTTGAGGTCGGGCGCAAAGGGATATTTGCCGGGGGTCTCCACGTCGCCCGAAATGAAGAAGGGGCGATACTCGGCCAACTCCACGGACGCTTCCGGCCGGTCGAGCAATCCGAATTTCTGCTGCAGCTTTTCGCCGATCATGGCAGCGATTTCGGCCGTGGTCTTGCCGCTCGCTTCGGCCTCACCGATGAAGGGCAGGGACAATGCTCCGGACGGCCCGACCGTATAGTCGCCACTGACGGCCGACCAATCCCTGAAGTTCCCTTCTGCCGTCTGCCACTCCACGACCTTGATCCGCAGACGATCCATCGGGCCGAGGTGATACTCGTCCGCATGGGCCGTCGAGGCAATGCCGCTAAGAACGACGAGCACCCACAGCATGCGTATGAGGACCACCTTGGTCGCCCATGATGCGGCATCGAATGGTTTCGGGCCCGCGCATGTGCGGGAAACAGAGATCGTCATTTTCAGACTGCCCTTTGCTGTTCGCGGATCAGGCGGCCCAAGCCGCGCCGACCACATGCGCGAGCCGAGACGCGCGGTCCACGGCTCAGTAGCTTCCCCGCGACGAGCAGACCGCGGGAATGGTCTTGATGATGATCAGGATGTCGGCCGCAAACGACCAGTTCTCGACATAATGGCGGTCGAGCGCGACGCGGCTGTCATAGGACACGTCGTTGCGGCCGCTGATCTGCCAGAGGCCGGTCAGGCCGGGGCGCGACTTCAGATAGAAGACTGCGCATGAGCCGTAGATGTCGAGCTCGTCCTTCACGACAGGACGCGGGCCGACGATGCTCATGTCGCCCTGCAGGATGTTGATGATCTGTGGCAATTCGTCGAGGCTGAGCTTGCGCAGCACCTGGCCGACCCGTGTGACCCGCGGATCGTTCTTGAGCTTGCGGGTCGCCTCCCATTCCTCGCGGCTATCGGGATTGGTGGCAAAATGCGCAGCAAGAACCTGGTCGCCATTCGGGACCATCGTGCGGAACTTCAGGCAGCGGAAGACGCGGCCACCGCGTCCGATCCGACGGTGGCCGTAGAAGATCGGGCCCTTGTCGGACAGTTTCACAAGCAGGGCGAGCAGGACGAACAGCGGGCTGAGCAGGATGAGCCCAGCGCTCGCTGCCAGAATGTCGAAACCACGTTTCACGAGCCCGCCGATCGGCGGCGTTTCGGCAGTGGATCGCGGCCTGTCCGAACTCGCCCACTTCGCGGCATTCCTCATGACGCTACTCCAAAAGGCAAATCAAAGATTGTGGGCACGGTACCAGAAAAATTGTGCATTGCAACATAGAGTCTTTTGAGGGTTGAACATGGCTTACTTCAGAAAATGACCGACTTTTCGCCAGTCCGTGCACAATCATTGCCTGAATTGACGCATTTTGTAGCAGTTTGTACTTGTGAAGTTCGCGAACTTAGAGGGCATTCACCATGAACCAATTCGCTGCAAGGGTGGAATCAAATTGTCTTTCGGCTGCGTGGGATATTTGATCGTGACGGTCACAAAAATGTTCCAGACAAGGTCTTAGGCGAATTCCGGTGTCATGTACGTGGGCAAGGGTTCGCAACCATCGCAAGCAGCTTGGACGCAGCGGTGCGTTCCGGGCCCGAAACCTTGCGTCGACAGGCCACTTAATATATCCTCAAATCTCGTCTGATATGCTCGCGGGGAGCTGAGGACGCCGGGAGTTCCGTCAGTAGAAACGAACCCCGGGATAAAATTTCGGACGTAATGGGGAGGGTATTGTTGTCTAGGTTTTGGGCTCATAGCGAGCTTTGGCCGGTGGGGCGGCCCTGAATGTCTTTGCCACGGTTCCTGGCCGGAATGTTTTCCGTGCTGATCGTCTTCGCGATATCGACCTATGTTGCTACCGGGTCGATCGGCCGGACGCTTGTCCAGACCCTCATCTGCGCCGTTCTCCTGCAACTCGGATACTTTCTGGTGGTGCTGTTTCTCGTGGCCCGCGAAGGGCGCAAGACCGAGCAGGAAACGGAAATCCGCGGCGGCGATCCTGCGCGCCTGCCCGAGACCGAAAGCCTGGTCGGACTGATCCGCCACTTGAGCGATTTCCTGCGCTCGCGCCATCATCTCTAGTTTGGCGACGACGGTCGGCTGCTCTGAAGTCATCGGATGGCCCCCGTGATCCTTTGCAACGCATTTGCGAGAGCCTTTCGCGCCTGCGGTAGCAGAAGCATCAGCACAAGTGACACGGCGTAGTTGAGTGCGACCGCCACCGTTACGGTAAGCAGATCCGGGCCCGAGGTCATCTGCACGGGCAACAACCGGAAGCTACCCCAGGAGACCAGCGCCGAGACGACGAACAACGCCTGGACGACCAGGAAGTCCCCAGCCGTGACCGGCCCGACGCGATTGAGCAGCACCGCGAGCACCGGGATCCGCAGGACATAGCCGCTGATCGCATAGGCGGCGGCCACGCCGACTGCGCCCCAGTGCATTCCCACGACGAAGGCGGCGACTGTCACCGCCGACGAGTAGACGCCCCAGCGGAACATCGTGGCGGTCTTGCCCTGGCAGATGAAGATCCAGCCCGTCGTGTTCGAGATCGGCTGCGTCAGGCTGGCGATGCCGAGCCAGGCGAAGATCGGGGCGACGGCGAGCCATCGTTCGCCGAAGAGCAGGCTGACGACCTGTGGGGAGGTCATGGTGAGTGCGGCGATACCCGGCGCCGTGACGGCAGCGAGCAGCCAGTTGGTATCCATGTAGATGCCGCGGAAACGCTGCTTGTCGTCCTGGATACGGCTCAGCAGCGGTATCATCAGGCGCGTCAGCGGCTGGCTGATGTTCTGCAGCGGAAACAACATCAGCTTGTAGGCGCGATCGTAGTAGCCGAGTTCGGTCGCTCCCGAGAACTTGCCGATCAGGATGGTGTCGAGATTGCGTGCGAAGAAATTGACCAGGTTGAAGCCTGTCAGATTGGCGCCGAAGGAGAGGATCTCTCGGTCGATCCTGAAGGACGGTTTGCCCGGCCGCCATCGCGCCACGCGCCACGCAGCGACGAGCGCCACCAGAGCCGACACCGCCGGCCCGATCACCAGGGACCAATAGCCCAGCCCGGCCATGGCGGCCGCGATGGTCGCAACCAGACCTGCAACGGCGGTGATGACGTCGTTGAGCGCGAGCTGGCCGAACTTCAGCCGCCGATTCATCAAAGCGAGCGGCAGGGCCGCAAGGCTGCCGAGCAGCAAGGGTGCGGCGGCCGCAAGCGCAATGCCGGTCATCCGCGCATCGCCGTAGAAGAGGGCGATGGCGGGGGCCAGTGCTGCGATGACCAGGCTGCACAACAGGCCGACGAGGGCGCTTACCCAGAACACATGGTTGAGTTGGCGCTGGTCGATCTCGCTGCGCTGGATGACGGCCTGTTGCAGTCCGAGATTCTGGAACAGGCCGACAAAGGCGACGATCGGCCCGACCGATGCGACAAGGCCGAAATCCTCGGGCGCGAGCAGGCGCGCGAGCACCACCACGGAGAGGAACTGGATGGCGATCTTGATGCCTTGCGCACCGCCGGTCAGTAGGCCGCCGCGCAACGCGATTCGTCCGAACTGGCCGGGAGCGGCGTTCATGCCGCGAGCCTCGTTTCGGCGAGTCGCGTCACGATGCCGGCGAACTCCTCGTCCAGGGTCTCCATGTTGAAGTCGGCCTCGACCTTGGCCCTGGCCGCGGCGGCGATCCGCTCGCAAGCCTCGGGGTTGGCCGCGACCCAGGCGAGCCGGTCGGCGAGTGTTTCGACGTCGCGTTCGGCCGCCAGGAAGCCGATCTTCCCATCCTCGATCAGCTCAGGGATCCCGGAATGCCGGGTGCTCACGACGGTGAGGCCGGCAGCCATGGCTTCCATCAAGGCCACTGGTATGCCCTCGATGTCGCCGTTGCCGGCGGTCACGCTGGGCAGCACGAAGGCGTGGGCGCGCCGCAGCCACTGCTTGACGTCGCTATGAGGAAGGCCGCCGAGGAATGAGACACGCCCCGCAATCCCCAGTTCCGCGGCGAGCCGTTCCAACTGGGCGCGGAGCGGGCCGTCGCCGATGATGGTGTAGCGCCAATGGATGGCCGGATCGGCGGCCAAACGCGCAAGGGCGCGCAGCGCGAACTCCACGCCCTTCTTCTCCGCCAGCCGGCAGACGGTGATCAGTTCCAGCGGCGTGTCCTGCCACGATCTCCAGCGATAGGGGATCGCGGCGACGTCGATGCCCATATGGTGAACGGCGACGCCGGCTTCGGGGGCGCCGGCCCCGATCAGGACGCGGCGGAAGAAGTCGTTCACCGTCAGGCAGAGTGCGCCGTGGCCAAAGAGATCGTGATAGCGCGAGAGCCCAGCCTCGCGGATCGGAACGCCCACGTCGTAACCATGAAAGATCGTGACGACGGGTGGTTTCAGCACACCCCATTTCTTCAACCGCGCTACGCGTGCGCCATTGTGCCCGAAATGGGCGACGACCACGTCGCAGCTGTTGAGGTGCCGTGCCGAGGTGGCATCGAGCGCTGTCGAGACCTTGTCGCGGAGCTGGGCCGGAAGATGTGGCATGGCCGGTCGCAGCCGGGCTGCCGGCCCCCACCAATCCCGCGTATTCGCCATCAGCGTTGCCAGTGGCTCCTGGCTGCTGTCCACATGGGCGTCCCCGGCGACGCCGTTGCATACGACTTCGACCCGGAAGCCGCGCCGCAGCAGCCCGGCCATCTGGCTGATGATGAAGGTTTCCGACAGCGACGGAAACTTCCCGACGACAAAACCGACACGCATCGGATCAGGCCGCAAGCGCCTTCGTGCGATCCGCAGCCCTTTCCAGGACTTCCAGGAACGCCGTGAACTGGCGGCCCGGATGCAGCTCAGGCCGCTTGGAGAACTGGAGCGCGTCGGCCGAGAGGCGGGCGTAATAGGCGTCATCACTCCACATGCGCTTCAGCTCTCGCACCCAATCGTCCACGGGCGCATCATAGTCCAGCGTGATGCCGCCCGTGCCGACCGCCTCGGGCAGCCCGCCGCGGGTCGAGCCCAGCACCGGGATGCCGCTG
>VFQN01005208.1_pt1 | contig 16172 bp, 15 predicted proteins | sample 3512371 | NCBI WGS metagenome assembly VFQN01 (sample SAMN10412370, study PRJNA504923) | tailings metagenome | isolation source: Replicate 2 from Balatoc abandoned mine | place: Philippines: Itogon, Benguet | collected 2017-08-28 | reverse complement strand
GGATGTACTGCGGCATCGGCGTCTGCTTCGACTGCGTGATGCCCGTGGACGGACGGCCGAACGTCCGGACGTGCCAGACCCCGGTGCGTGCCGGCATGCGAGTCGAGTCGCAGCGGGGCGAAGGAACGTGGAGGTTTGAACGATGACCGCCTCTCGGCCCTTGATCATCATCGGCGGCGGCCCGGCCGGGATGGCGGCGGCCATCGAGGCGGCCGGCGCCGGGCTGGGCCCGACGCTCATCGACGAAGCGCCGCGACTCGGCGGCCAGGTCTACCGGAGACCGCCCGAGGCGTTTCGCGTCGAGGACGCGGGGCGGCTGGGGCGGGACTTCGCCCGAGGCGAGCGGCTGCGGGGCGAGTTCGCCGAGCTTGCCGAGCGCGTGGAGATCCTCTCCGGGACTTCCGTCCTCGGCGTCTGGCCGAATCGCGAGGTGCTCTGGGCCCGGGACGACGTCTCCGGCGTGCTCCGGGCCGAGCGGCTCATCATCGCCGGTGGCGCCTACGATCGCCCGGTCCCCTTCCCCGGCTGGACGCTCCCAGGGGTGATGACCGCCGGCGGGGTCCAGGTGCTCATGAAGACCATGCGCGTCCGGCCCGGTCGGCGGGCGCTGGTCGCGGGCACGGGCCCGCTCATCGTCGGGGTCGCCCATCGCCTCCACGAGATGGGCGTGGAGGTCGTCTCCGTGCTCGAGGCCGGGGATCACCGCTGGGTCACCGGGGACGTCGCGGGCGCGACGGGCGATTGGGACATCATCGGAGACGTGCGGAGTTCCCTTGAGGCCCTCGGCCGGGCCGGCGTCCCCGTGCTCGTCAACCACACCATCTTCGAGGCCGAGGGACCGGACGCGGTCGCGGCGGCGACCTACGGCCCGGTGGAGCCCGAGACCTGGCGGCCCAGGGAGGATCGCCCCCGGCGGGTCGAGGTCGACCTGGTCGTCACCGGGTTCGGCTTCGTGCCGAATACCGAACTTACGACGCTCGCCGGCTGTGGGCATCACTACGCCCCCGGGCTCGGCGGCTGGATCCCCGTCCGCGATGCGCTGATGCAGACGAGCGTCCCCGGCGTCTTCGCCGTGGGCGACGGCGCGGGGATCGGCGGAGTCCTCGTCGCGGTGGAAGAAGGTCGCATCGCCGGGATCACCGCGGCGGAACTCGCGGGGACGATCTCGCCAGATGAGGCCGCAGAGCGTCGCGCGGGGCCGACCCATCGGCTCCAGGCGCTCGCCGAGGTGCGTGCGCTCCTGGGGGAAGTATCCCAGATCAAGTCGGGGCTCCTCGCCCTCACAAGCCCGGAAACAGTCGCCTGCCGCTGCGAAGAGGTCTCGTTTGCTGAGATGCGTGCCGCCGTGGACGAGGGGGCGAAGGACCTCCAGGCCGTCAAGCTCCTGACCCGGCTCGGGATGGGCCCCTGCCAGGGGCGAAACTGTGCCCCGCATGCCGGGATGCTCCTTTGTCGCGAGACGGGTCGCACGCCCGAAGAGGTCGGGCGGATCACCCCCCGCCCACCGGCGAAGCCGGTCACGCTCGGTGCGCTGGCCGCGATGGAAGGGGTTGCGCCGACGGCCGCGGCCGACCCGCTCGATGCCGTCGGTGGAGGTGCATCATGAGCCGCTCGCCCGATGTCGTGGTGGTCGGAGGGGGCGTCATCGGCTGCGCCGTCGCCTACTACCTCGCCAAGCGGGGCCTGAAGGTCACGCTCATCGACCAGCCGAAGCGGGGGCGGGCAACGTCGGCATCTGCGGGCGGCCTCTGGCCGCTCGGCGAGTCGGTGGGCCTGGGCTGCGGCGTCATCTTCTACAAGGCGCTGGCCGGCATGGGCACGCTCCCCGACGGCGTGCATGGGCCGGGGCAACTCCCCCGGAGCTTCCTCGACTTCGCGCTCCGCTCCAACGGCATGTTCCCCGCCCTCTCCGAGGAGCTTCGCGAGGCGTCGGGGATCGATTTCGAGTTCGAGCGGACCTCGCTCCTGTTCCTGATGTATGACGAGGGGGACGTGGCGTTCGCCAAGCCCCTCTGGGAGCGCTGCCCGTGCGGCCGGGATCTCACCGAATGGCTGACCCCGGAGGAGTTGGCGAAGGCGGAGCCCGCGGTAACGCGGGAGGTCCGCGGTGCGCTCCGGTTCCACGGCGACGACCAGGTGAACCCGTACCGGCTGGCCGATGCGTTCCGTGCCGGGGCGCGCCATCTCGGCGCCACCGTCCTCACGCACACCGGGGTGACGGGCCTCCGCGTCGAGTCGGGACGCATCGTCGGCGTCGAGACGGAGGCCGGGCCCGTCGCCTGCGACCTCGTGGTGAACGCCGCGGGGGCGTGGGCCCCTGAGATCGGCCGGATGGTCGGGTTGGACATCCCGGTCCGGCCGGTGCGGGGGCAGATCATCGGCACGGAGACGCTCCCCGAGGTGCTCTCGGCCTGCCTGTCCACGACCGATTGTTATCTGGCGCAGAAAGGGCACGGCGAGGTCATCATCGGGAGCACGACCGAGGAAGTCGGCTTCGAGGTGGGCACGACCCCCGAGGCGCTCAAGACCCTCTCGGCCGGGGCCGTCCGCGCCGTCCCATTCCTGAAAGACGTCCGGGTGAAGCGCGTCTGGTCGGGCCTGCGGCCCGGCTCTCCCGATGAGCTCCCCATCCTCGGCCCCGTCGAGGGGCTGGACGGCTACCTCAACGCCTGCGGGCACTTCCGGACGGGCATCCTGACTTCACCCCTGACGGGCCAGCTCGTGGCCGAGTTCGCCACCGGCGACCGGCCGTCGTTCCCGGTCGAGCCCTTCTTACTCTCTCGTTTCCGCTCACCGGACCCGCACGCGGAGGACGGGACGGAGGTGAGGCCGCTCGTCAACCTGGGCCCGCCGCCCCCGGGATCGGGGGGGGCTCGATGAATCGATCGGAGGGGACCGGGGGAGAGGCCGTAGGCGGAGGAAGTGGTCCGACCGCGGGGGGCACCGCCGCCCGCAAGGCCGGTGCGGGACCTTCGGCCCCCGTTCCAATCGCTCCTCCCGGGCAGGGCGTGGGTCGTCCCCCCCGGGCGGCGGTCGGGCCGTCGAGCAGGGCGGTCCTCCTGGCGTCGTGCCCGAACCAGAAGGGGCTGGTGGCGGGGCTGGCGAGCTTCATCGCCGGCCACGGGGGCAATATCCTCTACGCCGAGCACGCGGTCGAGCCCGCCGTGGGCCGGTCGTTCACCCGGATCGAATGGGACCTGGGCGACTTCGATCTGGCGAGGGAGGAGATCTCGCCGGCCTTCCGGGACTTCGGCGCCTGCCTTCATGCGTCTTGGCAGCTCACCTTCTCCGATACCGTCCCCCGGGTCGCCGTCTGGGTCACGCGGCTGGACCACTGCCTGGTGGACCTCGTCTGGCGGCAACGGGCCGGCGAACTGGCCGCCCAGGTCCCGCTGATCGTCAGCAACCGCCCCGACCTCGCGCCGCTGGCCGATCAGCTCGGGATCGATTTTCGCCACTTCCCGATCACGCCGGAGAACAAGCTCGACCAGGAGGTGGAGCAGCTGCGGGCCCTGCAAGAGTACAACATCGACCTGGTCGTCCTCGCCCGCTACATGCAGGTCCTGAGCCCGGCGTTCATCGAGCGATTCCCCGGGCGGATCATGAACATCCACCACGCGTTCCTCCCGGCCTTCCCGGGCGCCAATCCCTATCGGCGCGCGCACGAGCGGGGCGTGAAGCTCATCGGCGCCACGGCCCATTACGTCACCCCCGAACTCGACGAGGGCCCGATCGTCGAGCAGGACGCCATCCGGGTCAGCCATCGCGACGACGTCCCCGACCTGGTCCGCAAGGGGCGGGACCTGGAGCGGGTCGTCCTGGCCCGGGCCGTCCGCTTCCACCTGGAAGGCCGCGTGCTGGTCTACGGGAACAAGACTGTTGTATTCACATGAGAAAAATGATTAACAAAACTAACGGGAGTTTCGGTCCCGACGGCCCGCGCAAGGGACAATGGGTCGGCGACGCTGGGCGGGGGACCATCATGGGAGCGAAGGGGGCGGAGGTCGAGGGGGCCGAGGGCCGGCGGGAACGACTCCTCTGGGTCCTCTCGGCGGCGACTTTCTTCATCTTCTTTCAGGCGTACATGGTCGCGCCGCTCATCCCTCGGCTCGCCACCGTCTTCGGCGTCTCGGCGCAGGCGGTCGGCCTCATCGTCCCGGCCTACATGATCCCCTACGGCGTCGCGACGCTCTTCTACGGCCTGCTCTCGGACCGCCTCGGCCGCCGACCTATCCTTCTGGCCTCGCTCCTGGCCTTCGTTGCCCTGACGGCGCTCACGGCCACGGCGCAGTCCGCCTCGCAGATGATCGCCTGGCGGCTCGCGACCGGCCTGGGTGCGAGCGGCGTCGTGCCGCTGGCACTCGCTCTCATGGGGGACCTCTTCCCGTATGAGCAGCGCGGCCGTCCGCTCGGCTGGCTCTTCGGCGCGATGGCCGGGGGCATGGCCTTCGGCTCCACGGTGGGCGTGGTCCTCGAGCCGTTCGTGGGCTGGCGGATGCTGTTCCTCGGCGTGGCCGTTGCCGGCGGGCTCGCCCTGGTCCTCCTGCTCCCCTTCGGCTCGCTCCTCGGCGGCGCAGCCTCTCGCTCGCGCCTCGCCATAAGCGAGGTGCTCGCGGGGTACCGGGGCTTGCTCTCGACCGGCCGTGGGCTTCGCACCTACGGCTATGTGCTGCTGAACGGAATCTTCCACTCCGGGGTCTTCACCTGGCTCGGGCTCTACTTCTCCCGCCGCTACGGGCTCGGCGAGGTGGGCATCGGCCTGGCAATCCTCGGCTACGGCGTGCCCGGCTTCCTCCTCGGGCCCGTCATCGGCCGGGCCGCGGACCGCTGGGGGCGGAGCTGGTTGGTGCCGGCGGGCCTGGCGATCGCCGCGGCCTCGGCGGCCCTGCTGATCCCCGACCTGCCGCTGCTCGGGGCGGCCCTCGCGGTGACCCTGCTGTCGCTCGGCTACGACATGACGCAGCCGCTCCTCGCGGGCATCGTCACCGACCTGGGCGGGAAACGAGGCGGTCAGGCGATGGGCCTGAACGTCTTTACGCTCTTCACCGGCATGGGCATCGGGAGCCTGCTCTTCGGCGAGGCGCTGCGGCTCGGCTTCCCCCTCGCGCTCGGCCTGTTCGCCACCACCCTGCTCCTCGCCGCCGTCCCGGCCATCCCGCTCTTCCGCTCCGAGCGGCCGGAGGGTGACCCGTCGCCCTGATCGTTGCCGGGCCGCATTTTTCCTTAAGCCCGTACTGCGGTACGGAGCCGATGGTCAACCGAAGGAGGCCTTTGCGCATCGCGTACGGTGATGCGGGGGCCCGGGCCGGGAGGAATCTCCCGAACTTCTGAAAAGCCGGACGGCGTCGGTGGCCACACGCGGTCATCAATTGTCGCCAAGCAATTGTTCTTCAGTCTTCACCGGTCCGTGAGCCGCAGAGCGGCCTGACGACTCGTCCCGCGAGGTCCGACTGCCATGAACCCCATCGTCTTCGCGCTGCGGCACCCGCTCACGGTGATGGTGGCGGTCGTCGCCATCGTCCTGGGCAGCGTGCTGGCGATGCGGCGGACCCAGATCGAGACCTTCCCCAATCTGAATCTGCCGGTCATCTACGTGGCCCAGCCCTACGCTGGCATGGATCCGGCCCAGATGGAAGGCCTGATCACCAATTACTACGAGCTGCTCTTCTTCTTCATCGAGGGCATCGACCGCATCGAGTCGCAGAACATCCAGGGCATGGCCCTGATGAAGCTCCACTTCCATCCGGGCACCGACATGGCCCAGGCGATGGCCGAGACGATCAACTACGCGAACCGCGCCCGGGCGTTCATGCCCACCGGGACGCAGCCGCCGTTCGTGATGCGCATGGACACGGGCAGCGTGCCCGCGGGCTACCTGGTGTTGTCGAGCCGGACCAAGAGCATCGGCCAGATCCAGGACCTGGCCCTGTTCCGCGTCCGGCCGATCTACGCCCGCCTCCCGGGCGTCTCCTCCGCGGCGCCCTTCGGCGGCAACCAGCGGACCGTCGTCGTGCACCTGGACCCGGAGAAGCTGCGCTCCTATCACCTGTCGCCCGAGGAGGTGATGGCGGCCCTCAACCGGGGCAACGCCGTCTGGCCCTCCGGCAACGCCCTGGTCAAGGACCAGATGCCCATCGTGACGGTCAACTCGATGGTCGTGGACCCGCAGGAGCTCGGGAGCATCCCCATCAAGCCGGGCGGCAACGTCTACCTGCGCGACCTCGGCTCCGTCGAGGACGGCATGGACATCCCCACGGGCTGGGCCCTGGTCGACGGCCACCGGTCGGTCTACATGCTGGTCACCAAGCGGGCGAATGCGTCGACGCTGGCGGTCGTCAATGCAGTGAAGGCGAGCCTGCCGCAGATGCAGGCGGCCCTGCCCGAGGACGTGAAGATCAGCTTCGAGTTCGACCAGTCCGGGTACGTCACCGGGGCGATGTGGGGCGTCGGCACGGAGGCGCTCCTGGGCGCCGTGCTGACCGGCCTGATGGTGCTCCTGTTCCTGCGCGACTGGCGGAGCGTCGTGGTGGTCGTGCTCAACATCCCGCTCGCGCTCCTGGGGGCCGTGATCGCCCTCTGGCTGACGGGCCAGACCATCAACATGATGACGCTCGGTGGCCTGGCGCTGGCCGTCGGCATCCTCGTCGACGAGGCGACGGTCGAGGTCGAGAACATCCACACCCAGATGACCAAGACCGACTCGGTGGCCTGGGCGGTGCGGCTCGGGAACGCCGAGACCGCCGTGCCTCGGCTGCTGGCGATGCTGTGCATCCTCGCCGTCTTCCTGCCGTCCTTCCTCATGGAAGGGACGGCCCGGGACCTCTTCGTGCCGCTGGCGCTGGCCGTCGGCTTCTCCATGCTGACCTCCTACCTCCTCTCCAGCACCTTCGTCCCGGTGCTCTCCGTCTGGCTGCTGCGCCACCACCACCCGGCCGCCCCCGCCTCAGCCGGCCGCTTCTCGTTCGCGCGGCTCCAGGCGGCCTACGCCCGGCTCTTGAGGGGAGTGACCCGCTTCCGCTTCGTCCTCGTGCCCGTCTACCTGGGCGTCGCCGGACTCGTTATCTGGCTCGTCGGCGGGCGGATCGGCCGGGAGATCGCCCCGAAGGTGGACGCCGGCCAACTCCAGCTCCGCCTGCGGGCCCCCACCGGGACCCGACTGGAACTGGCCGAAGAGTTCACGGTCCGGGCCCTGGACATCATCAAGGAGACGGCGGGGCCGGAGAACGTCGAGATCACGGTCGCGTATGTCGGCGTGACGAGCCTGAATTATCCCCTCAACGCCGTGTACCTCTGGACGAGCGGCCCCGGAGAGGCGGTCCTGCGAGTGGCCTTGAAGCACGGGAGCGGCCTCCACGCGGAGGAGCTCAAGGAGCGGCTGCGCGAGGAGTTGCCGAGACGGCTGGGGCGGTGGCTCGAGCAGAAGCTGCTCGCGCAGGGCCTCTCCCCGGAGCAGGCGGCCCGGCGCAGCCGAGAATTGAAGCTCGCCTTCGAGCCCGCGGACATCGTCAACCAGGTCATGAGCTTCGGCTCCTCCACCCCGATCGAGGTCGTCGTGCGCGGGCCGAAACTCGCCGACAACCGGGCCTTCGCCGAGAAGGTCCGCCGGGAGCTGGCGCGGGTCCCATCGCTGCGCGACCTCCAGTTCGTGCAGTCGCCGGACTACCCGACCATCGGGGTGAAGCTGGACCGTGAGCGCGCCGGCTTGAGCGGCGTGACGGTCGACGAGGTGGCGCGGTCGCTCGTCGCGGCCACCTCCTCCAGCCGCTACATCATGCCCAACTTCTGGATCGATCCGGCGAGCGGCATCGGCTACCTGGTGCAGGTCGAGATCCCGCCCGCCCGCATGGATTCGGCCGAGGAGGTGGGGATGGTCCCGATCAAGGGCACGACCGAGGGGCAACTGCTCGTCCGCGACGTGGGCCGCATCGAGCACGGTACGATGCCCGAGGAGTTCGACCGCCATGGCATGATGCGGATGGTGAGCCTGAAGGCGAACCTGCACGGCGAGGACCTGGGCCGCGTGGCGGACCGGATCGCCCATGCCATCCGGGCGGCGGGCGAACCGCCCCGGGGCGTGACGGTGGACGTCCGCGGCCAGGTGGTGCCGATGCAGCAGATGTTCCGGGGCCTCTCGCTCGGCCTCGTGCTGGCGATGGTCGTCGTGTTCCTGCTGCTGACGGCCTATTTCCAGTCGGTGCGGCTCGCCGTGGTGGCCGTCGCGGCGCTCCCCGCCGTGGTCGCCGGCGTGGCGGTGTTCCTGCTCCTGACCGGCACGACGCTCAACATCCAGTCGTTCATGGGGGCGATCATGGCCATCGGCGTCGCCGTCGCCAACGCCATCTTGCTGGTGACCTTCGCCGAGCGAAGCCGCCTCGGCGGCGCCGACGCGGCCGAGGCGGCGGTGGAGGGCGCGCAGGGCCGGCTCCGGCCCATCCTCATGACGAGCTGCGCGATGCTCGCCGGCATGGTCCCCATGGCGCTCGCGTTGGGAGAGGGGGGCGAGCAGACGGCACCACTCGGCCGCGCCGTGATCGGCGGCCTGGCGGCGGCGACGCTGGCCACCCTTTTGGTGCTACCCTCGGTCTTCGCCATCGTGCTCGGCCGTTCCGGCACCCGGTCCGCGTCGCTCGACCCCTCCGACCCCGACAGCCACCATTTCAGCCCGCCGCCGGGGTCTCCTCGGGGAGGGACTCAACGGGGCGATGGCCCAGAGACACAAACGCTAACGGCGGGAGATGGGGCATGTCCACAACCACTATGAATCAGACGTCGGGCGCCGTTGGTCGATGGCTTCGCATCCTCTCGGGTGCCGCCGTGGTGGGTCTCGCGGGCCTGGCGGTCGTCGTGGCGATGCGCTCGGGCGCCGGCGTGCGCCCGCCGGTGGCGGCGGGCTCGGTGCCAGGTTCCGAACCGCCCTCGGTGACGGTCGAGAAGCCCGAGCGGACGACCCTCCGTCGCGCGATCCGTCAACCGGGCTCGATCGAGGCGTTCGAGCGGACGCCCCTGTACGCGCGGGTCGCCGGCTACGTCGAAGATGTCCGTCGCGACATCGGCGACCGCGTGCACCGGGGGGACATCTTGGTGAAGCTCTCGGTCCCGGAACTCGAAGAGGAGGTCACGGAGAAGGAGGCGCGGGTGGCGCAGGCCCGAGCCGAGATCGAGCAGGCCCGGGAGTCCCTCGCGGCGGCCGAGGCCAGCGTGGGGACCGCCAAGGCGATGGTTCAGTTGGCCGAGGCCTGGCGCACGCGGTCGGGGGCCGACTATGAGCGATGGGAGGGCGAGTCCAGGCGCGTCCAAGGGTTGGTGCAACGCCAGGTGATCGACAAGCAGATTCAGGACGAGACGCTGAACCAATTCAAGGCTTCCGCGGCGGCCCGCGACGAGACCGAAGCGAAGGTCAAGTCGGCCGAGGCCTCGCTGAGGGAGGCCGTCGCGCGACGGGACAAGGCGAAGGCCGACGTGAAGGCCGCCCAGGCGCGGCTCGCCGTGGCCGAGGCGGACCACCGCCGGATGGCCACCTGGCTCGGATACGCCAGCGTGCGGGCGCCGTTCGACGGCATCGTGACCGCCCGCAACGTCGACACCGGGCACCTGCTCCTGCCCGCCGCCGCGGGCAGCGGCGGCAAGGCGGAGCCGCTCTTCGTCATGGAACGCATCGACCCGGTGCGCATCTTCGTCGAGGTCCCCGAGGCCGATGCGGGTGCGGTGCGAGATGGCACGCCGGCCGTCGTTCGCATCCCGGCGCTCCGGGGCCGGGAGATCCCAGGCCAGGTGACCCGTTCCTCGTGGTCCCTGGGGGCCAGGGAGCGCACCCTCCGCGTGGAGATCGACCTCCCCAACCCGGAGGGGAGACTCCGGCCCGGCATGTACGCCCACGCGAGCATCACGGTGGAGCACCCGGACGTCCTGACCTTGCCGGCCGCGGCGGTGGTGAAGCAGGGCGACCAGACGTTTTGCTACCGGGTGGAGGACGGCAAAGCCGTCCGCACCCCGATCGAGGTCGGCCTCACGAGCGACGGGCGCCTCGAAGTGTTGCAGAAGCAGATGAAGCCGGGTGACGACTCTTCCTGGCGAGAGTTCACCGGTGCGGAGGAGGTCATCCAGAATATCCCGGCCGGGCTGGCCGATGGCCAGGTCGTCCGGATCGCTCCCCCGTGACGCACGCCGCGGGGTTCGCCGGCGTGCGAGACGGGGGTCAGGGCTCGACCAGGGACGGAGGAGAGGGAAGTGGACCGCTTCGGGTCTTTCCCTCCGCAGCAGGCACAAGGAGGGATACCCATGACCGACGATGATCGGGGAGTAAGTCGCGAGCGGCAAAGCCGCCGGCCCCAACGCGGCGGGCAGGCCGCGCCCGCCCATCACCCACGCGGCCCCACGCCCCTCGGACTCCTCGGCGGCTTGTCCCTTGCCTGCGCCTTGATCGGTTGGCAGGGGGCGCTCGCCCAAGACGGACCGCCGCCGCCCGCGGCCGCCGGGACGCTCCCCGCTCCCGCCTTGCGCGGAGCGCAACTCCCGGCCGCGTCGCCCGGCGACAGGCCCCTTCCGATCAATTTGCCCGCCGCCCTCCAACTCGCCAACGTCCGGGCCATCGACATCGCTCTTGCTGGCGAGCGGGTTGGCGTGGCGTCGGCCCAGCTCGAGCGTGCCAGGGTCCTGTGGCTCCCGACGCTCTACACCGGCGTGGACTACTTACGGCATGATGGGCGGATCCAATCCCCCGAGGGGGATGTGGTCGGTGCCAGCAGGGGTTCGGTGATGCTCGGCGCCGGCCCCTATGCCGTCTTCGCCATCGCCGACGCGGTCTTCTCGCCCCTGGCCGCGCGCCAGGTCGTGCGCGCCCGGCAGGCCGGCGTCCAGGCTGCCACGAACGACACGCTCCTGGCGGTCGCGGTGGCATACTTCGACGTCCAGCAGGCCCGGGGCGAATTGGTCGGCGCGGAGGACGCCCGGCTGCGGGCCGAGGACCTCGTGCGCCGGACGGAGCGCCTGGCCGAGGGGCTGGTGCTCCCGGTGGAAGTCTCGCGGGCGCGGACGGAGCTGGCCCGACGCCGCCAGGCCGTGCGCACGGCGCGGGAGCGCTGGCGCACGTCGAGCGCCGACCTCGTGCGGCTCCTGCGCCTCGACCCCTCGGTCCTCGTGGAACCCCTCGAACCCCCGGACCTCCGGGTGACGCTCCTGCCGCTCGATCGCCCGGTCGATGACCTCATCCCCGTCGCCCTGGCCAACCGGCCGGAGTTGGCCAGCCACCAGGCCCTGGTCCAGGCCACCGTCCAGCGGCTCCGCCAGGAGCGCCTCCGGCCCCTGGTGCCCAGTGTCCTGCTCCGCGGCGCGTCGACGGGGGTGCCCGGGACCCTGGCGGGAGGCGCCTTCGGCGGCGGCCGGAACGACTCGATCGGGAACTTCGGCGCCCGGGCCGACTTCGACGTCCAGGTGCTCTGGGAGCTCCAGAACCTGGGCTTCGGGAACCGCGCGCGCGTCCGCGAACGCCGGTCCGAGCACCGGGCGTCGCTCTTCGAGCTGATGGGCGTCCAGGACCGCGTTGCGGCCGAGGTCGACCAGACTTACGAGCAGGCACGATCGGCCGCAGATCGGATGGGAGAGGCGGAGGCGGAACTCCGAGAAGCACACGACTCCGTGGAGAAGAACTTCGAAGGGCTGGGCCAGACCCGGCGCGCGGGAAACCTGCTGATTCTGCTGATCCGCCCCCAGGAAGCGGTGGCCTCCGTGCAGGCGCTCGCCCAGGCCTACAACGATTACTTCGACACGGCGGCCGACTACAACCGGGCGCAGTTCCGGCTGTACCGCGCCCTGGGGCAGCCCGCGCAGGCGCTCTCCCTCCCGGGCGGGCCTTGTGACGCTCCCGCGACGCCCAATCCCGCGCCCCCGCCCGTTCGCCACGAGTTGCGGCCTCGGGAGCCGCGGCGATAGGGCGAGGTGCTCCTTGGAAAAAACGGAGGGAGGGTCCATGACGAGAGAACCTGAAGGAGAAGGAGTCGAGAAGTCGCTACGCTCGGGAGAGGTGGCGCAGAGGGCGGGCGTGAACGTGGAGACCCTACGCTTCTACGAGCGGGAGGGGCTCCTGCCGGAGCCGCCTCGGCAGCAATCCGGCCAACGGTGCTATCCGCCCGAGACGGTGGAGCTGATCCGCTTCATCAAGCGGGCCCAGGCGCTGGGCCTGTCGCTCAGGGAAGTGCATGAATTGCTGGAGCTGGACGGCGCAGGCGGCGGCTCCTCCGCCCCCGTGCGGGGGCTCCTGGAGGGCAAGCTTGCCGAGGTCGAACGCAAGATCGGCGAGCTCCAGGCCCAGAAGCAGATGCTTGCCGGTCTGCTCGACCGCTGCGATGGCCGCGGCGCAGCCGCCTCGTGCCCGATCATCCGATTCCTGAAGCATCCCGAAGATCCATGATCGCACGGGCCCCTCCCTTGACACCGTACCGCGGTACGGGGGTTAGAATGCAGCGGTCGCATCGCGAGGGGGACGCAGCATGGCACGTATTGAAACCCTGACGGGTGATGAGCTAGTGGCCAGGGTGCTCCGGGCTTCGGGGCCGGTGGCCCTCGACTTCTACCAGGCGACCTGCCCGCCCTGCCGCGCCCTGGAGCCGATGCTGGGGCGTGTGGCCGAGCGATACGCGTCCCGGCTGCCCGTCTACCGCGTGGACATCGAGCGCGACATGCCGGTGGCGGAGAGCTTCGGGGTCAAGAGCATCCCCACGGTGCTCATCCTGAGAAACGGCCAGGAGGCCGAGCGGCTCGACGGGCTGATCTCGGAGAGCGACCTCAGCGCAGCCTTCGACCGCGCGCTTCGCGCCTGATGGCCCGAGGCGTCCTGTTCCCTCGATCGAGGAGGTCATGACACGATGACACGCACAGTCGACCTGACCGTGACGGGGGGGTTGAAGATCCACTGCGCCGGATGCGAGCAGCGGATCGGCACGGCGCTCCGGAGCCTCTCCGGCGTGCAGGAGGTGCAGGCCAGCGCCCAGAGCCAGCGCGTGAAAGTGACGATGGACACCGCTCAGGTCAGCGTCGACCAGGTGAGGTCCAAGTTGGAGGAGCTCGGCTACGCGGTCAGGCCCTAGCGAGGAGGAGAGAAGGGCCGCGGCGGCTTCGACCGAGGCGCCGGGGGGCCGCCCGGGTGTCGGGATCGGTACCGACGTCAACAATGAGAGGAGTCCCATGGGAGACGCTGCGTATGAGGCAATCGTGATCGGTGGCGGCCCCGGCGGGTACGTCGCGGCCATCCGGCTCGGACAGATCGGGCTGAAGACCCTCCGCGATATTGCCAAGCGACAGGCCTACCGGCCGTCACCAACGGAGGCTTCATGAAGGAGACCCCTCCTCCTCAAGAGGTCCTGAGCAGACACCTGGAGCTCTCCCGGTCCCATTCCGAACAGGATTTCTTGGAGTGCTACCGCGAGGACTCCTTCCTGATCATGCCCGACGGCGTGCGCCGCGGCATCGAGGGCATCCGCGCCTGCTACCACCAGCTGAATCGGGACCTGCCGAACGCCCGCTACATCTACAAAGTCGTCATCGTCGAGCAGGACGTCGGCTTCCTCGAATGGTCCGCGGATTCCGACACCCACGTCGTCACGGACGGCGTGGACTCCTACGTCATCCGAGACGGCTATATCCGCGCGCAGACGATCCGATACACGCTCATGCCCAAGGAGAGAGCGGCGCCACGCGACGATGCGGGGTAGTCGCCCAGTGCAGGCGGATGAGCCCCCTTGGGCCGCCGCCACCGCTCATGGGCGGCCCGGACGAGCCGTGTCTTGCTCGAGCCGGATACTCTAGGCTCAAATCAGGGGTGTTTCTCGTATGGGGCTTAGGGTTCTTGGAGGTGCTGGTGTACCGACTGGATCGCCATGGCCCCCTCCCCGATCGCGGAGGTGACCCGTTTCACGGATCCGGACCGAACGTCACCGGCGACGAAGATGCCCGGGACGCTGGTCTCCAGCAGGAGCGGCTCCCGGTCCGGCGACCATCCGCGGGGGCGCTCGCCCCCGCGTAACAAGTCGCGACCCGCGAGGATGAACCCATCGTTGTCGCGCACCAGCAGTTCACCGAGCCACTCGGTGCGGGGCTGGGCCCCGATCCAGACGAACAGTCCCCGGGTCGGTACCGTCTCGACCTCGTCGGTGTCGAGGTTCTTGACTCGGACCGCTTCGAGCGCCTCCTCGCCCAGCACCTCGACCACCGCGCGGCGCGGCCGCACCCGGATGGTCGCCGTCGCGTCGATCCGCTCCACGAGGTACTCCGACATGCCCTCGGCTAGCGAGTCTTTGTTCGTGATGATCGTGACCTGGCGGGCGAACCTCGCGAGCAGCATGGCCGCCTGACCGGCGGAATTCCCGCCGCCGACAAGACACACATCCTGGTCCGCGTAGAAGAACGCTTCGGCGCTCGCGGCTCCGTAATAGACGCCCGAGCCGGTCAGTGGTTCCGCGCCCGGCACGTCCAGCGTGCGGTACGCCGCTCCGGTTGCGATCAGGACGCTGCGACACCGAAATTCAATGCCGTCGGCCAGGCGCACATAGTGGCATCCATCTCTCGTTCGGAGATTGGCGACCTCCCGGGCCGCGAGGATTTCGGCACCGAAGCCGCGCGCCTGCTCGACGATACGGCGAGCGAGTTCCCCACCGCTAATCCCCTCCGGAAATCCCGGGAAGTTGTCGATCCGCGGACTGGCTGCGCTCTGACCACCCGGGCAGTCCCGCTCGATCACGATCGTACGCAGGCCCTCGGACGAGGCATTGACCGCCGCGGTCAGCCCCGCTGGACCGCCCCCGATGATCACCAGGTCGTAGGACCGCGATTCCGCCTCGGTACTGAAGCCGATCTTCTTGGCGATCTCTTCATCGGACGGCTGGATCAAGTAGGAGCCGTCGGAAAAGAGCAGCAGGGGAAAGGCCGGGTTCTCCACCGCCGATTCCTGCACCGCGCGGCGAGCATCCGGGTCGGTGCCGATGTCGAGGAAACGGTAGGCAATCCCGCTTCGTGCCAGGAAGTCTTTGATCCGATGCGCCCTCGGCGACCACCGCCGGCAGATGACCTGAACTTGGTCCGTTGGCAGAACCATACGTGTTCCCGATCGATGTGCCTTGGGCGGGCCATTCCCCACAAACCTACTGTACGAGCAATGCTCTGTTGAAAACCCCGGCGATCACGTCGCGAGGAGCATCAGGTTGTGAGTGAGCAGCCGCAAGCAACTCTCGCGGATCTGCGCGTCCCACCTCCTGGCCCGCAATGCCGAGCCCAGGACCCGCTTCATCTGCGAGAACGCGCTCTCGACCTGCCACCGCTGCCCCAGCAAGCTTCGTAGCGGCGGCCGCTTCATCTCGCGTCGGTACCGGGTCAGCGGCCAGCGCCGGCCCATGTTCCGACGGTTCAGCGCGATGGCCGTCTCCGCGATGCCCAGCACCTCTCGGCAGAGCCGATGATTGTGCTCCCCGTCGTAGCCGGCATCGCCGAGCACCCGGTGCCACCGCACGCGGCCGGCCGCCGCGGTCATCGCCTCGCCGAACTGGGGGGAGTCCTGACCCGGGCCCACGGTGACGACCGCCGCGGCGAAGAGGTGGCTGGCCGTGTCGCAGACGGCCGTCAGCTTCGGCCACCGCAGCCGGTAGAACCGCTCGTAGCCGGCCCGGGCGACGTACGACCGCGAGGCGTGCCGGGACTCCAGGCCGGTCGCGTCGATCGCCGCCTCCGGGCGTCGCCCGATGCGGCCGAGCCGCCGGGCCCGCGCGATGATCGCGTCCAGGAGGCGGGCGACTCCCCCTTTTTGAGGATCCGCGTCTCGGCGTAGCAGAGCGTCGAGTAGTGGGGGACCTTGCTCAGGCCGAGGGCCTGCCGGAGCTCGGAGAAGTCGGCCAGGAGCCGGGCGATGCCGCGGTAGTCGGTGCGGAAGAACTGCTTCAGGGCCAGGATGGCGAAGAGCTGGGCCTGGGAGTAATCCTTGCGGCTGTACCGGCAGGATTGCGGCGGCAGGGCCCTCTGCCCGGCGGCGAGGGCCTCGCGGGCCAGGGCCAGCGGCGACTTGGTCATCGAACGGTGCGGATTGGCGGGCATGGTCCTTCTCCCGGCTCGCGGCGGAAGTCCATGCCTCCAGCGTATTACCGAAGCCCTTTCAGGTTTTCAACAGGCCATACGAGCAAGATAACCCCCGG
>VFQN01005206.1_pt1 | contig 16175 bp, 29 predicted proteins | sample 3512371 | NCBI WGS metagenome assembly VFQN01 (sample SAMN10412370, study PRJNA504923) | tailings metagenome | isolation source: Replicate 2 from Balatoc abandoned mine | place: Philippines: Itogon, Benguet | collected 2017-08-28 | reverse complement strand
CTGCACGTTGGACGTTTACGGGTCCCTGCACGTTGGACGTTTATGGGCCCCTGCATACTGACGTTTACGGGTCCCTGCACGTTGGACGTTTACGGGTCCCTGCACGTTGGACGTTTATGGGCCCCTGCACGTTGCACGTTTTTTTATTCCGCCGGGCATGCACTGTAGGGGTCAGGGGGAAAATGTAATTTTCCCCCTTTGCGTGCTCCTGGGTATACAGGGTTTATCGCTCCTGTACGTTTGGGGGGTCAGGGGGAAAATTGCATTTTCCCCCTTTTTACCCGCCTGTATACGGCCTTGTAGGCCTTTTGACACCGTTTCCAGCCCTGTATACTGCCGTTCTCCGCCCTGATAAAAACGCATATTTGTGTTGTGGCGACAAGGGTAATGATTTTGGGATTCCCCCCTGATTGCTGCCGATGTCCGTCTGCTGTTTCTGTGTGTACGCGCTACTCGCCTTTAAGCTGGGGAATAGAATTGTAAAAAAGTCGCATCGATGTACGGTAGCATCCTTCCTTGGTCCCTGTCTTTACAAGTGTACGGAGGTAGTATTCCGGGCTTGCATCCTTGCGGCACGCCTCCCCCCGCTGTTGTAGTGTGACTGACGTTTTTTGGTACCGCTGGGCATGATCTTTGCTTGCTCCTGGGTATACAGGGTTTTTTGCTCCTGCACGTTTGGCACTTTACGGGCTCCGGTAAAAAACATTCGGTTTTTACCCGCCTGTATACGGGCTTCTAGACCCTGTGACACCGTTTCCAGCCCTGTATACTGCCGTGTACGGTCTGTATAAAAGGTCTCCCCTGCTTGAGGTAGTAGGGCTGTACGGCCAGTACAACACCACACAGTGGCTACCGGTACCGTACGCAATTCGCAGTAAGATTCATCAAGGGAGGTCCCCTGCACAGCAGCGACGTCAGGGAGCTCCCCTGCACAGCAGCGACCGACTTGGGTCGTAGCGTGTTGAGGAAAGAGATCGTCCGGCATAGGCAACACAACGTCATAACACGCAACACTAGGCATACGAAGGCTGTCTTTGATACGAGGTAGCCCCTCTTTCTGTTGGAAACCTACAGCTTAAGGCTGCATTACTAACTATAATGTAGAGTCGCTTGACGTTCAAGCTTGCAGCGCGAGGCAGAAGCTGCACACCTGTCCTTTGTGCGGAGAGCCGGCCCTACACAGCGTACAGCGTGCGCCAAGCCATCGCGATGGATTGAAGACAGCGATGGATTATACCTTTGCTAACAACGCTTCTATGGGGTGTGGCGCTTTTGGCGGGTGCGCCCGCTTGACTTAGCCAAAGTGCCTGCCGGAGCAGCAAGGTTGTAGCATTTCTGAACAAGTACTTTTGTACCATGCGGCAGATGCACGGTCTTTCGGACGGATAGGGGAGGTCGACCAGCGGCGAGGGCGGGCCATGCTGAACCGCGATCTAAGCCACGATGAAATTATACGGTACTTTGACAAATTGGTAAGCACAATTAGTGTCCATACGTACAGCCCTCCTCCTGGTACAGCCCTGAATTTTCCCGGCGGCAAGGGGTGCGCAACATCCCTGCTGCTGCCTGCTGCCACTGCTGCTGTCCCTGCGCCTCAACCCACTCTCCCCCCTTGGCCTTGCTGCTCCCTCCCACACCCTTCTCCCCAACGCCTGCATAGTATGCCCATTGGCCGGACGGCACGCGCACTCAACTGATGGAGGAGTACAAGCGCCGGGTGTTGCAAAAGGGGTGGGGGTGGGGTATTCCACACGACGATGAGCACTTCTTGGACCTATACTACTTCCTGCGCAACAAAACCGAGGTGCGCCCATGATGTAGATATGCTACTCGATTTTCTTGCCAACTACAGCACCATGTATGCATATCGCACGCGTCACGGCTTTCATTTAGACGGGGTTGAAGGACGCATATGCAAGCTTATCGTGTTGTGGCAGGCACGTGTTGTCCAGGCCGCGAGGCAACATGCAGCACGCCGGAGCCTGTCATGAATATGTTGAACAGGGCACTAAGATGCATATCAGCGCCGGGGGCTGCAATGGTACGACCGTTCATGTGACCAGCAGGTTCCCACAGCGCACGGCTGGAGCCCGGACAAGGACCGTTGCGTCCCCGGGTGCTACCTGTACGGCACATGCAACCAGGAGGAGGGCAGGTGGGGGTGTGGGAAGATGGGGTGTGGGGCGGGGTCACGGCGGACTAAGACCGTATTGCCAGGTGGCTGGTGGGGAGCTGGGCACATGCAACCAGCATGAGGGCAGGTGGGGGCGAAGGTGTGGGGAGAGGGAGGGCGGACAGGGACGAGCTCGGACGCATGAGTGGGGTATCAACAGCCGGAGAGGGCGCTGCTGGTCAGGTTCCAGCAGGCCTAAAGGCCGGCGCATGGGTCGGCCGCTGGCTACAATATATGTGCCTCGAACGGAGCAGCAGCGTCGCAGGAACGGCAGCAAAGGTACAGGATAGGAGCAGCAGCAGTACGGTAGTAGCAGCAGCGGCGCTTGCGTACGTGGTGAGACGGCTGTAATCCTTTTCCCTCGCTTGCTTTGCCCCCGCAGCCGCACGCTGCCGTACACGCAAGGGAAGCAGCGACGGGAATGACTGTAGGAAGGACCATACGATGTGCGCTTAGGACCGTACCTACCCGCAGCTACACGCGCTGTGCTGCGCGGTGTCCCCCGTGCCCGGTGTCGTGTGCAGGTGCGACTGCCCGCGGGGCCGCACCGGCCCAGACTGCGCCACCCCGCTGGTCACCAAGTGCAGCGACTTCTGCCAACACGACGGCGAGTGTATCCGCATCACGCAGGAGCTGTGTATTAACAGCTGCAACCAGCGGGGGCACTGCGTCAGCGGCACGTGCCACTGCTACCCGGGGTACTTTGGCAGGTGGGTGTGGCGTTACTGCATAAGGCAAGTCGGTGCTTGAGTGAAATTCAAGTCTTAGGTGTGAACGAGGTGGCACGACGCTGGTAGCTTCGCGGGGTGTGGCGTTACTGCGTTACCGGTAGGCAGGTGCGCGGCGTTACCGCATTAGGCAAGTAAGTGATTGAGCATCGGATAGCGAAAAATTTAAGCCTTGAAAGGTACAATGTTTGCCCAACGCTGGTTGCTACGCGGGGTGGGGACCGCATGGCTTGGGCTAGGCCGGGACTGCGGCCCCTCCGGTGCTATGGCCTATGCGGCTCCTCCGGTGCTCAGCCTAAGCCGATGGCTTTTGAAAGCGCTTCCCTTTCCCTGCACTGGGGCCGTCACCAGGTGGCCTGTACGTAGCTGGTGCGCTTCCCGGTCTCTGGGAACTTCGCTGCACGCATCGCTCCACGTACTGAACGTATCCCGTCTCTCCTTCGCTCATCCCCTCCTTATCCGCAGCGACTGCGCTCTGTCCATCGACTACGCCACCAACAAGACCGTCATACTGGCGGGGCTAAACTACGAGCCTAACCCCAGGGGCCCCAAGATTTACGTGTACGAGTTCCCGCCGCAGCACCACCTATGGTGCGTAGGGACATGCACGAGCAGGACCATTGAAGCTGATGGGTGCGGTCAGCACTTCTGCACACCACCGCTACCCTCACGAACTACCCGCTGGGCGCTCGCTGTGACTCTTCTAACATGGCCGTTGAGCTGTGCTGCCGGGTAGCCATGCCCTCGTCTCGTCCATCTCCCACATGTTGCCCTTGAGGTGTCATGCACAACCAAGAAGCGCATTACTACCACACGTGCTTGGTCCCCACAACGCTCGGCGACAACTACACGTTGCGTTGGCCCCCACGGTTGGCCCCCACCCGCAGGACTCGGACGTGGCTTGAATGACCGGCCCATGAACACCCTTCAACCTGATCTCCGCCAAGTACCATGCAGTGAAGCTCAAACACATTGCTGTAACGTGCACGGTCCCAACAAGATACTGCACTGCTGACTTGCTGCGCCTCCGGGTTGAGCCCCCGCCCCCGCCCGTCCTACTCCTATCGCATCGTGGAGCACTCCAATATCCATGTGCTTGGTTGACCGTTGCCCCCGCCCGCTCCCTTTGCTTACAGGACCCATACGTGGCTTGACCGGCCCATGAACATCATCCTGTGGGAGCGCATCCTGGCCCTGCGCCTGCGCACCGCCGACCCCGAGGAGGCAGACTACTTTTTCATCCCGGGCTGCGGCAGGGGGTGCAACAGGTGGAACGAGAAGTTCCAGTACATCACGGTGCGTGGTGTGTATTAGCTACTGGCTGGGGGACTGGGCAGGTACCGGGGTAGTGGACGGGTATGTGGGTTAGCGGGAGGACTAACCTCTCCGGGGGGTGCGCGGAGAGAGCTGTTTGTCATTGCGGGGCTACCTTGCACGGTTGGGGTCGGAGTTCAGGCATGCTGCCGGTGAGAAGGCCGCTGCAGCTGGCAATGAGCGGATCGCAATTGCATGCTAGTCGCGCCGCATTGCACCTGCTCGCACTTGCTAGGGCGCAGACATGCACGTACACCTCGTTTGAGTGTGTGCATGCTCTCACGCCTTACCACCCCGACCTTCCGCTGCAGGAGCGTTACGGCAAGTACTGGGCACGGCGGAACGCCCGGGACCACCTGATGACGCACGCAGGTGGGGAGTCGGGTTAGGGGTGGTCGCCGTAGGCCGTGTACGGTCCGTGACAGCTTTTGGCGCGGGCTGTGGTGTTGTCCGCACCGGTCCATTGCCTGGCTTTGCATCATGGACCAGCGGGTGCCTACTCTCTCTGCTGTTCGTCAACTCACCCATGCATTAACTTGGGTGGTGTGGTGCGGTTGGTGTGGGTTCGTTCTCTGGCTATGCCAAATGCAGGCTTTCCTCCCTTTACCGTGCCTACTGTAGAGTTGTTGACACTCTTTCCCCATTGTGCTTTCTGTCCGCAACTTGCGGCGTGGTGCGTGCAGGCGACTGGGGGCGGTGCGAGTGCGAGTGGGGCAAGCCGGGGAAGCCCTACCACCAGCACCTGCACAACCTGACGCTGCTGAACCTGTGGGGCCTCACGCAGGACCGCTCCAAGTGGGTAACGGGTGCTGCACTCTTAGAACCATGCCAACTGAGTCCCTGCCTCCTGCGCAGCATCCGATGGTTTACACTACCTGCCATTCGCAACGCTTGCGCTGCACGTGATCACGTGTGCGCAACACCGCGTGCTGATGCAGGGAGGTTGAGAACACCATGTTCGGCGCATGCCACCACCCCAACAAGGTGCGTTTTGTTCCGTGACTCATCGGACTCCTTGAACACTGTTATTCCCGCGCTTCCTGCGTGTACCAACGTAGTGTGCCCTGTCGCAGTCAACGTCTATCCACCAGCCATTAGGGCGTAGGGCCCCCAGCCTATCTATGCCCGCCGTACCACTTATCGCTCGCGTTGCCCTTGGCCTTAGCTGTAATAGCCTGGTTTGCTTGTCCTAGCTGTCGCTTTCACCTCACTAAAACCCGTTATCTCCTTGCCGATCAGCGGCTCTCGGAGATCCCCTGGTGTCCTTCGCACACCTACCACCCGTATCATCACGGCCAGGCGGTAATAGTTTTCCACCCCGCCCGCCTCATCCTTAGGACATAGTGCTCCCTGGCCTCAACGGCGACATGTTTGGCGAGTACCAACACAACCTGTGGCACCCGCTGAGGAATGTGCGGTGAGCAGGGCCCGGTCCGGGGGCAGGGTAACCACAGTGCGGTTGACTGACTGGGCCAGGCACCACCAGAAACCGGTCTGGCGGCTGTGTGGGAATGCAACGTGGGCTTGGGCGATTAGGTTAATGCCCTTCCAGCAGTGGGCCAGCGTGTTGATGGATGCGGTGCATGGGGAGGCTCGCTGTAAAGGAGCCGGATACAGGAAGCTGGGGTGCGTGGGTGTCCCGCAGGGCCCCGTGGGCCACGCTGCTCACCACGTATCGGTGAACCTCATGCCGCCGGCAACAGACACCCCGTCTCCCCGCTGTACCGTCGGCCTCGTCGGCCTGCAGACTTCATGTGTCTCCATGCATGCCTGTCCACCGCCAAACGCCTTCTCCCCTCCCCTGCTCCGCAGCCCATACAAGAAGACCACCCTCGCGTCTGTGGCAGGTGGGCAACGTGGGCAGTTGGGCACGTGTATTACTCACCACCTGACCACAATGCACACCTTGCCCTACCACCACGCTCGCGTCTGTGGCAGGTGGGCTTGTGGGCACACGTACCCCTCACCACCGTGCACACCTTGCTCTACCACCAGCCCCCAGGCACGCTGCCTGTACCCTACCAACCCAACCTTGCATCGGTGGGCGTTGGTGCTTCGTGGCCCACCGAACACTGATGACTCCCCGCCTGCTTCGCCTGCTCACTGACTATAGCTGTATATGCGTGCTGTCCATACCGTCTAGTGAGGAGGTGTATTGCCGTGTGGCCCTTCCAATGACCTAGTTCGGCGCGATGGGGTGTCCGTACTTGGCGCAGCAAGGGGAGGGGATGTCCCATGTGTCCATATGGCCAGCATGGACTGGCCCACACCCTAACCCTCCTGTGTAATCCTGCATAGGTGCCAGGACGTGCACAACGAAACGTAACTCATTCAAGTAATACCGCCGATGCATAACCAGACGATGCGGCAGCGCCTGATGTTCCAAGATGCCTTTGCTTGACGCAGCAAAGCGGTTGATCACCGCGATATATCCGTGAGTGTCGTTATGAGAAAGCAGACGTTGCAAGGTCGCGCGGCGTTTGTGCTCTGGAGTGTGGCCCTGCAAATCTCCCAAAGTTTGATGTCTTACGCTGCCTGCAGGCCCAGGGTTCCACAGGCGGCCGGAAAAGTCTTAGCAGCCTTCAAGGCTGCAGCGCCCACTCAGGCTCAGGCTCTGACCCAGGCTCAGTCGTCGAGTAGGACGCCGGGGGCTGAGCGAGATGATGACGTAAGCGACAGCACGGTTGTGCCACGCCTTGCAGAGCCGCTGAGGGTATACCACTCTAATCCGGTGATGCTTTATTCTTCCAGGGCACCACTGGGTCCGATCAGTGCGCCAAACGCTCTAGCACCCCACAGCCCCCTATCATGGCGGAAGCAATGCTAGAGCGGGTCGTGGCTAAAGCAATCCAACCGCTGCGCGACGACATCAAGGACTTGCAGGGGGGTCAGAAGCGGCTGGAGGAAAGTCAGCAGCGGCTGGAGGCGATTCAGCAGCGGCTCAGCGGCGACGTCAAGCAAGTGAAGGCGGGGCAGGAGCGGCTAGAGAAGGGTCATGGCCGCACAACGCAGGTTCTGGGTCGGTTATCGGAGGTCGTATTAAAACCCCGCCTGCAGCGCGAGCTGGGCAGGAGGGCAGCAGGCCAGCACATTAAGCTGGTCGACGCGGGCAGCGTGGCAACGGTGCTCGCCCCGCTGCAGTTTCAGGAGGCTGCCAAGGGGGCAATGGTGGACTTCCTTGCAGAGGAGGTGCGTGTAGGTGAACACGAGTATATAATCCACAGAAATCAGCAATTGCCACCGTGCACGCCCGTTGCACACGCCCGTGGTCACATTTGAGGGTCGGATACCTCTTCCTCTGCCCAAGGGGTTGCGGGTTGGTGGCATGGCAGCTACTGACTTTGCACCATTGTATTGACAAGGAGGTTGTCATGGTTGTTTGAAGTGAGGAGGCATGCCGGTTGTTGCGCTGCTGTGCACGCGCTGGTACCATGACCACTCCTGCACAGCCGTACAGCGTTGCTTCCCCTGCATCCTCACCCCTCGTTACTGCGGCCCGCGCAGAACCGCGGTGTTGTTGCGATCCTGGCGGCGGAACTGGAGGCGCACATGAGCTGGCTCGTCAAGGCCAAGCTGGAGAAGGCGCATGGCAAGCTCCTGCAGGTCAGTTATCCAAGCAGCCTGCCCGCGCATGCAGATACGACGACTGTGTGGCTGGTGAGGGCGGTGGGTGGGCACAACGACGCCATTAACAGTTCAATCTCATTCAGGGACAATAATCATCCTGTAGCCGTTCAGGTCCTGCAGCGGTCGCTGAGATGTACGAAATGGAGTTGCGGTTTTGTGCCAGGCCGGGGCTCGCTACGAAACGTTGAGTAGCTGGTGGTACTGGTAGTTTTTTCAGTGGGCGGGTGCGTGGCACAGCGAGATTGGCAGAGTAGCAGCGCCGGTAAGCACTTGTCGAGGCAATGAACGGCACTGACCTGACCTGACCTAGACCTTGCTTCACTTGAAGGTCAGGACTATCTCATGACAGCTAGCTGTGTGTTTGCGTACATTCCAGACCTGACTCGTGATTTTGGTACATTTGGAATTGCAGACGATGGTGTCGCTGCGTGACGAGCTCGGGAAGCTGCTGGCTGCGGCAAGCACCGAGGCACCTTCCGCGGCGCAGTCCCAGGCGGAGGTGCCTGAGGTGGTGCCGGAGGTGGTTGGTGCCGCCCTGGCCGCGGTGAAGGAAGCGAGAATGGTGAGGAAGAGCGGCGGCTTCGCCGGCAGCAGCTGGGGCAGCAACAAGAGCAAGTCGCTGTTCTCGCCACTGTCGCCGCCGCCCTCGCACTCGCACTCGCACTCGCCCTCGCCGCCGCTGCCGCCGCCGTCGCCGTCGCCGCCGCCGCCGTCGCCGTCGCCGTCCCTGGAGCCGTTCCCGTTCCCGTTCCCGGCTCTGGCGCCGGAGGGTGAGGGGCAGCAGGGTACAGCTGCCGAGGGGGCTCGGGACAAGATCGTTCGCGCTGTGGAAGGTTACCTGCGGGGGAGCTTGCAGAAGCGCAGAGAGCTGCTGCAGAGCATCCTTTTCATGCCGGCAATAAGCAGCCTCCAGCCAAGACCAGTGCCTGATGATCTGAGCAGCGGGGCAACTGGCGGCGGGGCTGGCGGCGGGGCTGGCGGCATCGGGGCTGGTGGCATCGGGGCTGGCGGCATCGGGGCTGGCGGCAGCGGGCCGGGTGGCATCGGGGCTGGCGGCATCGGGGCTGGCGGCAGCGGGCCGGGTGGCAGCGGGGCTGGCGGCATCGGGGCTGGCGGCAGCGGGGCTGGCGGCAGCGGGGCTGGCGGCAGCGGGGCTGGCGGCAGCGGGGCTGGTGCCATCGGGGCTGGTGGCATCGGGGCTGGCAGCATCGGGGCTGGCGGCAGCGGGGCTGGTGGGGTGGGCTTCTCACCTTCGCCGGTCCTCACGGAGCTGGAGGTGGACAGCGTTTCGCTTCAAATCTTCAGCGGCTGGGCGGTGCTCATGGTGTCGGAGATCAAATCCAACAGCCAGGGTAGGTGCAAGTGTGGGCGTCACACCAGGGCTAAGGACCACTTCTACAGGCTTCCTGACGCACAAGCAGGCCATGCTACCGGGACTTGTGTTGTCATGCAAGGGCAGTGCAAGGGCACCTACCAGCTAATCTGCGGGTTCTGCTTGCAAGTCAAATCCATTCGCGTGCAAGCTTGTGTACATACGCTGTGCACCACCTTGCCGTGTAGACGTGACCACCGCTCTGCATCAGCTCCGGCGGTCGGCAACGATCCTGCTGTGCGCTTACCGCATCCTGTGCGAGCGGGCGGAGTTGTGCCAGCAGCTGCTGCCCAAGGATGTGAAGGCGCGCGGGATGGTGGTGTGGGCCGTCAACGGCGCCAAGGCGCCGAAGTCCGTGGAGCTGCGGCCCGCTTGCGGCCGCAGCCAGATGATGGACGTGGGCATGGTGTCCGGTACGGACAAGCCCTGAACCGGCGGGCAGAGTGCTAGCGGTAAGCGTTGATTGCTGCAAACCTGATTACGGATAGGCCTGCTGCAGTGTACGGTTTGAGGGGACTTAGTGGCGCCCCCGTAAGTGGTGGCCGTAACAGCATTCGTCACGCTGATGTACATGGCGCGCAGGTACCCTAATAAGCCTTCGTTCAACAGTGCACCATCTACCGAGGCGTGACCTGAAGTAACATGCTGATCTCCCTGACCCCATCCCTTGTCAGGCGCTACACCCCTGACAACGACCACGCGCTGGAGGGGCAGCAGTGGCTGCTGGGCAAGGTGGAGACAATTGTGTGGGTGCTGAGGCGGTTGGTCATCACCAGCAAAAGGAAGGTGTGGGAGGGGCTGCGGTTTGCAGCTATGGCTGGGTAGTAGAGTCTCTAGCCGGCACGGTGGACCACGAGGAGTGATGCGAGATGGCCCCGCATAGCATGGGGCTCGGGACAGCTGTTTGCAGAGGATAGTAAGGATCAGCGGGGATGGCGTGAGAGTGACGCTAAGCAGGCAGTGGCAGGGCCGCAGTACTTGCCGCATGAGTGCAATGCATCAAGTCTGGATCCAGTAGGGCGAACGCGTAGAGGCCGAGGTTTTGATTTGGTTCGGTTCGGTTCGGTTGGGTTCGGTCAGCTCGGCTCGGTTTGGTTCGGTGGCCTGGTTAGGCTGAGGCAGGATTTGCGGTCGTGTTGTGTTGGACGGCATTCCGCAGCCAGCACGAGACCTGTGCAGTGCTTCAACAGGGCAGGGCGTACCCTGTGCTGCGGCTTAATTAAGAGGCGAGGGGCTGCCTTGTGAGGCCCTGGATGCAGACGCAGTTGAGGCACTGCCGTGTCGCTGGCCCGATGCATGTAAGCCTGGAAGATGTATGACGCCCCAGCCGATAGTGCTCCTACCTGGCCTTCTGACTGCATGTGTTAAGGAAGGGCCTGGAAGGGCCTTGCACAGCGCAGCAGCTGTGAGTGGACGAAGCCAGGCGAGGCTTGGGGATGCGGGCTACACGCCGTGATGCCAGGTTGCCAGCCGCCACAGGTGCCGGAATGGAAGCCACATGGCGAAGGCAGCATACCCCGAGCGTGCTAATCAGCACGCTAATGGCAAGCTTGCGGCTTGATAGATATGCTTAAAAACCGGACAATATTACTGTATGCAGTACGGGGAGTTGGGCTACCAGGGTCTTTATTGCTTTGCCATGTGCAGCGTTGTACACGAGCTGGTCACAGGTGACGAAGGGTCAGGGCCACGCCCGCCTAGTCGACGTGCCGCAAAGCTGGTGCACCTCCTGTAGCCTAAGGGCGCCTACGTCCACGGCATGCAGTCCGCGTCCCTAGGTATGAGCACGTACGGTATCTTGTCCTGCCCCTACGTGCTTCATCCCAGCCCATGCAGTTAACCAGGACAGCTCTCCATGCCGTTCTCTCCTGCATTCCCCAATGCACCGTGCAACCTTGCATGCCAAAGCGCTTAAGCCACGTACGCAGCACCTGCCTATTTAACCCTACCCTGGTTCACCGCCATCGCACAGCTCTCTCCTTCAATAAATTCTGTCCTTCCCAACCACGCCGGCTGCCGCCGCACTCTCGCCCCACTCCGTCCGCAGCCCCTCGCCGCCATGGACCCCATGACTCATTGCTGGCCCCTTCCCAACCCCAGTCCTCCTAGAAGTCCCTGAATGACATCTTCGTGTCGTAGGTCTTGTCCCGCCCCCGCCCCCGCGGCCCCTTCCGCCGCGCCGCGAAGGCGTGCCCGTGCTTGACCTCGCACAGCGCCGCCACCTCCTCGTCGCACACCACGCACACGCCCGCCACCAGCGTGCCGCCTGCGCCGCCAGGGAGGGCGGCAGGGCGCCCTTCTTGAAGTCCAGGTCCAGCAGCCGGGAGCCGCAGTCCTGGGGAGGGCAACGGAAAGGGACACGAACATTGAGTGTGTGGTGAGTGGAGGGTGGGAAACTCATGCCAACAGACAAGCCGCAGTCTAGGGAGGAACGGACATCGGAAAATGGGACTGTTCTGCTGTCTGGGCATCGCCACAGCGTTGAATTAAGCAGAACGCAAGAAGACTGTGCGAGTTCGGTGGGCGAATGCAGCAGCCACAAGCAGTCGTCACACCCATGCAGTCATACCATGCGAACGATTTCCGGTCGCGACGGTTGCAGACCGCTCACAAGCAAATACACCATAGCCCTGTATGCTTCTTCAGCTGTATGCGCTTTGTGCGCATGCACTGCCCGTTGCCCGCTGCCCAGCCCATGCCTCACCCCCGTGGACCAAGCAGGCCGACGACCCAGCGACACTTCTCCCTGGCCAGCACCTTGACGTTGTGCAGGTTGGGCGGCAGGTAGATGAGGAAGTTGCAGCGGTTGCAGTCCAAACGCCACCGCGGCGTGGACACCGGGTCCAGCACCACCACGCCGCCGCTGTTGGCGCCCCTGGCTCCCGAATGAAGGCTTGCACGGTGTTGCAAGGTGCTTAGTGTAAAAATACATATTATTTTTCCGCTTTCGCACCTACATACGGTTGGCCGTTGTGACGGCCATGCCTCCACATTGAGTGAACGCTGAAGGGACTGCTTTGCATGTCCGCACGTGACCGCGCTGACCCTTGCCATGTTCCTCTTCCCGCCCAGCAACACACAGCCTTTGCACGCGATGCGCTCCCTCCCAGCACCTGCCCTCCTTGGCCACTCCCTCGAACGGCGGGCTGTTGTAGCAGAAGGGGCACAGCGGGTAGGTCTTGCCGTCCGCGCCCGACAGCGAGAACAGCAGCAGCTCGTATCCGTCCAGCGGGCACACCAGGCTCTTGTACAGCTTGATGGCGCCGCCCTGTACGGCAGTACGGCAAGGGAAGGCGAGAGTGTACGATACACGAGAACGCATGCTTGATATTGAATACACGCTATGACATGCCTCGTACAAAGGATACGTTGCAACCGGCAGCATAGCAACAGCACCCCCTTGCATGTGCTGCACCGCCAACATCTATTATGGTGCACACATGTGTGCCATCTGATCTTATATTACTAAGTGGTTGATACATCATGTACACCCGCCCACCTGCGGCAGCGCCAGCACCTCCTCGCACGTGGGGCAGTACAGGCGCTGCGGCTGCGCCGAGATGTACTTCATGTACCGCCGGCACTTGCCGCACTTGGACAGCGGCTTGCCTGCACGGCAGCACGGTGTAGTACGGCTGGGTACGGCACGTTGCGACGTAGGACTCAAGTACGTGCACGTCCAGTGGACACGTGGGTGCCCACCGTGGCTCGGGGGCCAGGCCGCATGCCGTACGCTTTGGCAGCACCCGCCGACCCACGGGCCATGCTATTGCACGGCACGTGCCTAGATGTGCGGTGAATGCTGCGCGGTGGGCCACCACTACTGACCTGCTTCTGTTGCTATAGCGCACACACCCTGGCGTGATCATGTAACTGCTTTGATCTTTGCTCTGTGTCGTCACGCACCGCATCCTACAACACACCCTGGCGTCTCCCGACCCGTGGGTCATGATAGCGTGCGTCAGGCTGGACGTGCCCAGGATGCCGCGCACACCCCCGCCAATAGCCGTTCCCTCCTGGGGCAGCATGGCTGCCAATGATGCTGACGTCGCCCCTGCCCCTGCCCTCTCAGCCCAGCGCAGCTTGCAGCTAGGCAGCTGCCGCGTGGTTGCAAGACACCTTCTCTGGGCAACGCGACCACCACTACCACCACCGCAGCGCCTGCGACCCCCATCCTACCCTGACTGCTATTCCGCCCCTCCACAGCCGGTTCCAGCACAGCGCAGGGACATCACCAAGCATAATGCGGCCAGTGTGGTTAGCATTAGATGTGATCTGGACCCATGCGCCCATTGCATGCACATCCTCCCTCAATCCTTCCGTTTCCCCCTTCCGGTCCGCATCCCTTCCCCTCAACCGCGCTCCCGTTCCCTCCCCTCCCCTCCCCTCCCCTCACCCGCCCCCACCGCTGCTGGCCAGGGGCGAGAAGGACGCCTTGAACAGCGAGTCCATGCGCGCCACGCGGGATACGAAGAACAGGAACTTGGCGCGGAACTGCGGAACACGGTCGGGACGAGGAGGTGGGGAGAGGTAGCGAGGTAAGCAGGAAACAGGATTGTTGGTTGCCGGCACGGGAGCTCTTTGTCGGAAGGACAAGCAGCTGCAGCTGCTCCGCCAACAACTTAAACCACAACAGCTCCATACCCCCAAACACCCTGGTGCCGGGGTTATGAGGACTCGAGCTACTCACTGCTGGGTGGGTGCAACGCTAATCGCTGTAAGCACCATCGCGGCTCGCTGTTACCCTGGTCCGTACACCTAAATAACTTGTTCGGTAACATGGTCAATGGGCCACAATGTCAAACGGCATGTCTGGAGTGCCAACTGACATCAGTTGTGCGACTGAATGGTCGATGGCGCACAAGTGCCGACGCTCCCGCTCGACAGTATGCGCCACACACAGCGATGTCCGCAGCACACACTTACCATCCCACGGTATCCATCCTGACCCGTCGCGCTTTCATGCCTTGCTCTGCCTTGCTTTCCGCGCAGCCCCACAACCCCTCGCGCCGCAGCTCCACGGCCCCACCTGCTCCACCGTGTGCGCCACCACCGCCTCCTTGTTGGCCCTGCCCTTGGCGATGAGGTCCAGCTGCTGCTCCACGTGCGCACGGACCTGGGGCCGCCAGTGTACGGCATTAGCAGCAGTGTACGGTAAGCGTGTGTGCATTAGGGTGGGCGTGCGGGTGCGCGGGTGGTGGCGCATGGGCGTGCGCTCGCTGCTCCACGTGCGCACGGACCCGGGCACACGCGCACGTTCTACATGCCGCCTGACATACGTGCACAAGCCCTGCCCTCCGCCCCGCGAACAACACCTGCGGCTTCCTTCCGCCTCCGCATCCTGGACTCGTGCTCCGCATGCCACCTCACTTCCTCCCTCCCCAAGCCCTCCGCCCCCAACCCCCCCACCTGTGGCTTGCACAGCTCCGGGTCTATGAGCTGGTAGCCCCGGATGAGGGTGACGCCCAGCTCCGTGGGCACCACCCGCCGCCCGGACTGGATCTGGGGGTGGTGCGGGTGCACAGCAGCAGGTGCCGGCGGGTGGGACGTCCGGCTTCGTAAGAGGATTAGCGTTGTGGAGTGAGGTGCGTGTGCAACAAGCATGAGCCCCCCACTGCCTGACCAGTGGACCCGCACCTCCCTTGCTTCTGCTAGAATGTTCTTTGCGCTGATGGGTGTGGTGCCGCACCCCAACCACATGAGGTACCCTAATACACTCGTACACCCAAATCCATTCATGACCCCGCTGCCCGCATGCACCGACACGTAGTTCCTCTCGCATATGTTGTTAATGTGCACGGGGATGGAGGCGTCCGTGCCGATGCCGTGCTTCTCCATCAGCCCAATCAGCTCGGCCTCAGTCAGGTAGTCGGGGGGCGAGGTGCGACCCTGTGGGTGGGGTGGAGGGCGGGGAGGGGAGATTATAGCAAGCCAGGGCTTGGGCGGAGATAAGGCAGGGTGTGTTGGGGCTGTGGGAGTTGGGAAGGTGTGCACGTGAAGGAGGAGAAGCACATCGACAACTAAAAGGTGATGGACAAAGGGAGGGCGTAGGCCAGGGGAGATTTGGATGGCGCGATGCGCATGTGCTGAGCTGCTGTGGGTTAAAGCGCGTCGACAGCAAGCAGCCAGCCGTGCCGTAGGGTGCGGCCCAGGTGCTGATGCAGGAACACAAGTGGACGGCCGTGCCAGGCAAGTGCAGGCTCGTTCGGGAACGTTTTGCCAAGGAACGCCAGTTGTGTAGTTGATGCGCGCGGGTGCAAGGGCCAGGCACACACTTTGTAACAGGGCTCACGTGTGCTAGCGTGTACAAGCGTGCACCTCTGACTAATGGCGATCTGCGGCGGGGATGTGGCGTGACCTGGCGGCTGCTGGACAGCTGCTCACCTGTGCCGCTCTCCAGCTGCGCACTGCTTCCACGGCCGCCTGCTGGCGCTGCAGCTGCGCCGCCCCCGCCGCCTGGTGCACCGGCTGCCGCGCGAAAAACTGCAGCACGGTCAGCAGGGGGCCCATGGACTCCCGCACCCACAGGCACTATAACTTTCAACATTGCGCTGGCGTGAAGGCCTTGCACCTCTTTCCATTAACAGTGCTTTGAGACTTCTGGCTTTCCATTGCATCATCGCGAGCCTTCCCCAGCCTTCCCCAGACCTTACTTTCTTGGGAAGGAAGTGGCATACACAGCAAATATGGCAAGCCGCCTTTTAAGTAAATGCTTAACAAATTTAGCTGCTTCGCTTGCTCCTCGTGCGAGTGGGTCGGCAGCTTCGCGCGCATTTGCCTCTCGCGCATACCCAGCGACCACACAACGCTTCCTTACAACCCCAGTAGAATACAACAAGCTTGAAACGCTGTCATGTGCATCCGCCGCTTCAGGCCTGCTGCTTAACCGTCAGAAGACGACCCCATCGCCCCCCCCCACCCCCCCCCCCCCCCCCCCCCCCCCCCCCCCCCCCCCCCCCCC
>VFQN01005205.1_pt1 | contig 16176 bp, 25 predicted proteins | sample 3512371 | NCBI WGS metagenome assembly VFQN01 (sample SAMN10412370, study PRJNA504923) | tailings metagenome | isolation source: Replicate 2 from Balatoc abandoned mine | place: Philippines: Itogon, Benguet | collected 2017-08-28 | reverse complement strand
TAAATTCCTAAGCGTCCGGCCAAACGCTGTTTGTCGTTCCCCGCAAAGGGAAGTATCCCAGCAAACGAAAAACAAGGGCTACCCGTGTTCCGAATCTGCCTAGCGGCTGCGCTGCTTTGTTTTGTTCAACAAGTGCCCTGTCTGCCAACGATGGTGGCTCCAACGAGAATTGTGAGCAAGTTGGAGACATTGCTAGGCAGCTGATGTCAGACCGCCAGAACGATATTGAACAGTCTGAGGCAATGAAGCGCGCGAGCGGCGTTAGCGGCCCAGAGGCTCTGCTAGAGAGCCTGTCGGAAGTCATTTACTCAATGCCAATCTACCAAACGCCAGATGCTCGCGACAAACTTATTGCGGAGTTTGGCAACTCCATCCAGATGGCATGCTACGAGGGGAAGAGAACCAAGAGCAAGAGTAGCTGTCTTATGCCCTAGCAGCTAGTATGAGATTTGGGTCATTAGCTTGATCGTTAACCCAAGCTCGAAAGCCCCACCGTGAAATGTCGCTGTTGAACCGCGCAAGATCATATCTCCCATGCAGTTCGGCAGCGACAACGCCGATTTTCGGAAGGAATGACGAGTCTGCAAAAACCTGCACTTCGCCCCCCTCGATGTCGATCTTCAGTAGATCGATGTGCTCGATGCCGTGTTCCTCGCAGAGTTGTTCAACACTCACTCCCCTTACCAAAACTCCATTGCCGGACGTGTTCATTTTGAAGCGATCCGATGCGCCGGAGGTGGTAATGTAGACCTGTTGACCCGGCTTCCCTGTCAAACAGACTTGGACGGGGATAATGCGTTTCTCCTGGGCCGTGTTCTCTTTCAGCAGCGCGAAGTTCTCCGGGTTCGGCTCCACTGCGTAGATGTTCGCTTGGGGATACCGGCCAGCAAAATATAGGGATGTGAGGCCCGTATTCGCCCCCACATCCACGATCGTCTTCACTGCGTCAGGGGGGAGCACGCTTTCTGGAACATCGTAGGATCGGCGAACGAAAACTTCATAGAAGATCGACAGATCGCTATCGCGTGAGCGCAGAACGACTGATGAATCGTACCCTCTAACGCTTATGTTGACCTGCAGCCGGATGCTGCGATCGGCGGGGAGCTGTCGCCAGTTACGATAATGAAACGCTACGGTGCTTCCAAGCAAACTCAGCTTGTCGCGAATGCTCGTAGGAGCGCGCGCCACGAACTTAAGTTCGTCCGAATAAAGAGATATTTTCTGTCCGAGCGAAACCAAGGCCGAAGTGTCCCCAAAGCGACTCTTGGTTTCAATATCACAGGCGGGCTCGTTGCCAACCCGACGGACCTCTCATTTCCTCCTGAACATCAGCACCAAGAACTGGACCAGGATCAACAGCAGGCCGGCGATAGGCAAGGAACCAAGCCCGGTCGCCCCAGTTTCGGATATTGAAAGGAGACCGCCATGGCCGACGACAAGACGAAAATGGATGCACGCGATCGCAGTAGGATCGCAGCAGGCGAGGACTGTGAGGTCCGGTGTTTTGCGAACCGTCACCGCATCACGATGGACAAGGCCCGGGAACTGATCAAGCGCTTTGGCAACGATCGCGAGGAGCTTGAGAAAGAGGCTTCACGCCTCGCCTGAAACTCAAAAAGCCCCGCCGGCCTGAGCCAGCGCGGCGCGATCAGGACCCGAACAACGCCACCCACACCTTCTTGCCGAACGCCACAACGACGCCGCCCACTGACGCCGCGGCGAAGCTGATCAGCATGATGGCGCCAATGCCGCGCTCTCTCCACCGTGAGAACTCGGCGACCGGCTCCTCGACGGCCTTCAGGCGTTTGTCGATGGCGTCGATCTTGACGTCGGTGGCGTCGATCTTCTTGTCCATCGCCTCTAGCTTTTCGTAGGTGTGCTTTCGGGACTGGGCGGCGCGATCCTGTTCGGCGAGCATCAGGTCGATCTTGCCTTCCAGGTTGCCCAGGGCCCTCGCGTCGCTGTCGTTCATGGCTGCCACCCACACCAGAGGGCGCCCTTGCCGTTCTGGGCGTTGATCTCGTCGACCTCGGCGCGCGGCATTTCGGCCGTGGCATCTCGTCTGGGCTGAGTGTGGTCACACCAGACTTGCCGCGGGTTCTCGACGGGCGTCGGAGCGGCCGTGCAGCCGGCGGCGAGCAGGGCGAGAACGATCAGCGCCTTGCCCATCGCAACGCCTCCTGCTTCGCTTGCTCGTCAGACATGCCGGCGGCCTTGCGTTCCGCCTCGGAGGCCTCGCGGTCCATTTCAATGCGTTCCTCGGCCGCCTCGAGCTTTTCGGCAGCTCGCTTGGCTTCGACCTTCCTGGCCGTGTCGATCCCGCCCTTGATGTAGGCGAGGAGGAGAGCCACAACGGCGCCGCCGGCAGTGATCAGCATCGAGGTGAGGCCGGTCATTTCGGGGCCAGCCTTGCCCAGACGATGCCCATCATCCCGAACACGCCCATGATAGACAGGCCTGCGGGACAGTGATGGGAAGCCAGATCGACCAGAGAGCAGTGCCGATTCCGGCGCCGGCTGCGAAGACGGCAAAAGCGGCCAAAGGGAACAGCACGGCGAGCAGGGCGCCGACCGCGTTTCCGAGAGCTTCCATAGTCAGGTCCTCCAACCGAAGCGCTTGGCGAGCCAGTAAGCGCCCTCCGTAGCCAGAGCGATACCGCCGCCGCTCGCCATTTCAAGCATCGCCGCCACGTCTGGATCTGTCGCAAGCATGTTGCCGTCGCTCTCGGAGAGCCAGCCCTTCATGACAAGAGCGCCCGCGCCATAGCGCAGGAGGATGCGGAGTGTGGGTGCCATGTCAGGCTCCTTTGCGGAACAGGGAGAGGATGAGGGAGAGCCAGCCCGTAGGCGCAGCAGGCGTGGCCGCCGTGGAGTTGTACCGCGTGAGGACGAGCTTGCCGGCCAGCATGTCCCGCTGCGCCTGCTGCTGAGCGGCGACCGCTTCGGCGTAGCTCTCGGGCGGGGCATTGATGACGGGCGCGGTCGGGATTCCGGCCACGGTCCTAGCCGCCATCTGCAACGCCTTGGCCCGCACGTCGGTGACGCGGCTCGTCCAGCCCTTCCGAAACGTCGGCCAGGTCTCGAGCCCACGCAGGAACGCCATTCGCCTGTCGCACAGGTCGTTGATGACGGTCGGCGCCATGCAGGCTTTGACAGCCGCGATGGTCTGCGGGCCTATCTTGCCGTCCTGGCGCACGCCAACTGCGGCCTGTAGGTATCTGGCCGCCCGGCTCGGACCGCTGTTCACGGCGAAGTCGAACGCGGCGTAGTCCACCCCATCCGGCAGATCGTCGGCGCGCACCGCGTTCCAGTAGTGCCGCTTGTAGACGTCCTGAAGCTGCGCCTGCGTGATGTTGCGCAGATCGTCCTTGGTCGCCTTCCGATCGACGTACCGGCGGAACGTGGCAAGGGTGATGCCCTTCATCGTCGCGCCGCCAGGGTCCTGCGGATGGTCTGAAAAATTCCCTTCGTGCTTGAGAACGAGTTTCATCGTTTCCGCGAAGTTGCGGTCCATAGCAATGCCTTTCCGGCCGCGGCAGCGACCTGATTGCAAGGTTTCAGATTGTGGGGATGGTCAGGCCGACGCCAACTCCAGGCTGGCCCTGTAGGCGTCGATCAGATCTTGTGTCCAAATCACGTTCGCCACGGCGACAACGCGCGCATCCTGGCCGGCAAGATCGTCACCCGGCGCCAGAACGTGGCGATGAAATGAGCGCGCCATCTCTTCGCCGTCTCGATAGATGACGTTCGCCGCCCTCACCTCGATCTGACCGGTTTCCCGCACCGTGATCGCGTCGATGATCGTCTGTTCAGAGAGTGCCATTGGCCTAAACCATGTAAGCGATGGTAAAGTAGAAGGATACGGAGCCGCTGGTAGGGAGATCGGTGATTGCCACGGTAGAGGCCGCCACGCCTGATCCCATCGCCGAGAACCGGCCATTCGCTGTATTGGCGTCGATACGAAAGACGAGGTTGGTATAGTTCGCCTTGGTCACGCCGTTCCATTGCACAGCCCCCATCGGAAAATAGCCGGTAGTGCTATTCGTAGTGAATGGGAGGCCTGAAATCAGGATGGCGCCGGATGCGGTCGTGTGGGTGAAGGACGAACCCACAATAGACCCCCAGAGAACGACGGTGTTCCCGATCCTGGTATAGAGGCCAAGCCTCGTAGCATACACAACGTTGAGATTGCCGGGAGTTGCGCATGTCAGCGTAGGGGTCCAAGTCCCCTCTTCATAGTCGTCCAGGGTGTTCGGATTGGCTGACGCCAGTTGCGCTGCAGGGAACGCGATCTGTCCGCCGGAAACAGTGAGAAGGCCGGTAACGGTAGGCGTCACCAGCGTCACCACGTCCGGAATCGTCAGCGTGGGGTTGCCTGATGCACCGTTTCCGTTGGTGACGGTGACCTTGTTTGCCGTGCCGGTCAGCGTCCGCTTGGCAAAGGCGTCTGCCCCCGTCTGGGCAACAAGACCCGCCGTCGCGTCAAAGCCAGCCAGAGCCGTCAGTGTGCCATCGAGTGCCTGCTTTCCATCCAGTTCGGCGTTGACCTCGTTGCGCCAGTCGGCCGATAAGATCGAGGGCATCGATCAGCCTTCAAGCAGCTTCGTCGACTGGCTCTGAGCCTGGTCGAGCAGGATTTGATGGTTCGTCTCGTTCGCCTTCACCATCTCGTTTCGGAAGCTCTCCACCGCCGCGCCGGTCTGGCGCTGCTGACCACTATTCTCGATCAAGAGCAGCGGCAGGAACGCAATCGAGCAGTTCCACTCCTCCACGTCTTTGCCGGTGTTGGTGTCCTTCCCCTGGATCTTACAGAAGAACTTGCACTGCAGCTGGATGCAGTCCTTTCCGATCAGAGGACAGAAGTCGCCTGCTTTGAGTTGCATGGGTCATGCCGCCTTTTGGCAGACGATGACATCGACGTACTGAACTTGAAGGTTCGTCGTATGCGAATGCGAATCGCCCGTGAAGGTGTGGGTGTGGCTGCCCCCGGAACCAGCCGAACTGGTCGCGCCCGAGTTGACATCGACGGTATGGGTATGCGCCCCGCCGCTGGCAGTCGCGCCTACATTCACGTCAACGGTGTGGGTGTGGGCGCCGCCCGAGGCGGTGATAGGTGCTACCCCAGCCGTGCCACCGCCGCCACCAAGGGCGTTTGGCCCGCCCGGCAGCAGCCCCACGAACTGCGTCAACGCACCTCCTGGATCGTGCGTATGAGCGCCAGAACTTGCCGCCGTGCCGGCCAACGTACCTGGCCCATGGGTATGCGCTCCTGCACTCGCCGCAACGCCCGCCAGCGTACCGGCTCCATGCGTGTGGGACGGAATTTGCGCCGTAGTGAGCGCGGTGTTGCCAACGGTGCCGGATTGAGTGACTGATGTCGTCGCAGTTGCCGACGAAAACGCCGTGGTGAACGCTACGGAACCGCCCGTTGTCACCGTGCCGTTTACCAGGCGCAGCGCCTTGTTGTTGTGCGACGCGTCCTTGGTCCAGCCAGTCGGCGCCGCCGTCTGCTGGAACAGCATGCGCGTGCCGGCGGGGAAGGCGTCGACCTTGTTTCCGTCGAGCGTTGCCCCCGCGTTGAACGATACGGCTCCATTGAAAATTGATGCGCCCGATACGGCAAGCGTGGAGGCACTGACCCCGTCGAGCACGGTAGCTCCGTTCGCTCGAAACGCGGCAACGAGCTTCGAATAAGCACCGGTTCCGTTGTAGGAGACGATCGAGACGGAATCGTTGGTGTCATTGTCTCGGATGCCCAAAGCAAGATGGCCGGCAACGCCGCCTTCGATCAAAGCCCCCGCCGTCGTGCCGCCGATCAAGGTCGATATGGGCGCACCGCTGTAGCTGCCGTATGCCCCTATGCCGATTGTCGCCGAGGTCGCCGTGAGAGTTGCGTAGGCATTGGTGTATGGCGCGAACAGCAGCCAGCCGCCCGCATTGGCGTTAGCCGTCGTTGAGTAGATCGCGATGTAGACGCCGCCGACCAGCAGATCGCCGGCCGCCAAGTCCACGTCACCGGAGGCACCCATTTTGCGGATCGCTTTCGACCCGAGGCCGTTGACGTTCAGCGTGGTCGCGCCCGTGTTGGCGAGGGCGGATCGGAAAGTAATCAGCCGGCCATTATCGAGAGTGTCGAACTTGGCGTTCGGATTGGCGATCGTGCGGGCATTGGCAGTACCTGCAGCCGCCAGCGCGCCCGAGATGTCTGACCGCCATTCGGCAATGCGGGTCATCATCATCCTGGCGCTGTCGTTTACAGTGTCAGGCCACTGGTTCTCCATCCAGTTGATGTCCGGATCAGCGTCGTTATTGTCGCCCGCAGTCAGGTCCCAGATATAGATGTTGCCAGCCATTGGTGAGGCTCCTTATGCGATGCGGCGCGAGGCCAAAAATTGCTGCACGTAATCCGGCAGCGCCGGCACGTTCGACGGGGGTGCCTGCATAGGCGCCATCTGGGGCGCCTTGGGCGGCTCCATGAGGCTTTCAAGCAGGCCGCTGTCGGCGATCTTCTTGCCAGCACCCTTCAGGAGATCCAGCGCGCCTTTCGGAGCCGGAGTGTCGGCAACGCGCATGCCCTGCCATGCGTCATTCTTTTGCTGGACCGGCTGGGGATAGCTTTCCTGCCCCTTCGGGCCGTCTGGCATGGTCGCGTATGGGCTAGCCGGTGGGTTACCGCCGCCTGCTCCCTGCCACTGGATATGCCAGGGTTCGTAGTCCATCGGAAAATGCATCCCATACTTCCCAGCGTTGGCGTGAACCCAGTCGCGCGTTTCTGGGCTCACCTTTTGGCCATTGCCGAGCCCAAAGCCCCAGAGGTCAGCGGCGAGCCCGTGATTGTGCCTGGAGTGACCGGGTCTGGCGACCATCTTCCCTGACTTGTCGGACGCCTCCCAAAGCTGGCGCTGGCGCTCGATCGAGCGATAGCCACTGTTGAGGCCAAGTTCGGCCTGAACACTCGGCGGCGCGGCCGCGTACATGCTCTCCAATGCAGACCAGAATTGTGGTTCCAGCCCCGAGATGGCGTCTGAGCGGGTTGCCCCGCCGTAGAGCTTGTACGTCGCCATGTTCAGTTTCTCCGGGTGGAAATGGTCGCGTTAACGAGTCCGGCCGAAAGTCTCCGGTCGGGCATGTTCAACTTTGGCGTGATCGGGTATCAAGGCTACTCGGATCTAACTAGGTGCTGCTATGCTGATGCCCGACGATTTCAGGCCACCGGCCCATTTTACGCCCGTCCAGGGTTTCTTCTTCCGACTGCTGTGCTTCGCCACCTTCGCAGTCGGCATGTTCCTGCTCGTCGACTTCGTCGGCCCTCTCGTCGAGCAATACGTCTCCGTTCCGTTCTCGAATTGGGTCGGGAGCTTCTTCGACTAACGCGCCGGCAAGGCGCGCCGCATGTCCTCGAACATCGGGATGAGCGGCTGGGAGCCGCCGCGCAGTGTGGCACCGCCCGATCCTGTTGGCATGACCGGCACAGGCATCCGCGTAGCAGTGTAGGCCTTCGCCTGCTTCGAGCCTGCGCCGAGCGCCTTGAGCGCGCCTGTCGCTAGCGCGCCGGTGCCGACCGAGGAGATCAGGTCCAGCCCGCTCACGAGCCCGCCCCCACCCGAAAGCATGCCGCCGATCGTCGAACCCCACTTCTGCAATTGCGGGATAAGCCGTTTAGCCGTGTTGCCGTTGCTTATGCCGGCCTTCGGCAACGACAGCATCTTCATGACGTTGGCGAAGCTCTGCATTGCCGCCCGCTCATCCTGAGAGAACACAACGTTGGCGAGACCCTTACCGTCGCCCTTCAGGAGCCCGTCGAGGTTCTTCGCGATCTCGACGGGGCTCATCGCCTCGTCGCCAGCCCTGACCGCCCTAAGCCAGACAGCTTGCCTGATGCCGGCCCATTCCTGACTCTCGGCGCCGAGCAGGCGCTTCATCTCGTGCGCCGTCGCGAATGACATGTTCTTTGGCGAAACCACCGACGAGCCGAACAGATATTGGCCGATCTCTGCCGGAGACATGTCCTTTTCGATGACGCTCCGGATTCTCGTCTGGGCCTCATATAGAGGGTTGATCCGGCCGCCGCGCTTGGCCTTTGGGTCCATCAGGCTCTTATATTGCGACCAGTTCGACCGGGCTTCCTTGAGCGCTGCGAGAACGTCATCCGAGCCACTGACAAGCCCGCGCTCGAACACCTCGTTGGTCCAGTCGTTGATAGCGCCTTTGATGGCTCCGAGTGCCGGCGCATCTGGGCCGACCGGCGGGAAGTTCTTGCCGAGATAGGAGCGAAGGTTCTCGACCCAGCGCAGTTGCGCTTGGACGCCCTTCACATCACCACCAACCTGAGGCATGCGGCCGATATAATCATCGACGAATTGCAGAGCCTTTGAGGCACCCACGTGGTACATCGGGTCAACGATGATTTGGCCTTCATCGAGCTTCGAACGGATGAACTTCGGCAGCGCCGATACAGCCTCGCCCGATACCAGAATGTTGGGATTGTCGACCGACGCTTCATAAGCGTCCTCCCCGGCGGCCTTAAGCCGGTCACGCGTGCCGCGCAATCCGCTTGGACCGTTTCCCATGCGGTCGACCCATTCGGGACCGGCCGACCCGATCCGGCAAGCCGGGTTTGAATGCCATCGACCGCCTCGCCGACGGCATGTTTCTGTGCCTCGTCAAAGCCCGCCATGTAGCCTTGGTTGCGCAACTGGTCTTCGATACCGGCCTGCTTGACCGACTGCGTGGCCTGGCCGCGTGAAAGGTCGATGCCGAACTGTGCCGCTTCGTCGACATTGGCCGCGGGGTTGAGGCCACGGGCGACATCATCAGCGCCGCCCACAAGGGAACGCCAGAGGGCGCCAGCACTCATCGCGAGACCTTCCCCGCCCACTCCGAATAGCGCACCCAAAGGGGCGTAGTAAGCTGCCTTCTGCAGACGGTCCTTCAGCCCCTCACCCGATCCGAGCCCATACAAGCCGGCGGCAATGCCGCCATCCGCAGCGCCACCCATAAGACGCGGGAGCCAGCCCTTGCCCGCTTGGGCTGCATTGGCTGCGAGCGAGCCGCCGGCCCGGCCCAATGCCAGAGCACCGAGAACGCCGCCGCCGATCTGCCCACCCAAACGCGGGCCAAACCTGTTTTGCGCGTCGTCGGCGTCGATCCCGCGTTGCTGCTTCAATTCCTCGTCGTAGTTCCCCCAAAGGCCATCATTGGCGCCGAAAAGCGAACCGCTATTCAGGGAGGCCGCTATCTCGTCGGCAGTGCCCCAGGACAGGACATCCGCCGCCCCGCGCATGACGGTATCGACCTTGCCAAGAAAATTGTCCCGATCGGGCAGAGGCGCCGGCGCCGCTTCGAGCGTAAAGCCAGGGGGAGGAGGCGGGACGCGCGGCATCGGCGGAGTATCGTCCTGTAGCAGCGTAAAGCCAGGGGGGAGAGGCGGAAGGTTGTTCGTCATTGCACCGGCACCCAATTCGTTCCGTCGAATTCAAGGATGGTTGAGCCGTTCGTTGCTCGCAGCCGGCGCCCCGCATTCGCCGCCGGAGGCGTTTCCGGCCTCGCGGGCTGGGATACGTCGAAAAGCGCGCGCTCGCGGTCAAACCCGTGGCCATCGGGATAGACCTTATCCAGCCGATCGCGGTGGTTCTGGATCGCGGCGTTGCCGGCTCGCTCCATGATGTCGAGCAGGCGTCGTATGCTTTGCGAGTCGAGATTGATTGAGCCGCCGGCAGCTTGTTGCGCGAACTCTCGATCGGCGTTGGAAATCTGGCTAGAGCCGACCGTTGCATTCATCACGGCCGCTACTTGAGGAGCGATCGCGGACCGGAAGGTCTCAGTGTTGATGATTGCCTTCGGGTCGGTCACACCGAGTGCGGCGCCGATCTTCTGGAGGCCGAGGTTGTAATCGGCGCCGGTCCCGGAGATGATCCCGCCATCCAGCGCCGTTCGCGCCTCACGCAACGACGTAAGGCCGTTCGCCGCAGATCGTGCCGACGTTGCGCTGTCACTCATGGCTTCGAAGATCTGCTTGTCACTTGTGTCGCCGAGATTGATCGTCTGTCCCGAGCCGCCGATCTGGTCGACCTTGCCATCCGGCCCCCGCTGATACGATTTGGACGTATCAAGGCCAAGCCATGCCTCTTCCTCGTCGGTCAGGGTGCGGAACGTCTGCGGATTGCGCATCTTGTTGATTTCGAGCTGCATTTTCTCCAGCTCAAGTGCGTCCTTCGGGTCGGGCTTCTTGCCTCGCTCGCCAAACCACTGCCGGAGCATGACAGGATCGCTCACCAGTATGCTTGCGGTGGCCTCATCCATGCCCCGGGTGAGCAGCCACTTCTTGGTGGCGTTCTGGTTCTGCGCGGTCTTGGCGTCTTGGCGGCTCTGGTCGTTCTGCCGCATCATCGCCATGGCCATGCCCTGGTTGCGACCAAGCGGGTCGGCCATCATGAGAGCAGGCCCGATAGCTCCGAGAAGTTCGCGCCAGTTCATGCCTGCGCCACCACCAGGCGAACTGCCCCCACCCGAGCCCCCAGCGCGGTCTGGCCCCTCGCTGCTGCCCATGCCGCGCTGCCATGCGAGATAGGGGTCTGCCGCCGACGACCTGGTTGACGCAGTCCGCATAGGATCGACGGAGGGCGCCTCCTGCGGAGCAGGTCCCGCCATTTCAGGGCGCGAAGACGGCACAGGCGGATTCGCCGGCATGAAGGGCGAGCCGCCGCCGGACATCGCCTTGGCGAGCAACAATTCTCCCGCGGTGCCTGTCGGGCTGCCGGCTTTGCCTCGAGATAGGTCATCCGGCGGGAACAGGAGATCGAGAATGCCAACCATCGTTACGTCCCCAGGGCAACGGCCAGATCGTAGTAGACGGCTTTGTAGCCGTCCCCGATCTCGACAACGGCCTCTGGATGAAGCTCTTCCACCTCGTCGGCCATGAGCCCGATTTGCGTGGTCTTCTGGCCCTTGTATCGATAGGCATAGACCGGCAAGCCGTTGTCGAGTGTACCGACCCGGCGGATGTCTTCCTTAAGGCGACGGTCGGAGACGCCAGGCAGCCCCGAAATACCTGACAACAGCATGCCGATAACGCCCAGAGGATTGGCGGGCTGCTGGCTGGTCTGCGTCTGCGTTCCATAGCTGCCGGCGCTTCCGCTGGCGGCCGACAAAAGCCCGCCGAGCTTCGCCCACGGCGCCATATCGGTCTGGTTCCACTTGTTGATCAGGTCATCGAGGCCCTTCTGCGTCCGCGCATCGATCTGATTGCCAAGGCCCATCTGCTGGTTCGCATCGAACACCTTGTTGTTCTGAATGCCGGACAACTGGCCGATCATGCCCATCATGTTCTGCATCCCCTGGTTTTCGAGGCCTGCCGCGTTGAACTGGTTGCCCATGGCCTGCTGTCCAAGATTGCCAAGTTGGCCGGCGGCATTCAGCCGGTTGTTGATGTTCTGGTTCTGCGTGTTCGCCCCGCCCTGAGCCGCGCCGAGCCCGAGGTTTTGCCCCTGCAGCCAGTTGCCCACGTTCTGGTTCTGCACACCGGCAATCTGGTTGGCGATGTTGGCCCCCAGTTGCGTGCCCTGCATCTGGTTGCTGATGTTCTGGTTTTGGGCGTTAGCGACACCGCCGGCCGCCGTGTTCTGGACGCCCATGCGGCCCTGCTGGGCGCTTTCGAGCGTGCCCGCGGCCTGCACCTGCCGATCGCGCTCTGCCTGATAGTTCTGGTTGCGCAGATTGTTCGCATTGCTGGAGACGGCGTCCGCGACCGTGCCCTGATGCGCGGCCGATCCATAGCGGCCACCCGCCGCGAACATCTGGTTCGTCTGGTCTGCAACGTTCTGCGAACTCTTGGACACGATGTCGTCGAGATAGGGCGAGCCACCCAGATACTGGCCCTGAGCCGTGCCCGTCAGGTACTGTTCGGCGGCTCCCGGCTGTCCAGCGCGATCGTAGACGCCCTGGTAGTTCTGCTGGCCGACCTGCCCGTTTGGCGTGGCCTGCCCCATGAACCGCTCAAGGTTGCCCGTGCCGACCTGCTGGACGTTCTGGGCATTGTTGTAGATCTGGTTGAACTGGCCGGTCCCGATCTGGCCGGGATTCTGAAACACGCCGGCGGCCTGGTTCATCCAGTTGTTCGCGCCGCCACCGCCCATCACGTTGTTGATGACATTCTGTGACGTCTGCCCGATGCCGCGGTTGGCGATGACCTCGTTCGCGGCCTGTATCGGGCCGGTCTGAAGCTGCGTGTTCGCGTTCTTGTAGGCATCAGTGCCGGGCTGCAGGGTGCCGCCGCCGGGTTGCTGTGTGACAGGCTTGCCGCCCGCGTTGCCACCGCCCTGCTGAGCCCACGCTGGCGCGCCCGTGTTCGTCCCGGTCGCGCTGCCTTTGCTGTTCCCGCCCTGGCCTCCGCTGCCACTGTGCTGGGCGCCACTGAGATTGCCGACGATACCCATTACTGACCTCCGCCCCCACCGCCGCCCATGACGTCCCTCGTGCTGTAACCCATCTCTGGCTTGTTCTTCTGCAGCCAGTGGGTAGCCCGCATCTTCGTGGCCAGATCTTCAGAGTTCGCCCCCAGCATCACCCAGTCGGGGATGCTGCTGGACGCCTGTTGCACCGGCTTCTGCACCTGCTGGGCATTGCGCTGCTTCATCGCGTCGATCTGCTTCTGGATGTCGGCGCTCGGGATCAGCTTGTTGATGGATTCATTCGTGATCGGCGCCCCGCCGCCGCCCGTCGCCGCCATCATGGCATTCATGCCGCCGAGCGTCTGATCGGACAGAGCGGCCTGCGTCGGGCCGTCGTAGACGTTGTACCCGATACCGGAATCGTAAAGCCGCATCGCCTCGGCCGCCGACTTCTCAAACAGCGGTTTCGACCATGCCGGCGGTTCATTTTTTTGCGTGGTTTTGCTCTCTTTGCCCATCACAATCCCTTTCGCCAGATCACTGCCGCCTCGGCGTAGCCCAGTGGTTCGAGCAGCCGTTTCCAGCCCTTCCGGCCTACGAGCTGGCTTTCAGTCACGCCGTGCTCACGCGCGGCCCATTCTTCGATTTCTTTCAAGAGCGGCATGCACTCACGCAGCCGCTCGCCGCCGACCTCTGCCAAGAGCAGTTGCTTCTTGCCCGTCGCGTCAGTCGTCACGATTTCGGTGATTGGCGTCAGGACCACCCGGCCGGTCTCGTCGGTGACGATCCAGAGCTGACGGCCACCCTCGGCGCACTCTATGATGGTGTTCGAGACGGTTTCGTAGGTGGCGAACCGCCGGTAATACCGCTCCAGACACGAAATGATACCGGGCCATAGCGGGACCATCTCGTCAGCCGTGAGCGACGAGGAAAGACGAATTGCCAGTGTCATGCAGTTTATCCGCTGCGGCCTGGGATCTCGGAAATCGACAGGGTCACGTCGATCGCATTCGCCGTTTGGGCGTGGACGCGGATCTGATCGTTTTCGTTCAGCGCGAAGGCTTCCAGCGGCAACCACACCTGACCCTTGGCCGGGATGGTGTGCTCGAACAGCAGTCGGTACTGATCATTCGCGACCGAACTGAACCAGGCCACCGATGCGGTCGCGTTCACCGCGGTGATGTTCGCCAATCGAATACCGATCACCTGCACATAACCGACCGCGGTGATGACCGTGGTGTTCGTGGTTCCGGTCAGATGCGCGCCGATGAGACGGCAAGCATTTGAGACGAAGTTACCGCTCATTGTTCCTGCCTGTCGGTCGGGCCATTCTGGCTCATCATGAGCCCGAGCAGCCCGGTAGCGCCGAGGCCGCCCAAACCGGCGAGCAGATCGGAGGACGAACGCTTTGCGGGATCGAACTTCGGGAACCGCGATCGAAGTTGTTCTGGGTCCCGAACAGCAACGATATTTTTTTCCGTTTTGCCACCGGGAGTGGTATTATTCTTAGGAACGACAGCGTCGTAGCCACTCTCGAAGGCATTTTCTAGTGTCGCAGCGATTTCATGGTCTAACTCGGAACCGTCCAGTTCGAGCACGCCCTCCTTCTTCGAACGATAATACATCTGATAGACCTGTGGGGATGAGCCTGGAGCCGCTTTTCCCGCCATCTCCGCAAACTCATTCGCAACCTCAGGATCAAAAGCCCAGGCGGCTCCTTGTCGTCCAGCTCTTGCCCCCGCCGCTTGACCTCTTAGCTCGAGACGATCAAAAGCGCTAAAACTGCTTCCGCTGCCATGATAGACGGGCGTATCGGTGCGGTGCCCCATTTCTGTGGCCCGCACCATCCGGTTCGCTTCGTCCATCGGCAGTTCCGAGATTACATTATCCGTCACCTTGGCGGCCATGCTCTGCAACGGCTTCTTCGCCTTACCGGCCATCGGGATCGCTCCCAAGGCAGCGAGCAGCCCGCTCCCTATGTCGCCTCGCTCGAATGCCGTGACCATGTCCAGACTTTCTGGCGGAAGCGACTTCAACACATAGATGTCGCGCTCGGGGAGCCCTTCCGGAGAATAACCCTCGCAATATTTTCCTACTGCTCTTCTTGAAAGCGCTCGCGCCTCAACTGCCTGAGGCCGCGAGCCAATCGTTGCCTCTGTGATGGCGTCATATTGCGACGGTAGGAGGGGGACGTCTTCTCCGCCCACCGTTCTTCTGCCGACAATGGGCTGGGCTGTGAGAGGTCGTCCTTCGATGTCTTCGAGGGGTCGTCCTGCGTCATCTGCTTTGGCTCCGGAGGAGTAGTCAAGCTCATATTCCCTGGCTGGCTTAACAGGTGCATTTCATATGTTTACCGAGCGACTTTCCAGGTTTTTCAAGCCTTTGCCAATGTTCACTCCACCCTTGAACCCAGGGGCCAGCGCTCCGGCTCCGATCGGCCGCATGCTGACACCAGCCTCGACCCAATCGCCGGCCCGCTGCGTTGAGGGTGGCACGGCTTCGCGCGGAACGATGTCTGCACCGGAGATCTCCGTTGCCAGATTGGCCGCCGACTGGCTGGCGCTGGGAATTTGGTAAGGGTCGTAGGAGCCGCCTGACAGACCGCCTCCGGTGAAGTAGTCGACATCGCGAATTCCCGCGTTGATGACGTCACTGACGATTTCGGGAATACCGCAGCCAAGCGACGAGAGGCCGCGCATGCCGCGCTATGCCAAATACTTGTCGCGCGTCGCCTTGGTGGCCTGCTGCGGCACCTCGGCACTGGCCAGCGCCGGAACATCCTCGAACGAGGCTGACCTTTCCGGGCGGTCCATCCCACGCAACATGCGCTCGAATGTCCTGCCGCCGGCCTTGTCATCGTGCGAGCTGAGCACGTCTAGGAGCGGATTACCCCTGCCAGATATGAGATCGAGTAGACCAGCCATTAGACTCCTATCGTCGTTGGTCTCGGGTTGGCCTTCAGGCACAACACCGTGGATTGCCGATCACTGCTGATCGGCGGGGAGAATCGCCGCCAGGAACCGGCGGACACGTCCACTCGCGGGATAAGCCCGGCCCAAACATCCGCCGGGTTCTTCTAATTTCTCGTACCGCCGGCACGGCCCTGTAGGTCGAGGGAAGGTCCTTCCGTCACACGGCTCGCGGCAGCCGCTTCCGCGGTGACACGATCGCTCTGAGCCTGCAGTGCGACGACGATGTCTTCGTATCTCGGGTCTATCGCCTGTCGTTCCTACACGCGGAACCTGCCGTCGCGGCTCTCGGGCACGGGAGGGATCATGCTGTGGCCCGGTGTCACGCGAAGTCGAAGGCTTCGTTCATCTGGTTGAGCCGATCGCCGCGCCGATCAGGCCCGTCATGATCCTGTCGGGCTTCAGCAGCGACCTGCGGTCCACACGTCAGTGAGAGCGCAGGGATCATGTCATAGGAGTTTGACGGTTTGTTCGCTATCTGGTGGTACCCAATACACGATTTCCGGTTCTGGTCCTCGCAGCCATAGAGGTTGTAAATCTCTCGCCGGGAACTGTCAGCGACGAACGTATTGTCCATGCGCTCGACCCAATTCCGGTCGACGGGATAGCGGCTACAACCCGCCGTCGGACAAGTAGTAGATGCCGCTAGAGCAATTCCAGCAAAAGTGCGTTGCGATTTTGCGTCCGGAATTGCGTAAGAACAAAGAGCTAGGCTGTAGTGACGAATTAATCATTTGATCCAGAGCATGACGCTTGCGAGCTTTACGAAGCCGAGGAAGGTTTCGGCGCGTTTGTCGTAGCGGGTTGCGATGCGTCGCC
>VFQN01005204.1_pt1 | contig 16177 bp, 16 predicted proteins | sample 3512371 | NCBI WGS metagenome assembly VFQN01 (sample SAMN10412370, study PRJNA504923) | tailings metagenome | isolation source: Replicate 2 from Balatoc abandoned mine | place: Philippines: Itogon, Benguet | collected 2017-08-28 | reverse complement strand
TCACCAACGAGGTCGAGAACCCGGACAAGAACGTCTACAACGACCCCGACCTCGCAGCCGAATGCGCCGCGCTCTATGTCGAGCAGGGCTTCAATGCGGTGAAGCTCGACCCGGCCGGCCCTTATACCGCCTTCGACGGCCACCAGCCCCGGCTGGTCGACATCGACCTGTCGGCGCGCATGGTGAAGGCCATCCGCGAGGCGGTCGGCACCAAAGCCGACATCCTGTTCGGCACGCACGGCCAGTTCACGGCGTCGGGCGCGCTGCGCATGGCGCGCGCGATCGAGCCCTACGATCCGCTGTGGTTCGAGGAGCCCGTGCCGCCCGACATGCCTGAAGTGATGGCCGAAGTCGCGCGCGGCACATCGATCCCGATCGCCACCGGCGAGCGCCTCACCAGCAAATGGGAATTCGCCCGCGTCATCGAAAACCGCGCCGCGACGATCCTCCAGCCCGATCTGGGACGCTCCGGCGGCATCCTGGAGACCAAGAAGATCGCAGCCATGGCCGAGGCCTACCACATCCAGGTGGCGCCGCATTGTTACTGCGGGCCGATCGTCGGCGCTGCCAACATCCAGCTCGCCGTCACGCTGCCGAACTTCCTGATCCTGGAATCGCTCAAGCAATGGGACGGCTTCCACGAGAAACTGCTCAAGAAGAAGATCGAGTGGCAGGACGGCAATGTCATCCCGTCCAAGGAACCAGGTCTCGGCGTCGAGCTCGACGAGGCCGTATGCGAGGCACACCCCTGGAACGGCAAGCCGCTGCATCTCGAAATGGCGGCCGATCCGTTGTTTCCCTGAAGTGCTCCTTCCGCCGTGGAATTCCCGAGGAATTTCACGGCGTTGAGGCGCCATGCTGAATCTATTGTGCAACCCGATGAATCAACGCGGCAACGCGTTGATTCGCGATTTCAGCCGGCGCCTCTAAACGATCCTCTGCCGCAACAAGCCCGCCACCTCGCCGCCGCTCCTCCATCATTCCGACCCAATCCCGCCCCGATCCGAGCCGACAACCATGCACCGGAGAACGAGGGGCACGTCCATGATGAAATCCGCCGTCGTCGCCATGGCTATCATCGGATGCGACTGCGACGCCAAACTCTGCGAGCTCATCCGCGATCATCCGCCGGAATGGACGACGATGGAGGAATGCGAAACGGCGCTGAAATCCCGCGCGGTACGCGGCGCCTTCGACTATCCGACCGTCATGGCGATCTGTTCGAAGCTCGATCATGCCGGGCAGCCGAAGACCGAGACGGCAAGCGTATCTGACAAAGTCGGTACGTTCGATCAAGCCGACGCACAGCCGCACGACGGCATCCTGACCCGCGCCTCGGAAGGCTATCGATCCCTCAGGGATGGGATTGGCCGAGCGGCCGGCGGCACGATGGGCTTGGCCCGCGAGAGCGCCGGCTGGGTGGTGGCCAGGATTCCCGGACCCTTCTGATCGCGACCGGCGTGCTCCGAAAGTCGAGACCGGCCCAGCACGGGCCGGTCTCTTTGCGAATGCCTCGGATCTCGGATCATGAAGCCTTTTCGATTGCCGTGACGGCGCCCGTCGTGTCGTCGACGGTCAATTTGATCTTGGCGCCCGCAGCCAGGGAATCGAGCGCTGTGCCTTCCGGCGCCACGAAGCTCTTGCCGTCCTGGAGCGTGACGGTGCGCGTGGCCGGGTCGACCGATTGCACTACGCCCTCGACGGTCGCCGCATAGGCGATGCCGATGAAAGCGAGCGAAGCGACGGTCGTTGCAAGGATTTTCTTCATCTCGAATACTCCCGTTCTGTCTGATGTCCGCACGTCAGTGAAGACAGCACGGACATAGTCGGCACCGGCCACGACGACAAATCACATACAGTGAATTTATATAATTAAAACAACATCTTAATTCGGACATATTCGACGATCGCGGCACCAATCCAGGCAAAAGGAAGACCCTCCCGGTCGCGGATGTAGAGCCTACGGCTCTCCGGTCTCTGTCACGGCCATGTCGATGCCGAAATTCGTCCGGCCGGCGATCACGAATTGCAGGCAGGCAGTTCACGGCGGTCAAGAATTGTTCGCATCTGTGACAAGCACAGGTTGATGCTGGCCGCCCGCACTGACGCTTTGCCGCTATAATCCGGCCACCGATTCGAGGTGTGGATTCGAATCGTGAGGAGAGGGAGAGGCATCCGTGAGAGTTTCGGCTTCCGTGGCCGCGCGTCTCGGCGCGTTTCTGTTCGCAGCTTTCGCCTTGTTGTCATGCACCGTGGCCGTCGAGCAGCCGATGCCGCCGCGACCGGGCCCGCAACCCGGCTTCTGCACCAGGGAATTCGCGCCCGTCTGCGGCGAGCGTCGCGGGGATCGCCAGACCTTTTCCAACGCCTGCCTCGCGGACAGGGCCGGCTACCGTATCGTCCGCCATGGCCAATGCACCAGCGAGGCCGGTCCCCGCCCCGGAATCTGCACCCGGGAATACGCTCCGGTCTGCGGTGAACGCCGTGGCAATCGGCAGACCTTCGGTAATTCCTGCCTCGCCGAACAGGCTGGCTTCCGCGTGACCGGTCGCGGTGAATGCCGGCCAGCCGGCGGTGGCGGCGTCGGGTCACGTCCCGGCATCTGCACAAGGGAATATGCTCCGGTCTGTGGCCGACGCGGCAACGATATGAGGACCTTCGGCAATCAATGCGAGGCTGACGTCGCCGGCTACCGGGTGATCTCGGGCGGCGCGTGCCGTCCTTCGGGCGGCAGCGGCGGAATTGGCGGCGGCACCGGTGGTAATCGCGTCTGCACCGCCCAGTACCTGCCCGTCTGCGCCCGCCGAGGCAGCAGCGTCAGGACCTTCGGCAATCAATGCGAGGCGGACCTGGCGGGTTTCCGCACCGTCGCACAGGGGCCTTGCTGAGACGCATCCGGCCGGCCGCTCGTGCGGCCGGCCGGAATAGTATTTGGATGCTTGTCCTGCGCAGGCCTACAGGATGAAGTCGCCCGCGATCAGCGTATGACGGCCTGACAGCACGATCTGGAACTCCGGAGCCGAGTCGGTATCGGTGTTGGCCGAGATGATCGTGTCATTGCCGGACCAGCTATATTTGAGCTGGCCGGAATTGCTGAAGTTGCCGGTGCCGATCCATTGGAAGGCCTGGTTGCCGCCGACATTGGCCCGTGCATCGATCATCGAAAGATCGATGAAATCGCTCCTGTAGTCGAAGTCGGTGATGCGGTCGCGATAGGCGTTCGGCGCACTGTCGGTGACGGACTGGAAGACGAAGACATCGGCTCCGGCGCCGCCGGTCAGCACGTCGTAGCCCGCGCCGCCATAGAGGTCGTCATTGCCCGTCCCGCCGATCAGACGGTCGTTGCCGAGGCCGCCATGCAGGATGTCGTTACCGCCTCCGCCGTTCAGTGTGTCGTTGAAGCGGGAGCCGAACATCATGTCGAAATAGGCGGTGCCGACCTGATTGCGGGCGCCTGAATTCGAATAGACGAAATCGCTGGAGATCAACTGGCCGGCGGTGACGTTGCCGACCGTCAGGTAGTGGTCATAGCCGTTGTAGAAGGCATTGAAATAGGCGTCGCCATATTTGTCGGTCTTCAGGAAGGCCCTGAGCTGGCTGAAATCACTGATGCCCCAGGCCGAGACGTCGATCTTGTCGACGCCGAATTGGAAGTCGCCGATGTAGTCGTCGCTCATTCCGGCAGTGCGCGTGCTCATGATGAACCAGTCTGCGCCCGAGCCCCCGTAGAGATTGTTGACGCCGTTGCCGCCGAGGATGTCGTCATTGCCGGCCCCACCTTCGATCAGGTCGTTGCCGGCCCCGCCATAGATGAGATCGTCGCCGCCATAGCCGTAGATGGAGTCGTTATACGCCGATCCGTAGAGCGTTTCGGAATAGTTCGAGCCGCGGATCACGGGCATGGGTCTTCTCCTTTGTTTCGGGGCGCGGCCTCCGGGTCCCGCCGATGTCGGCAGGACTCTCGTCCCCGGGGTCGTCCCTGATGGCGCGGACCATGCATCGGGACGGCTGAACGGGCGATGAACGGAAACGCAGGGTTGCGTTCAGGAAGTTATGCCCCCAATCTGACGCCACCGCTTTCCGGGAGGATCATGGCGTTCCGAAGGCAGCCATGTTGACAACCGAGAGGCCTTCCGCGCCTCGCCGGACCGCGGCAACTATCGAAAGGTAGGCGATGAGAACCGTCGAACAGACCGACTTTCCGGGCTCAAGCATCGTCAGCGCAATCCGCTATGCGCCCGACCACGACGAACTCGAGGTGCGATTGGCGAACGACACGGCCTATCTCTATTTCGACGTGCCTTGGACCGTCGTCGACGCCTTCCGCGAGGCACCCTCGCCCGGCCGTTTCTTCAACTCGCGGATCGTCAACCGGTACCGGTACGACCGGTTAAGTTGAGCTTCCGCATCGCCGCCGCATCGATCGACGAAGCCGAGCCCGTGAGTTCTCCAGACCCTAATGCCCTGGTCGCCCCGACTTGCGCGACCGGCGCTGGCGCTGGCGTTCGTCGGCGGGATCCTCATAGGAGCCGATACCGGCACGCTCGCGCCGGACCGGACGCGCATCGTCCGCTGCCGGGGGCGTCGGCTTGACGCCTTCGACAGGCTTCTCCGTGCGCCGCACGGTCATCTCGTCGAGCGTGTTCTTGCGGAACAGGGAGCCCTCGCCCGGGATGCCGAAATCCGACCCGTGCGCCTCCTGATGTGACTGCTTCTTGAACAGCGAACGAGAGACCGCGTTGGCCGGCACGGCCACGTCGCCGCCCATTGCGTCCAGATCCGGCTTGCGGAACAATCCGCCCTTGCCCGCCGGCTTCGCCATGTCGGTGCCGGGCCCCATGTCGTCGAGCGAAGGCTTCGCGAAGAGCGACTTGCGCCCGCCCTCGTCTCCCACCGTACGGTGACGCGCGATCCCCTTGTTGTGCTTGCCCTTCTCGCGGCCGGAGACCGGGCTGATGCCTTCCGCCTCGCGTGCCAGCGGGTCGTCGGAGATGGCAAGCTCGGCTTCCCGCAGGCGTTTGATCTCGTCGCGCACGCGCGCCGCTTCCTCGAAATCGAGATTGGCGGCCGCATCGCGCATGCGCTTGTCAAGATATTCCAGATGGGCCTTGATATTGTTGCCCATGAGCGCGCCCTGGTTCTCGGCGAAGCCCGTGATGTCGGCGCGGACATGGTCCTTTTCGTAAACCGAATCGAGGATATCGGCGATGCGCGACTTCACGCTTTCCGGCGTGATGCCGTTCTCCTCGTTCCAGGCCATCTGCTTCTCGCGCCGGCGCTGGGTCTCGGCCATCGCCCGCTCCATCGAGCCGGTGATCTGATCGGCATAGAGGATGACATGGCCATCAACATTGCGCGCCGCGCGGCCGATCGTCTGGACCAGCGAGGTTTCAGAGCGCAGGAAGCCCTCCTTGTCGGCGTCGAGAATGGCGACGAGGCCGCATTCGGGAATGTCGAGGCCCTCGCGCAGCAGGTTGATGCCGACCAGGACGTCGAAAGCGCCAAGGCGCAGGTCGCGGATGATCTCGATGCGCTCCAGGGTCTCGACGTCGGAATGCATGTAGCGCACACGCACACCCTGCTCATGCAGGTACTCCGTCAGATCCTCGGCCATGCGCTTGGTGAGCACCGTCACCAGCGAACGATAGCCCGCACGCGCCGTGTCGCGGATCTCACCCAGCACGTCGTCGACCTGGGTCTTTGCCGGACGCACCTCCACCGGCGGATCGATGAGGCCGGTAGGACGGATGACCTGCTCGGCGAAGACGCCGCCGGCCTCCTCCATCTCCCAGCCGCCCGGTGTCGCCGACACCGCGACGGTGAGCGGACGCATGGCGTCCCATTCCTCGAACCGCAACGGACGGTTGTCCATGCAGGACGGGAGGCGGAAGCCGTATTCGGCGAGCGTCGCCTTGCGCCGGAAGTCGCCGCGATACATGCCGCCGATCTGCGGCACGGTGACGTGGCTCTCGTCGATGAAGATCAGCGCGTTGTCGGGAATGTACTCGAACAGCGTCGGCGGCGGGTCGCCCGGCTGACGCCCGGTGAGATAGCGCGAATAGTTCTCGATGCCGGCGCAGGAACCCGTGGCCTCCAGCATCTCCAGGTCGAAGCGGGTGCGCTGCTCCAGCCGCTGCGCTTCGAGCAGGCGCCCGGCCCTGGTCAGTTCATCGAGGCGATGCTTCAGTTCCTCGACGATCGACTTGATCGCCTGGTTGAGTGTCGGCCGCGGCGTGACGTAGTGCGAATTCGCATAGATCTTCACGCTCTTCAGCTCACCGGTCTTCTGGCCCGTCAGCGGATCGAATTCCGTGATCGCCTCGATCTCGTCGCCGAACATACTGATGCGCCAGGCCCGATCTTCCAGGTGGGCCGGAAATATCTCGATCGTGTCACCGCGCACGCGGAACGAGCCGCGCACGAAATTGATCTCCTGGCGTTTGTACTGCTGGGCGACGAGGTCGGCTAGGAGCTGACGCTGGTCGAGCCGGTCGCCGACCTGCATCTGGAAGGTCATCGCCGTGTAGGTCTCGACCGAGCCGATACCGTAGATGCAGGACACCGAAGCCACGATGATGACATCGTCGCGCTCGAGCAGCGATCGCGTGGCCGAATGGCGCATGCGGTCGATCTGCTCGTTGATGGAGGATTCCTTCTCGATATAGGTGTCGGTGCGCGGGACGTAGGCCTCCGGCTGATAGTAGTCGTAGTAGGAGACGAAATACTCGACCGCATTGTCCGGGAAGAACTGCTTGAACTCGCCATAGAGCTGGGCGGCGAGCGTCTTGTTGGGTGCCAGGATCAACGCGGGGCGCTGCGTCTGCTCGATCACCTTGGCCATGGTGAAGGTCTTGCCAGAGCCGGTGACGCCGAGCAGCACCTGGGTTCGGTCGGTGCGGCCGACACCCTCGACGAGGTCGGCAATCGCGGTTGGCTGGTCGCCCGCCGGCTCGAACTCCGACTTCATCTCGATGCGGATACCGCCTTCGGACTTTTCCGGCCGCTCGGGCCGGTGCGGCGTCCAGATCTTGCCGTTCTTATGCAGCGGATTGCCGCTCTCGATCAGACTCGACAGCGCCGCGACCGTGGCGGTGACGCCGGAATTGGAAAGCTGCTCGGCGTCTTCGAGCGAGATGTCGAGACCGGCGACCGGGTTGAGACCGGCAGCCGCACGCTCCTTGGCGCTCGCGGCGCCACCCATCGACGTACCGCGGGCAGTCTTTGTCGGCGCGGCGGAACGTTCGGGGATCCTCTTGGTTGCCTTGGCGGCCTTGGCGCTCTTGGCCGGCGGGGTGTCGTCGGCCTCGCGCGCGATCTGCTCCGCCCATTCCGCGACCGAACCCGACAAGGGAGTGCCCGAGAGCTCCGGCTGCGGCGCCTCGGAGAAACCTCCCCCCTCCAGCGGCTCGGAGGCATCGAGGAAGTCGGTCAGCGGGCTGCGCCGCTTGCGGCCGCCGAAGCGGTCCTCATTCGCCGGAGGCGACTTTCTGTCGGGAGATTTGGCCATAGCGGCAATATGGGAGGAGTCCGGTGAAATGCAAAGCCCAAACACCACCGCACCATCGGCTGACACTGCCCTGCTGACAATGCGCTGTCAGGAGTGCCGAGCCACGCCGAAGAAGTCCTACGCGTTCGATCGCCCCCGGCGAAGCCCCGGCTTGACCGGCCTATCCGTCCCTGTACCTTGGCCCGGCCGCTGGAGGGGCGGTATCGCCAGTATCGGGGGAAACTGTCATGACGGCTTTGTCGCGCAAGGGTCTGGGCCTGATCGCCGGCCTGACGCTGCTGGGCGCCACGACCGCCGCCTTCGCGGATGGACAAGCCCTTGTACTGCGCGGCGCCCGCATCCTCACCATGGACACGGCAAAGCCCGAAGCGACCGCGCTCGCCGTGGTCGACGGCCGCATCGCCGCTGTCGGCTCGGCCGCGGATGTCGAACCCTTCGTCAAGGGCGCAAAAATCTATGACCTGCCGGCGGGCGCACTCGTGCTGCCCGGTTTCCAGGACTCGCACAATCACCTGATCTGGAGCGCGACCGAACTCCAGGACATCGATCTCACCGGCGTAGCCGACGAGGCCGCATTGCGCGCCGCGATCGAGTCGCGTCTGGCCACGCTGGCCGAAGGCGCCTGGATCCGCGGCAGCTCCTGGGACATTTCGGCATTTTCCGACGCCAATGCGGCGATGCTCGACGCCATCACCGGCCCACGGCCTGCCTATTTCGCCGCGGCCGACGGCCATTCGGCCTGGGTGAATTCGGCGGCACTGAAGCTTGCCGGCATCGACGCCACGACCAAAGCGCCGGAAGGCGGGCGCATCGAGATCGATGCGAAGGGCAACCCCAACGGCCTGCTGCGCGAAAGCGCCATGGGCCTCGTCGGGGACCTGTTGCCCGACTATCCCGAGAGCCAGATCGATACCGGCCTCGCCGAGGCGCTTCAGGAAGCCTATGGCTACGGCATCACCGCCATCATTGATCCATCTGCCAAGGAATGGATGCTGCGCGGCTATCATCGTGCCGATGCCACCGGCAAGCTCGCCTTGCGCGTCAAGGCGGCGGTCGAGATCGAGCCGAAGGAGGGAGCAGCCGGCGTCGCCCGTGTCCTCGATTTGCGCAAGCGTTACGCCGGCCCGCATCTGGAGGTGAACGCCGCGAAGCTCTTCGTCGACGGTGTCATCGAGACCGGCACGGCGGCATTGCTCGAAGCCTATGTCGGCAGCAATCAGGCCGGCGACCTGCTGTTCACACCGGATGCCATGAAGGAGATCGCCATCGCGGCCGACAAGGCGGGCCTGCAGCTTCATGCCCATGCCATCGGCGATCGCGCGGTGCAAACGACGCTCGACGCCTATGAGGCGGCGCAGAGCGCGAACGGTCGGCGCGACAGCCGCCACCAGATCACACATCTCGAACTGATCGATCCGGCCGACATGCCGCGTTTCAAGACGTTCGGCGTGCTGGCCAACATCCAGGCGCTCTGGGCCTATCCCGACAGCTACATCACCGACCTCACCGAGCCGAAGATCGGACCGGAGCGGTCGCAATGGCTCTATCCTTTCGCGGCCCTCAGGGACGCGGGCGCCACGCTGGTGGGAAGCAGCGATTGGAGCGTCTCTTCGATGAACCCGCTGGAGGCGATACAGACCGGTGTCACTCGACAGGAGATCGGCGCTCCCGAGGGGCGTATCCTGACGCCTCAGCACCGGCTGGACCTCATGGACATGCTGCGGGCCTACACGGTGAACGGCGCCTTCGCCGCCTTCGACGAGGGGCAATCTGGAACGCTCACGGTCGGCAAGCGCGCCGACATCGTCGTCCTCGACCGCGACATCACCAAGGAGCCCGCGACGGCGATCGCCGACGGCAAGGTGCTGGTGACGTTGATCGACGGTATCGCCGTCCATGAAGGTGAAGGTTTGCCGAAGCCAAGCGCTCCTTAGAACGCCGACACGTCCCGCGGCGTAGATGCTGAACCTTCTGGCGCCGCGTTGACCGAGCGACTAGAAGAGCGCGGTGTCCAGCAACTTTCCCCTCGCCTATCGCCTTTCCTGGCTGCCGCGCTTCCTGGTCCCGTCTCTTGGTGGCGACCGCACCGGCTTTGCACCCGCCGCAGGTGGATCGAAACAGACACGGCTGCCTGACCTGCGCCTCGTCTTCCTCGGCGACATCTCAGCCGTGGCAAGCGCTATGCCGCCTCAGCTCGACGAAAGCCTGCGGGCGGCGATCGCCGCGGCAGATCTCGTTATCGGAAACTGTGAAAGCCCGGTCGTGGGGCGGCCACTCGCCCAGCCCGGAACGACCCTCGGCACGCGCCATGCGATGACCCGAGCCTTTGTCGAGGAGACGCTGGCCGCGGCGGCGATCGATCCGGCCAAGCTGGTACTGTCGCTCGCCAACAATCACGCCCTCGACCAGGGTGTCGCTGGTTTCGACCAGACGCTCGAAGCGCTCGACAGGCTCGGCATCCGTACAGTCGGAACCACGCGTGACGGCCTCGTGCCGACCATGAGCGTGGGTCGGGCACGGATCGGCTTCGCCGCCTTCACGCATTGGCGCAACGAGACGGCTGATGCCTTCGCCGGCCGCGTGACGACCTCTTCCGATTTCGAGCAAGACGGCTGGAGCGCTCTGCGCGCATCCGAAGCCGACCTTGTCTGCGCCCTGCCGCACTGGGACCTGGAATTCCGGCATTTTCCCGAAGCCGCGACCCGGGAAACCGCGCGGCGGCTGGCGGCAAGCGGCGTCAGCCTCGTGGTGGGCGGTCATGCGCATGTGGTGCAGCCCGTGGAGAGGATCGGCGAAACGCTGATCGCCTACTCCCTCGGCGATTTCCTCGGCACGGCATGGCGGCGGAGCCGCTGGCCGCTGCGGATCGGCGCGCTGCTTGCGGTCGGGATCGGCCTGGAGGAAACGGCCGGCGACGGCCGGCGCGCCAGGATCGTGTCCTACGAAATGGTCCCGTTCATTCGGTTGCGGCAACGACATCGCGAGATACTTGCGCCCATCGACATGGCGTGCCCAAGTTTAAGGCACCGCGCCGCCTTTCGATGGAGCACAATAGTCGCGCACCAGGAAGATGTACGCGCCACGGCAAGTGACTGAATTCACGTACAGTCTTGCAACTATCACGCATCCGTGCAATAGAACTCTCCCTCGGGCATTTGCTGACCCGGAGACTGGATGCGTTGGACGACCCTTTCCCCGATACTGTGAATATCTGACGGCCCTCTTTTGGCGGAGGGTTAAATCATGCGCAAAAAGGCATGACCGCCAAGATCCACCGGTTCTTCCCTCCTCCGGGATAAGAAGAACCAAGCAACAATGGGTGAAGGAGTTCTCCCCCCAATGGCCCAGACTGGTACCGTGAAATTTTTCAACGCAACCAAGGGTTATGGCTTTATCACGCCTGATGGCGGCGCGAAGGATGTGTTCGTGCACATCTCGGCGATCGAAGCTTCCGGCCTGCGCACTTTGATCGATGGCCAGAAGGTCAGCTTCGACATCGAGCCTGACCGCATGGGCAAGGGCCCCAAGGCGGTGAATCTGCGCGCTGCCTGAAGCGACTGCAGACTGCACTCTTCGAAAGGCACGGCGAACCGCCGTGCCTTTTGCTTTTCAAGCGCTCTTTGGATAGTATTGTCTAAATTAGCCAATACTCACCATACAAAAGCTGACGAATCGTCGAGACGCAACGGACCTCTCGTGGCGTCAATGAGCCAAATTGAAAGTTTCACTTGCTCACGCCGGAAAAATGAAGGACAAAATTCTTGTTCGGGCATTTGCCGGCCCGGAGACCGGAATAGACTGCATCGGGTTCCGACGACGAACGGAGCCCGGGTGATCGCGGCAAAAGAGGATCTTGGGAAGGTCCCGGCGCGAGAAACTGTTTCAGCTCCTCCAGTGAACGGCCGAGCCTGCGCGGGAAGACTTCCCGCCAGACATGTCGATGATGGGACCAAAGGGAGTTTCCCATGCCGCAGACCGGCACTGTCAAGTTCTTCAACCATGCCAAAGGCTTCGGCTTCATCACGCCGGACGACGGAGCGAAGGACGTATTCGTTCATATCTCGGCGGTGCAGGCCTCCGGCCTTCCCGGCCTCGAAGACGGGCAGAAAGTGACTTTCGATACCGAGCCGGACAAGCGCGGCAAGGGCCCGAAGGCGGTCAACCTCAGGGTCGGCTGAACCGGCCCGAGACCACCGACGGCGGGGCTTCCGCCCCGGACACTGGCAAACCAGACGGGATTCTGCGGCTCCGCCGCTGGCGGAGCTTTTTCCTATTGATGCCGGGTATGAAGCATGCTGATGCTTCACTGTGAAGTCTGGCATTCGCCCTGATCGGCGGTGCCTGAGCATTGCGCCATGCAACCCCACTGCCCATCATTGCTGCAGAAGAATGTCGGCTCTGTGACGACCGCGCATTCTAGCTGACGAAAATCCTTCATCGCGACAACGCAACTATCCGCGATGGGCCTGTCGCCGCCGCCCATCACGCTCGCAGCCGCAACAGCCGACGCCCGCGAGCCGTTCAGCCTGCGTTCAGACAGCAGCGTCTAGACCGGCGACAGATCGCCGATCCCCTCACGGGGAACCTTGGCGTGATGGAGACAGATATGAACCGCTTCCTGAAGACTTCGATCCTGTCGGTGGCTGTCGCCGCGACCACATTGACTGCCGCCCTCCCCGCCTTTGCCGGTGAGCGTTACTATCGTGAAGGCCACGTCGTCCGGCGCAACTCGGATGGCGATCTGCTCGCCGCCGGCGTGCTTGGCCTCGCCGCAGGCGCCCTTGTCGCAGGGGCTCTAGCGGATTCCGGTCCCAGAGATCCGGTCTATCGGGAGCGGGTCTATGACGCCCCCTATGTCGATGACGACTATTTCCCGCCGCGGCCGGGCGCCGAATACGAATACGCGCCCGAGGGCGCTGGCTACGGGACGGGCTACGCCTACGGCGGCCTGGAGCCCTGGAGCCCGGGCTGGTTCCGCTACTGCGAGAATCGCTATCGCAGCTTCAACCCGAACACCGGCACCTTCGTCGGTTACGACGGCGAGCGGCATTTCTGCGAAGCGCGCTGAGCCGAGCTTTTACCGGCGCCACCATCTGAACCGTGGCGCCCGAAACGCAGATCGGTGGGACGAGCCTATACGAGAAACGGATTGCTCAGCCGTTCTTCGCCAAACCGGCCTCCCGGTCCATGGCCGCACAGGAAGCCGATATCGTCGCCGAGTGGGAGCAGCTTCTCCTTGATCGACCGGATCAAGGCGGCATGGTCTCCGCCAGGAAGATCGGTGCGCCCGATCGAGCCACGGAACAGCACGTCGCCGACATGTGCGAATTTTGCCGCACGATTGAAATAGACGACGTGGCCCGGCGCATGGCCGGGGCAGTGCAACACCTCGAAGCTGTGATCGCCGAAGCCGACGGTCTCGCCCTCGGTGACAAACCGGTCTGGCACGCAGTTGCGCACAGGATCGGTGATGCCGAAACGCAGCGCCTGGTTCTCGAGATTGGCGAGCAGCGGCCGGTCGGCTTCATGCGGGCCGATGATGTCGACGCCGAGCTTCTCCTTCAGTTCCATCGCGCCGCCGGCATGGTCGATATGGCCATGCGTAATCCAGATCGCGGAGATCGAGAGCTTGTTGTCCTCGATCGCCTTCATGATCTCGGCGACGTCGCCGCCGGGATCGACGACGACACCCGACCTGTCGTCCGTATCGAACAGGATCGTGCAATTCTGCTGGAAAGGAGTGACCGGAATGATCCCGGCGTTGAGCTGACCCATAATCCTGCCTCGTCGTCTTGGTCGCGGGCGCCACGCGACCGTCCATGACGCAAGGTCGCTGCACGGCCCTGCATCGGCGCATGCCACTTGCCGAAGATGGTTCCAGTCGCCGGCTGATGCACCCGGCACAGATAGAGGGGCCGGCCGCATCCGTCTACCCGCTCAAACGGGTACCCGCGCTTCCACCGCACTCATTTTGACGCTCAAGGATGATTGGCTGCTTTGAAGCGACTTCCCACTCCCGAAAGCGCGCGGGCCCGAAAGCATTCAGTCTGCGCGCGGTGATCGGCGTGGCAGGGACATGATTAATGGGGAACGGGCGGCCAGCCGCCCGTTCCCCACAAACGGCCATCAGGCCCTGTTCATGGACTTCATGACAGCGCCGACGATCGCCGTAAGGATTGCACCGCCGCCAGCGCCACCGATGGCGTTGGTCAGAAGGCCGCCCAGCGCACCGCCCGCCGCGCCGCCGGCCGCCGGGTCGCCGGTCGTCGCACCGCCGAGCAGGCTGCCGAGGATCGTACCGCCGGCGACGCCGCCGACTGCACCGCTGATGATTTTCGGCAATTGACTCATTGCCGCCTGCTGGATTGCCGCGCCTACAGCCTGGCCGCCGATGATACCCGTGATGATCTGCACGATGATAGCAATAAGGGCACTACTGTCCATGTGACTTCCCTCCGAAGCAAACCGGGACTCGCTGAGCCCGGCGCGCACAGTGAGACGCCGAATTAGACGAAAGTCAAATGCGAGATCGCCGAAGCAAATCCGGCCGTTGAGGCATCGGTCGCATGCGCGGCTTCTTCAGCGAGAAGCAAATACCAGGATCCTCTACCTGATATGATCGTACCTACGGATACGATCAGGTTAGAGCGAAGGCCGGCCAACCGGACAGAGAGGGGTCGCACGCCTCACCGGCGGTCTCGGCAGCGACCGTAGCTTCGTGGTAAAAGTCAGGTCTGAGTATTTTGATCGAGAACCTTCAGCACCGCCGCTACAATCACTTCAGGTCGGTCCTCTTGAACCAAATGGCCGGATTCCGGAACTAGGATGCAGTCACCGTCAGAGATCAATTCGGCTAAGGTCAGACCTTTCTCATACGGTATCCATTCATCGTTTTGCCCCCAAAGAACGGTTACAGGGCAGTCGATCCGCCCGAGCTGCCCCTCAACCTCATCAGTGAATTTCTGATCCATTTGCGCGATCTGCCGGTAGAATGCCTGTTGCCCAACCGGCCCGAACCACGGAGCGCAATAAATATCCAGGGCCTCTTCGGACAACGGGCTGTGGGCCGCTGTTTGCAGATAGGCCCGCAGCAGCGCGCGGTGCATGTATTCCGGCATCCCGGAAAAAGCCGTTTCATGTCTTCGCACATGCTGGACCAGCGGAGATCCCCAGGGGGCGAGTGCAACAGCATCAAAAATCGTTAGGGATCGATAGCGCAAGCTGTTCAGATAATAGGCGCGCAGGGCCGTAGCTCCACCGAAATCGTGCGCCAACATGTCCGGGCGTTCGATCCCCCATTCCGCAAAAAGGGCAGCGAGTACCTTGTTCTGCACGGCGAGCGATACATCCTGGCCGTCACCCATCTCGGACAACCCGTAGCCGGCGAGATCGAAGTAGTAGATCGTCCTGCGATCGGCGAACTGAGGCACAATTCTGCGCCATACTTGGGATGAAAATGGCGTTCCATGAATAGCGACGAGCGGTGGCCCTTCGCCGATTTTCCCCCAGCGGATGGCGTTACCTTCAATGATCGTGGTGTTCGGCAGGTTCAACATCGTGACGTCTCACTTTCCCGGGCTCAATGAGGTTAGAGCAATTCCAGCAAACGTGCGGGGCGGTCTTACGTCCGGAAATTGCGTCAATACAAAGAGATAGAGAATTCCCGCGATTCGGAGAAAAGCGGGGATGCTCTAGCGTGCGGTATCCCTTCTTAGACCAGAGGGCGGCCCCATATGGCAGCTCAGTCGGCATTCAGCGCGCGGGCCAGAGCCGATTTCCAGCTGGCGACGAAATCGGCCGAGATGCTTGCCCGCGGCACCATAGCGTCGAAGCCGTGGTAGGCGCCGGGGCCACCGACATCTCCACCGGCACGCCGGCTTCCATCAGCCGCGCCGCGAAGCTCATCGTTTCCTGCGCGAACAGGTCGAGCGTACCGACACCGATCCAGGCGGGAGGCAGGCCGCCGAGATCGACGGCACGCGCCGGTACTGCCTCTGCCGGGGCACTGTCCATGACAGGCTTGTGCCCCAGCACCGACGTCCAGCCGAATTCATTGGACTGCCAGTTCCAGATGAAGCGGCCGACATGTTCAGGTGGAGTACGAAGGGCCGTGCGGTCGTCCAGCATCGGATAGCGCAGCAACTGGAAACGGATCGGCATCTCGCCGCGGTCACGCGCCCTGAGCGAAACCGCAGCGGCCAATCCACCGCCGGCGCTTTCGCCCATCACGGCGACGCATTGCGGATCGATCCCGAGTTCGGCGGCCGATCCATGCAGCCAGGCCAGTGCGGCATAGGCATCGTTCAGCCCGGCAGGGAATGGACGCTCGGGCGCCAGGCGGTAATCGACCGACTGCCCGCAAGCAGCAGCAGTCCGCCGAAGGTAAGCGCATAGGCATTGAAGACCCACTGAAGATCACGTGCGCTAGCGCCGGGCATGACATGCCCTCAGGCCCAGGCGAACTCTCGAGCTACCCGCTAATTGGCGAGCAGATCGCGCCGGGCGAAAGCCAAGTCTGGGCGCTTCATCATGACGCGCAAAAGCCGGTGAAGGTAGAGTTCAAGCCACGCATGTCGGCCAACAGCGTCCGCGCTATCGCCGAAGCCATCGAAGCCGGGCTCGGCATCGGCCGGCTGCCGACATTCGTCGGCCGCAGGATGGTCGCCGAGG
>VFQN01005203.1_pt1 | contig 16180 bp, 18 predicted proteins | sample 3512371 | NCBI WGS metagenome assembly VFQN01 (sample SAMN10412370, study PRJNA504923) | tailings metagenome | isolation source: Replicate 2 from Balatoc abandoned mine | place: Philippines: Itogon, Benguet | collected 2017-08-28 | reverse complement strand
GGAGGGAGGGGAGGGGGAGGGAGGCGATGGCGACGGTGGCGATGGCGACGGTGGCGATGGAGAGGGTGGTGCAGGTGTTGGGGAGGGAGGCAGACGGGGTGCTGGTGAGGGTGGAGTTGGGGGTGGCAGCGGAGGCGAGGGCGATGGGGGTGACAGCCGCAAGCGTGGGGGCGACTGCGGCAGCGGCGTCCCTGGTAGCGGCTCCAAAATGACAGTGGGCTTGCTCTCAGCTGTGTCGCTGTTGACGTCCAGTAGCCGCCTGCTACTAACTTTACTGCTGCTGCTTGTCGACGTTGCAGCGTTGAGTCGATTCGACCCGCGTCCGCGTTCCTCGGCACTGAGTGGAAGTCGCTCTGTCTCATCAACGGCCAAACTGCTGACCCTTTCCGTCCGCCGATCATCCCCATGGAAGTCTCGAGTCCCGACGGAATCTAGTATTTCCTGAAAATCATGCTGCCTGTCTGTCTGGCGCTGGCTCTTTGCTTTGGCGTTGGAGTATGACCGCGCTGAACTTGCCACGCGAATGTGCCGTGTGCCGGCCAATGCACTGCTGATGCCGTTAATCAATATACATGCTACCATAAATATGTAGATTGAATTCATCTTGGGCGTCGGGCCCAGTTACATTCGTTGTCGGCAAAGCTGGCACCTACTGCGGTGCGTGCAATGCCGGGCGCGAGCGTCTTCTCACTCAACCGCTTAGTGATGCGTATCCAAGGAAAATTCTGATATATATGAGATACGCAGCTCCCAGCGAGCGAGCGCACCTGCCGTACCAAGTCGTACCCGCCTGTGTGCCCCTGTAAGCCCCGTTTGCCCGCCCCAAAGGTACGAGAAGAGGAATGTATCCTACAACGCTTGCTTTTTTAAGCTATACGTCATCTTACCATTCCCGAAAGTTAACAAGGCAGCAACGAAACGTTTCATCCCAGGTTTCATCCTGTGTCAACGTTAACCAGCCTCCCCGCGACAGGAGTAGTGGGACAAACATAGGTTGTTGGTTAAGATGCTAGTGATTTGCAGTAGTTGAAAGGTGGCCAACTCACGCTGGCCACGCGCGAGCCCGGCACTGTTCACTGTTGCCTCGTTTGCCCCGCTCGCTGGCGTGGCCAAGCGTGGCTCGCTGGCCCGAGTCCAGCAAAATTGTTGCGAACTGCTTTGCTGCTGCTTGTGGGGCTGTTGCCTAACATCCAAATACTACTCGGAAGGTCACGCTCGTCGCCAAAGCTGGCACTCACGTGCAATCGCTGGAGAGTCTGCTGGTCAAGTCTGGTGAGACCTCTTGCCTCCACCCTGACTCCCTCCCGCAGACATCCTAGCTGCTGCTCCCAGCACGCCAACCGACTACCAGACGCAAGTTCAGACCTGAAACCACAGATACGCAGTCCTCGCAGCATGAACCGCAGCCCACACTCCAGACCCCCCAATCCCATAACATACCTGAAGGCGCTCCCAAACCATTCCCCGCGCACAGCCCCTCCAAACAGCACCCCCTAACCCCTATTCTCAACCTCATACGCGCTCGCAGCAACAGCAACACCAGCCCTCCAGCCATGGGCAACACACAGTCCCCGTTACACAAGGACGGCTGCGCCGGCCTCAACCCCCCGTCCTCCTCCTCCGACCGCTCCGACCATACCCCATCCGGCTCCCCCAAGGCAAAGGACGCCTCAAAACGGAGCCTCTGCAGTCTGCGAAAGTCTTTTGGGAGCAGGGGAAGCGACAGGGGAGACCGCAGCGGCGGGCTGATGAGCCCACGGGGGCCTGCTGCTGCTGCGCTTGGGACCGCTGTGAACGATCCGTCCGGTGGCAGCGGTGGTGTCGGCAGCCTAGGACCCTCATCTAGGGGAGGTAGGCAGCCCCTCTTCCAGCTTGGCTGGCAGCGCCGCCAGTACCATGAGTACCAGTAACACCAGCAGCAGCTACAGCGGTGGCGGTTCTGCAGGTGGTGGTGCTGGTAGCACTGGGCCTGGCAAACGTGGCACGAGGTATGTACGATATGGTACGGCAGGTGCGCTCGTTTCGCTAGGAAAGTAGGAAACTGTGCACCCTCACCAGCGGCAACGTCCATTATTGTATGCGGCTTTGATGGGACATAATGCAAACCGTGCCTATGTCGTGGTTCACCACGGTTGCAATCCGGATCGGGCCGGAACGGACTGGCGCATGCCGCTCCCAAGAGCGCTCAATCACAAGCTGTAGAAGGGATAGGTGTAAGGACCTCGATGATGTATGGTATGACCACCGTTGTCGCACTACGACTGAACCAGACAGTCAGCCCTGTCGAACCTACACGCTACGAGAAACCTGCCACGTAAGAGCTTCGACGTGGGGCAACCCAACGCCCTTGTCACACCACACACCTCGCTTTGTGCAACCATTTCAACTGAGCCTTGGACCAAACACCATTCCTGCCATAGTGCCATCACTCGACACCCGCATAGAGCCAACACAACAGAGCCAACACAACGGGCCTGGAACGCGTCCAGGTGCTGCTTCACCTACCCGGCAACGCCCACCCCTTTTCCCCATGCTGCCACTGCCTCCTCTCCTTCTTTCGTGCCTCCAGAGGATGCCCACCATAGGTCCCTGAACCACTCGTCCTAGAGGCCGTACCATCTAGAGTTCTCCCCTAACGGTGTGGGTCCTGACTGGACTGCGCTCCACAGAACAACACATCCCGTGCACCTGCTCACCTTATTGCCCCTGCTCCTGCCGCCTCCTCCTGCCGTCTCTCCCGCTTCCCTGCCTCCAGGGCGTACTGTACCCCGCACGCACCCGCTCAAGCACCGCCAAGGCCCATACCGCTGCTGCCTACTGCCCTGCCCCCTACTGCCCCTGCACCAGCTCTTTCTCCTGCTGCCCTTGCATCCCATGCGCATGCTCTCCTTGCTGTCTCTGCTGCTGCTGCTGCTGCCGCTGTTGCCGCTGCTTCCTCTCCCGTTTCTGTGCCTCCAGCGGGTGCTCCGGGTCCACACGCTGCAGCACCGCCGACGCCAGGCCGTGCAGCGAGCGGCTCTCGCCGGCGGTCAGCCGGGCGCGGCCCACCACGGCACGCACGTGGCCCACAGGCAGCCGCCGCCGCCCGTGGTTGCCTATGTGGGGGCAGGAGTGGAGGGCAAAGGGAACGTGTGAATGGCAGTAGGGACCGCGGTGCCCTGGCCACATGTGTATGCGGCGAAATGAACTTCTCACAAGAGGGGACCGGTGCTGTACGCGAAAGCTGAGCGCGGATGCTGTGCGCAGCATGCTGGTGCCCCACACGCTGACACACAGCCGCCGGCGGCAGTGGTTGCCTGCTGGTGCCCGGAGCCTAATGTCGGTGGGCACATTGCTGCTGCACCACACATGGTACATGGCAGGTGACCTTCCAGGGCACCTATCACCACTGGCCCCTGGACGCACAGCAGACGTGGCCAGCAGATCACTGCGGCCCACGCTCCTGTTCTGCCACAACCCGCACCCGTGCCTCACGTAGCAAAACCAAATGCCCAACGCTCCCCGCCCCCCACCCGCCGCCACCCCTCCTGCACCCCTAAGACGACCGCCTGCCCGCCTACCCTCCCTACCTTTGCTGCCCCCGCCCGTGCCCTCCTCCGCCCGCATGCCCACCGCCGCCGCCACCGCCGCCACCTTGGCAACCAACAGGTCCACCTCCCGCTGGGAGGCGGCGGGCTGCTGGGCAGGCCCCTGCTGCAGCTGTGGGTAAGCCTGCTGTGGGTAAGGCAGCTGCTGCCCCGAGCTGCTGTCAGGTGCAGCAGGCTCCTGCTGCTGCTGCTGCTGCGGCGGCGGTGGCGGCTCCTGCCAGGGGTTAAAGCCCAGGGCCCGGGTCCCACCACCAAAGAACGCCGTGCCAAGTTCCCCTGCTTGCACACCGCCTCGCAGCTGAGCAGCAGCTGCTGCTGCCTCCTCACCACCATCACCATCCCCTCCACCCGGCCGCAAGGCCCCTGGTGTGGAATGCCGTTGGAGATGGGGTTCGAGTGGGGACCGGGTGGGGAGGCCGGGGACCGGCACAGCAGCGTCCACCGGCGGCGCCGGCGGCTGCAGTACGAGCGCGCCGCTCCTCCTGCCGTACAGCTCGGCGAGTACGACAGCCACGGCGTGCGATAGGTTCATGGAGGGCTGCAGGCGGCCGGTGGGGATGGCGCAGGCGTGGCTAGAAGGGCACACAGAGTCGTGAGGCGGGGTGGTGGTTAGGTCGGGGTGTTGGGACGGGACGAGGCTGCCAGAGCCCGGAGTGTAGGGTCTATCCTGTTTATGCAGCCAGAGTGACAGTTTGCCCCATCGGACGTGTCGCGTGGGGTGCGCAATTGGACATTCCGGGGCATGGCATCCGTGCTGTCCCTCGCCCAGTACGCTTCCCCTCGTACGTTTAGCTCTGTGGCCCGCGCCCCACGTGGGTTTCCCTGCGCGCCCCGTACTTTCCGTGTCTGCGACGCTCTGCAACAACCTGGGCACCTGCCTCCACCCCAGCCCCTGCTTCCCGCCGTGCTTCACCTCACCCTAGCTTCCCTTTGCTCTCTCACCAACCACCTCAACACCCAGCGCAACGTCCCAAGCTGCTCTGAGTCACAGTGCTCGGCACGCCCCCCCAAACGCCCCTCTTCCACGCGATACCCCTTGCTCGTCACCGGCTCCCACCACATACTCCTTAAACACTCCACCACCTCACCTCCCCCCGCCTCCCCACCTGCACAGCCGCAGCTCCGCCTCCGTCAGGCCGCTCTCCTCCCTCCCGAACACCAGGGCTGTCACCTGCTGCCCCCCCCCCCCCCCACCGCAACCAGCCCCTCCCTCCGGTTCCTGCCCCTCCTGCCCCTCCTTCCCCCCCTGCTGCTGCTGCTCCTGCCCGCCAGCCGAGTCAACGGTCCCAACGCCGCCTTGCTGTTGCCCCATGTGCGTTGCTGCAGCGCCCACCGTCCCAACTGTTCCAACGGCTGCCTCCGCCAGAACCCACGGGAACTCGGCCATGAGCTGCCCCAGGGACGGGTGCACGTGCCGCGTGGCACCCGCCCGACGCGTGAATCCGATGCTGCTGGAGGCGTCGCACAGCGCCTCCGACAGGGTGCCGTACACCCTCATGCGGGACAGTACGGCATCGCCGCAGGCCACCTTGCGCGCCTCGCCATCTGGGTCAGCGCTGCATCGCGGCGCGACGATGGCCAGCTGCACGCATTCAAAATTTGCGCAGGCTCGCGCGACAGCTCCGATGTTGGAGTCGTGCTTTGGGGAGACCAGCACGACCCGGATGTTGGAGAGGAGCAGGTCGGGCGGGAGGGGGCCCAAGGGCTGTAGCGATTGCGGTTGTGGGAGCTGCTGGGCTGTGGCCTCAGTCTGGTGTTGCTGTGGTCCTGGGAGGGCGTTTGTGTCGGTGGAGTGTGGGAGGGGGTCAGCGGCGCGGGGGCTGGGAGGTGGGAGCTCGGCCTGGGAGGCGCTGGCGGAGGCGGACTGCAATGCTTGGCCAGGGCTACTCCTCTGGCGGCAGGGGTTTGAGATGTACTGCTGCTTGCGTGTAGAAGCATGCGTGGGCGGTGCAGCGCAAACGCTCAGCCGCGGCGTCAGCCGGGCCGCAGCGTCAACAGCCGCTTGGATGCTGCTGCTGCCAGTTCCTAGTTTTATACTTATAAAAGCCATATTTAGGGGATCATAAGTTCAGCACAAAAGAATAACTTGTAATCTTCAGAGGGTCGTCGCGAGGTATTTGGTGGAATTGCATTATGGCCCATGTCGCCCCGTGACTGCGTTCACAACCTGCTCGCATCCCCACAGCAGGACACATCCCTATTATGACTGGTTCCTACTCATTCAAACGTCGCACGAACCGTCTGTATCAGCGTGTTACGCTTTGAAATGGCGCCCACCGGGCAAATTAGAGACAAGGACAAGCTTGCCCGCATGGAGCAAGCCGTCCGCGTGCTTATTCAAGGCCTAGGGGAAGACTTGTCACGGGAAGGTCTGCGCGACACGCCGAAGGTGCGGCGTGGGAAGCAAGGGGCGTGATGGTTCGGCGGCTTACCGCTGTGTATGCGCGCGATGGATTTTAGCGAGACTGGCTAATGCAATGAAACGATCGACCTGCAGCGTGTGGCAAAGGCACTGCTGGACTGCACGCAAGGCTACCACCAGGATACCTCAAGGTCAGTCCGTCGACCGCGATAAGGGTCTGGGCGGGACTGCGCAACAGCCGCATTTAACTGCAAGAATGTCCATGTACCTTCACTGGAAGCTGAGCCGCCGCTGAGCGACAGCGGCCTTTCCTCAACAACCTTACCGACTCGGCTTCTGACTGCCCGCGACTGCTCTCCTTTCTGCAGCACCCTCGGCACCGCGCTGTTCCACGAGCATATCGTGCACCACGGCGATGAGGGCGTGGTCGTGGTGCGCGATATTGACTTCGCGTCCACAAGCGAGGAGACGCTGCTGCCATTCCATGGGCGATGCCACGTTGCCTACCGCCCTAAGGACGGCGTGGTTCTTGGGCTGAGCAAACTGGCGAGGCTCACGAAGCAGTATGCCAAGCGGCTGCAAACGCAGGAGCGGCTGGGGGCGGAAATCGCGCTGGCGCTGCAGCAGAGCCTCGAATGCCATGGCGTTGCTGTGGTGCTTCAAGCGCGTCAGCTCAGCAATCTGGCAGCCCCGGAGCAGCGCACCACCGCCTGTGTGTCGGGAGTGTTTGCTGGAGAGCGGTCTGCGCACCTGGAGGTGAGGGGCGTACGGGAAGGGGCACGGGGGAAGAGTTGGCCGTGGGGCGGGTAGGACCAGAGCGCACGCATGCCACGCCGTACCTACCCTTCTCAAAGATCAGCGTGTGTGCTTGCACGTGTCGTCGCAAGCCTTCCAGACTGGGGGCCTGTTCCCTCATCCAGCCTGCTTCATCGTTCCAAAACCTCCAACGGCCCACAACCGGCCACCCTGGACGTTGCACGAGCACCCTTGTCTCCGGACCCTCGCCCCTTACACGTCATACCTCGCTCCGTAGGCGCCTTTGTCTTGCTGCAACACACCCGTTGAACCCCTTTGCTCTTGGCTCCCTCCCTCCCGCAGGAGCTGCTGTCCCTGCTGGACCTGGAGGACCTCCCTTGCTCCTGCATCGCCCCCCTGGACGCCCTGCTGCCCAGCCTGCTGCTGGCCGCCTCCCGCCACAGCACCTCCCTCGCACACTACAGCAGCAGCAGCAGCAGCAGCAGCGGGAACGTGAACCCACACAGCGTGGTAACCCACGCGCACCTGCATGCGGACCCGGGGGTGCCCGCCCCTGGCACGCCCGACCCCAGCGAGAAGGACACGGATGGAGACAGCGATGACCTGGTTATGGACGGGGAGGGGCCGGAGGGCGCGCACGCGGGAGGGGCAGCAGCACATGGAGCGTGCTCGGGGGCTGGCTCAGCACACGGGACGGAGGATGCTGTTGGTGCACTGGAGCAGCAGCGAGGGCAAGGGCAGCAGCAGCAAGTGCTGCTGCCGGCGGCGGGAGCGGAAGCTGGCAGCAGCTGCAGCTGCGATGCGATGGAGGCGGCGATGCAGCGGCTGCTGTTGGAGATTGGGGAGGACCCGCACAGGAGGGGGCTGCATGGATCGGCTCGGAGGTACGTGGAGTCGCTGCTTACGTCCACGTCGGGGTACCAGCAGCAGCTGCCGGATGGCGTGACGGAGCCGGTGTTCGTTGAGGAGGAGGGCGGGACAGCGGCAGCAGCGGGGGCGGGGGCGATGGTTACGCCTGCAGGGGGCTGCCCCTGCTGCTCGGCCGCGCGCGGGGGGAGATCGGGGCCGGGACGGCCATGTTCCGCACTTCGGGGGCAGCAGGCGGGGGCGGAGGCGGAGAGGAGGCGGAGCTCGTGGGGTTGCGCGGGGTCGGGGATGGGGAGAGGGTGTGGTTCGTGTGCGGAGCGCGGGGGGCAGGTGGTGGAGCGGCGGACGGAGGGCGGGCTGGTGACTGTGCGGCTGCCGTTCGCTTCGCAGTGTGAGCACCACATGCTGCCATTCTATGGGACGCTCATGGTGGCTTACCGGCCGGGGAGGGAGGGGACGCAGGAGCTGCAAGGTCAGCAGCAGCAAGGGGAGGTGGGAGAGGAGGAGGCTGGCCTGGTGGATGTGCGGGAGGTGCAGGCGGTTGTGAGCGCGTTCACGCAGCGTCTGCAGGTGCAGGAGCGGATCACGCACCAGGTGGCGGATGCAGTGGGGCAGCTGGTGGGGCGGAGACGGGGGAGGCCGGGTGCAGCGGGGGCAGGTGCAGGGGACGTGATGGTGGTGTGCGACGCGGCCCACATGTGCATGGTGGCGCGGGGGGTGGAGAACCACAGCGGCAGCACGACCACGTTTGCGGTGCGGGGCGCGTTTGCGGAGCAGGCTGGGCTGCGGAGGCAGGTGCTGCGGCTCTTCCGGCAGGGGGCGTAAGTGTAGGTTTGGTGCAATGTGGGCTGGAAGGTCTTGAGGCCTGTGACTCCAAGCATACGGACGGGTTATTGATACGGAGAGACTGCTTCGGACATGGGCAGAGCTGCGGAGGCAGGTGCTGTGCCTGTTCCGGCGGGGGGCGTAGGCGCGGACGTGTCGCGGTTCAGAAGAAACTGTTGTATACGTCGGCAAGGTGCTGTTGTCGGCAAAGTGCTGCGGCTTGACGCATGGGCCGTAGGCGCGGACGTGGTGCGGGTTGTGTACTGGTTGGAAGGGACCCATGTCCGTGTGGCTGGGTACTAGCAACTACGGTACCTGGGAAAGCTGCTGCGAGGGTCCTGAGTTGACGGTTTGCAAATTGAGGAGTCGTCGAGGCGCCAGTGGGTTTTCGAGGCCTGCGATACAATGCATGCGGACGGGTATTTAGTAGGGAGGGACTGCTTCGGGCACGAGTGGTTTGGATAGGAGCGTTGTCGGAGAGTGTGGAGTAAACGGAGATGCGGACCAGACATTAGAGCACCGGTACACTCCGGAAAGCGGGAATGCTGCAGTCTTTGTAGGATGCCTGCAGCTGCGGCGTGATTCATCTAGCAGAGTCGAGTGTAAGACGGGGAGCGGTGTGCTGGTGTAAGGGTTAACGAGTGGTGGATTGTGCAGGGTCGGGTTGCGGCTGGGTAGCAGGGTGTGTGCGTGCCCTACATGCAAGCCTCATGCACGCCAAGCGGACAAAGTACGTCGAGAGCAGCAGGCGAGGAAGTCTAACACTTGAGACGCCTTGGTCAAGCAAGGAGGATTTTGATGATTAAGCGTCAGTCACATCCATTCGTACCAACTTGAAGCATCTGCTGTGTTCGCACCCTGGGGTGCTCACAGTTTATGGGTTGCCGAGGTGGCCAACCTGTACGCCATGTGGTGGTTAGCGCAAAGTCGCTAGCCTCCCGTTGCTGACATGTGCAGTAGTTTCAGGCCTGGTGACGTCGAGGCTTGCGGCACCGATTGCGTTGCCCGCTTGTGGCCGTTGCGTGTAGCAACAGGATGGCGGCAGGATGTAAGCTTTGTGCCAGGCTACCGTATGCCAGACGGTACGCGATACCCGGCCCTGTGTCACAACTCGCACTGTTATATGCACTTCCATGCAGAACTTCCAGCAAGGGGTTTGTCTCGCCCCGCTAACAGCACGCCCCTGCACCAGATGCTGCGTGACCGCATGGGGACTCCCTTGCCTCACCACGCACTAAGGCACATACGCAGCAATGCAGCGTTACCCCGGTGTGGCTCCAGCGGTACCTATGGCTATCCTGGGCTACCCAGTGTTCAGCTGTACGGTATGCGCATGAGCGCCAGGTTCGGGGAGGTGACGCAACAGCATCGGCGCTGCAGCAGGGAAGTTCGAGCGTAAGCTGCTTGAAATCAGGTGCAATGCGCCGTGCTGCACCGTGCGAGTGGCGACCAGGCAGGCACCACCTGCATGCGCGAGCTGGCTGCTTGGCCGCCTCAACACAGTCAGTCAGTCAGTCAGTCAGTCAGTGTTACACGGCGCGGGTTCTCCCGTCCGCAACGACGAACAACCCGTGTACGAGCCGGGGGCTCAACGCTCAAGGGTCTCCATGCATAAACCCAATGCGTACAAATGGTGATGCATATCCTCAACACAAGCGAGCTTCGGCTCACACACGCACTAGGTAAGCCCACTGTACGGCACCGTACGACATCGCAAAATCGGGTTGTTCTCAAGGTGCCCTAGCGGCACCCAGGGGCTACCGGCCTCCCCACCACACACGCAGAACCTCTCCTCCCTCCCTGCCCAAAGCCGCGTGCATGCCGCAGGCTCACCACACGGTGTGCCCGGGGAGCTCCCCAACTGCATCACTGCATCCACCCCGTCCACCTAACCAGGATCCCTAACCTGCACCTAACCCACCCTTGCCCACACCATCGCCCCAAGGCTGATACGTATTGCATTCCAGGGTACCGACCATTGGCGTAGGCCAATCACGCGCGCGCATGATCATTACGTTGCAACCCGAGATTAATGTACTCGACAGCACTGTTTCACGTTCCTCCCTACACCAAGCATTGCTCTACACGCCATCACCATGCATCTGCTAATCATCACAGCCGCCTCTCGTTCCCCGCCGTCCAGTTCAGATGTCAAATGCGCGCACGATGAACGTCAGACCATGAAACCGACCCGTTACCAATATGCTCCATCCCCGAACCCTTTCCAACGCCTTCGACTCCATCTGCCATGAGCACAAGCCCTCACCCCACCACCCCCGCAGCCTGCGCACACTTCTCGTGGTGCCCCGCCTTCCAGTCCTCCTTCTGGCACTTCCCGCAGCAGTACGCCACCTGGCCGCACTTCCGACACGCCTGCAGCTCCAATCCCGCCTCCGACTGCCCCCTCAGACGCGTGCACGCATCGTTCCCACACCGCCTAAAACCCACATCCACGCACGGCCCCGGCAGCAGCGGCAGCCCCTCACGCCCCACACGCGCCACCACCTCCATTGCCAGCTCCTGCCACGCCTCCTCCACCTCCGCCAACGCACTCCGCCCGTCCCCGCGCTCCCCGCTCAAGAGCACCCGGAGCAGCGCCGCCAGCTTCCTCCTTCCCTGCTCCTCCTCCACCACCTCCATAAAGTCCTCAATCCATGGCAGTGCCCCTCCCTCTGCCAAATCTTGTTCGCCGTTCATGTATCCCAAAACGGCGTCAACCACCTCACGGGGGGCCGCCACCGCCAGCACCTCCATGACGTCAAGCGCGGTAGGCAGCAGCTCCCGCGCAGCCGCCCGCACCGCCTCGCTCTCGTGCCCTCCCCTGAAGGTGCCGCTGCACTCGACGTACATCTCAAGAACCCCCTTTGCTGCGGGTAGCACCTGCTGCACCTGGTCCGCTGCTGCCAGCCTGTCTGTCAGAAAGTCAGCCCACTCGCGCCGACACCAGTCCGACCCAAGCGCCGCTGCAAACGCCAGTGCCCCGCTGTTGCTGCCACCGCCACTTTCGCCGCAGCCCCCGCTGCCCGAGCCACCCCCCCTTGCATCCGCGTCTCCCGGCAGCCGCACTAACTGCCTCACCACCAGCCGCAGCCACCCCCACGCCACGCGGTACGCCCCGTGCGCCACCAGCTCGCTCAGCGATACCGCCAACACCGCCCCAGGGGCCTCACCAGGCCACGTGATGGCCTCCGGAAGCAGCTCCGCAACCGCCAGAGCCGTCAGCTGCACCTGCTGCAGCTGCGGGGGCGTGCCAGGCGCGGGGCAGCCGCCAGCTTCCTCCACCTGCCGCCAGGTGGGGCCCGCAGCCCAGGCGGGCGCCCATCTGCTGCCCGGGGCGCCAAAACCTCGCCCGTCCCCGCCCGCGGCCCCTCCGGCACCCGTCTCCTCCTCCCCCTCCTCCCCCGCCCCGCTCAAGCCGCGGTTTAGTCGCAGGTCCAGCAGGCCATCCCGCCAGCGCGCCTCACCCTCGTGGCTGCGCCCCGAACCCGATGCCCCACTCGGAGAGCCAGCATCCGCCGCCCCGCACCCGCCAGCCGCGTGCGAGGCCGAGCCACACCCCACGGCCAGGGGCAGCAGCTGCTCCAGGAGGGCAAGCAGCTCCAGGCGCAGGACGGCACGCTTGCGGCCGACCCAGGAGCCGACGGGTGCTGCCGCCGACCCGCGCATGGCCTTGCCCACGCTGACCACAAGAGATGAGGCTTGCAGGGGGTCGGCGTGCGCCAGCATGGCTGGCCAGCAGCCGTGGCGGCGCAGGGCTAGGTCCACGAAACCAACCGCGCGATTCATGGCATCCCATGCGTCATGGTCGCTGCGGGCACTGCAGAACAGCTCGCGAATGTGGCCTTCGAGCGCGGGTACGAGGCCTGCGAGGAGGGCGCATGCCACCACGTGAGCTGCCCGGGCGGCGGGGGCGGCGGCGGGGGCGGCGGCGGGGGCGGCGGCGGGGGCGGCGGCGGCTGAGGAGGGAGAGGAGGACGAGGAGGTGGTGGTGGTGGTGGGGCTGTCACTTGCTACCTCGCCGCCGGCGTTGGTGCCAGGGATGGGGATGGGGCCGCCGCAGTCCTCTTGCGGGGGCTGGGCTGTGGGTGCGGGCGTGTGGGGGTGTTGCGGGTCGGCACATGGCATTGGGAGGGAGGCAGGCCCGTGCACATGTCAGTTGCGCACTGATGCTTCATGTTTGTGCATGTTGACCGTGTCAGCTGCCGGCAAGGACTGAGCAAGGGAGCGATCCAGCCTACCTGGTGCATCGCTGCTGGTCCCGCTGCTGCTCCTCCCGCTGCCGCTCTGCACTCCACCGCTGCTGCTCTGTGAGCCCCTGCCGCTTCCCTTGACGCCGTGCATGCCGCTGGCGCTGCCGCTGTCGCCTGCACCCGCCAGGAGTGCTGTCACCGCCGCACCGGCCGCAACACCCACGGACACTCCCCCGCCTGCACCTCCTCCCTGCCGCTGCTGCCGCTTGTCCTCCACCCGCGGTCCGTCTCCCTCCCGCCGCTGCCCCTCCTGCCGCTGCTGCCGCCACCGGTGGGGCAGCTCGCCCAGCAGCTGCCCCACGTGCCACCCCCAGGCCGTCTCGTATGTCTCCCGGCCACATGCCTCCAGGGCCGGCACCAGCAGCCCCCACGTGCTGGCCACGCGGCGGGCTGCTTTGGCACGTGGCATGGCCATCAGGTCACGCACCAGCAGCCCCACGGCAGCAGAAAGGGCGCTGTCCGAATAATCTGTAGCAGCGTCGTCCCGGGAGAGGAACCGCAGCGCCGCCGCCACCAGCTTGCACACCTGGGAGCGGCTGTACGGCAGGGGGTGCCGTACAACCGCGGGCCCGGGCAAGGAGCCCGCTGCCTCGCCTTCCCTGGGGCTGCTGCTCCCCGCTGCCGCCCCACCTGGCAGCTCGTCCCACGGCACCAGGTCAATGACATCACCTCCCATTCCTGCCCCTGCTGCAGCCCCAGCCTCGCCTGCTGCAGCCCCAGCCCTCCCTGCTGCCGCCCCAGCCTCCCCTGCTCCTCCTGCTGCCCCTGCAGTGTCCACAGCTCTAGCTTGTCCTGCCGTGGCCGCCTCTGCCGGCCTTGGTGGCCCAGGCGGCGGGGCGACACCTCGGGTGCACGGGGCGTCCTCCCAGTACTGCACAGCAGCGAACAGAGCGCTGGCGCAGAGGTCGCGCGGGTCCTGCATGGCCGCCACGTGCCTGACAAGGCCCTCGGGCAGCCCCCATGCTGTAGCGCCGGGGCAGCCCGCCGCCACCCCCGGGGCCACTAGCCACCAGCCCAGCAGGCAGTGCACCGCAGGGTGCGACAGCGCGGCATGCAGGCCGGGCTCCTCGTGCAACGTGTTCCAGGGGAGGCGCATCTCCACCCGGTCCTGCTTGAGGTGCACAACCACCTCTCTGAATCCCGAGCAGCACCGGAGGGCGCCGCCCAGGGCCGATAGGAAGTCTGAATCCGCAGCTCGCAGCTGGGCAAGCAGCTGCTGCTGCTGCTTTCGCTGCTGGCTACCTGGCTTGATCCCGGGTCCGTCACTCCCCTGGCTGCTGGGTCCTGCCGTGGGGCTGTCGTACAGCCGTGAGATGCCTTCCGCCAGCTCCAGCCGCAGGGCGCACAGGTGCACAAGGAGGTGCGAACCCACCAACGCGTCCCGAACAACGCCTTGCTGTCCAGGCGGGGACCGGCAGTAGATGAACCATATGAGCGCCGCTAGCGCAGCCGCCTGGACCCAGACTGCCACTGCACGGCTCAGTGCGTCTAGCTCGGCCGCGCAGTCGGCCCTGCACTCCGTTAGCCGCTGGCGGTGTCCATGAAGGACCGCTGCAGCAGCGTGCGCCGGTTGCGTAGCCATGAACGCCTTCATGAAGTCGTGCTGCACCTTTCCGGCAGGTGAGTCGGGAGTGTCCGAGATGGCGGACACCAGGACGCGGATGACCCGTTGCATTTCGGACAGAAGGCTGCATACCTGGTACTGGACGCCGCAGCGGGGGCCAGACGCCCGCAACAATTGAGGATGGAACGTAACGAGTTCCCGTAGGCACGGATGACGGGTTTCGAGGAGACGCAGCACAACACGTTCATCCGCTTCGTCGCCTTCTTCGTCGTCTTCGTCGCTGTCGGGTTCAGTGTTGCGCCAGGCATGTTGCAGCCCCTTAAGAAATGTGCCTATCCGCTTTAGGTACGCGGGCGTGAAGGTGTTGTTGATGTCGACGGCATTGGTCCTCGAAAGCAATTCTGAGCAGAACCGTTTTGCAGCTCAACGCACCACACCGTTATACACTTCCAATCATCTTTTAGGCAGAACTATGGCAAGGTCTTTGGACCAGCTCGGCGTCTGTGTTGAGGGCGTTCAGGGAAGTTCGGTGGACGGGGAGGGCGTTGGATGGTGGGCGGGTCGTTGTTGTTAACATTAGTACCTGTGCTCAAAGTTTTAGCACCGCATGCGGAGGGCACCAGTGAACTCCCCGTTCCCGAAAGCAAGAACTCCTGCCTGTCCCGTGTACGGCCACGGGCCCCATGCACTCTGTTCGACCCTTCCCCTCGCAAAGAACTGCAGCGTGAGCACATCGGAACAAGGGTAATGCGGTTGGAGTCAATTAAAATATACATGCATGTATTGGTTATATTGTTTACGGAGAACCGCCGCTACAACAGCCAACCCACACCGTCCCGTGGCCGTCCCACGCAAGCGGCACCGACCATTCCTGAGGGCAGCACGTAATGGCCAATAACCCGATACGTACAAACCGAAGATGACAGATAACCGTTTTTTTGATTTGGTTTTTTACAGGGGACCCTGGGGGACCTCTTCCGGTCGGGGTGTCGTACCAGGTCGTACCACCCCCCCTCCCCTCCCCCCACCCCCCCCCACCCCCGACAGCAGCGCAACGGCGCGACTGGTGCCGGATACCGCAGCTGACCCCAAAGGCCCGGCGGGTGGTGGGGGGAGGCGTGGGGGACAGCTGAGGGTGCAGGGAGGCGTGGGCTACAACCTGGGGAGCGTCCCCCGCGCCTCCCTGGTCCCTGCACCCCCACGCACCCCATACTCCCAGCCTGTCCTCTTTCTCTGCACTTCCAGCCTGTCCTCCACACCTCCCTGCACCTCCAGCCTGTCCCCCAAGGCTAACCCACACCCCCCAGGTTGTGCCTCAACCTTCCCTGAGCCCTCAGTCCGTCCCACGCACCTCCCTGCATCCCCAGTCCGTCCCCCACGCCTCCGTCTGACGGTGGTACGGCTGCAAGCGTTCTGTCCTGCAGCCGCAATCCTTTGGTAGTGCACGGTTGAGAGTTCAGGGTACAGTATGCTGCGCGATCCTACGGTACGCTGACTCCGCTAGCCGCTGTACACTGGTCCCGGCCTCCGTGCACAAAAGCACGTCATGCCACGGCGCCAGCACGTGCGCGACATGCCTGGAAGCCGTGTCCTTTCCTTGTCGCTTTGCTATGCCGCCAGACTCGGTGGCTTTGGTGCTGTACATACTAGGATTTCTTGTCGCATACCGTATGTTCCCTGCCCACGGCCTCTCTGGTACAGTCCTAGTCCGAGACCATGGGTGGTTGGGTGCTACCATAGAATCCTTCCGGCGCTGGTTTGCGCGCGGTCTTGTGGTCATGTGTAAGCAACGGACCTGCATGTGCCACGTGCTCATGTGCTCCAAGTGTTACAATGCCACATTGCGAGCCTCGAGACAGAATGAGAGGGCCAACTAAGCGGTAGGCGGCAGGTGTACCACTTTCAAGGGGGCTGAGCGGTAGGCGGCAGGTGTACCACTTTCAAGGGGGCTGAGCGGTAGGCGGCAGGT
>VFQN01005200.1_pt1 | contig 16188 bp, 13 predicted proteins | sample 3512371 | NCBI WGS metagenome assembly VFQN01 (sample SAMN10412370, study PRJNA504923) | tailings metagenome | isolation source: Replicate 2 from Balatoc abandoned mine | place: Philippines: Itogon, Benguet | collected 2017-08-28 | reverse complement strand
GACGCGCCACGCTGGGCACCATTCCCTTCGTCTGGCTGGGCGCGCATCTCTGGGGAGCGACTGGGGTGATCGCCGGCTGGGCCCTGGGTGCCGTCGTGTTCGGGATCGTCTCGGTGCTGGTCTGTTTCCGGGTGATGCGCAAGATCGCCCGCAGCCAGACACAGCCCGACGATACGCTGCCGCCACCGCCGTCTTCGGCACAGTCAGCCTTCTCTGCTGGGAAGGCCGCGACGCTGGGATAGGTCAGCGAGTCAGCTCCGCAGACCGGGCGCCTCCTGGCCGGTGCGGGCGACATATTCCGTATAGCCGCCGCCATAGGTGTGGATGCCGTCAGGCGTCAGTTCCAGCACGCGGTTGGAGAGCGCGGCGAGGAAATGGCGATCGTGCGAGACGAAGAGCATGGTGCCTTCGAACTGCGACAGCGCCTCGATCAGCATCTCCTTGGTGGCCATGTCGAGATGGTTGGTGGGCTCGTCCAGCACCAGGAAATTCGGCGGATCGAAGAGCATGCGCGCCATCACCAGCCGCGCCTTCTCGCCGCCCGACAGCACCCTGCACTTCTTCTCGATCTCGTCGCCCGAGAAGCCGAAACAACCAGCAAGCGCGCGCAGCGGCGCTTGGCCCGATTGGGGAAAGGCGTCTTCGAGGAACTGGAAAACGGTACGGTCGCCTTCCAGCAGTTCCATCGCGTGCTGGGCGAAATAACCCATCTTGACGCTCGGACCGCGCGAGACGCTTCCCTCGTCCGGCTCGGCCGCTCCGGCCGCCAGCTTCAGCAGCGTCGACTTGCCCGCGCCGTTGACGCCGAGCACGCACCACCGCTCCTTGCGGCGGACATGAAAATCCAGGCCCTCATAGATGGTGCGGCTGCCGTAGCGCTTGTGCACATTCTTGAGGATGGCCACGTCCTCCCCGGAGCGCGGCGCCGGCTGGAACTCGAACTGCACGGTCTGGCGGCGCTTGGGCGGTTCCACCCGTTCGATCTTATCCAGTTTCTTGACGCGGCTCTGTACCTGCGCGGCGTGCGAGGCCCGCGCCTTGAAGCGCTCGATGAAGCTGATCTCCTTGGCTAGCATCGCCTGCTGGCGCTCGAACTGGGCTTGCTGCTGCTTGTCGGCGACCGCGCGCTGCTGCTGATAGAATTCGTAGTCGCCGGAATAGCTGGTGAGCGAACCGCCATCGATCTCGACGACCTTGCCGACGATGCGGTTCATGAATTCGCGATCGTGCGAGGTCATGAGAAGCGCGCCGTCATAGCCCTTCAGGAAGCCCTCCAGCCAGATGAGGCTTTCGAGGTCGAGATGGTTGCTCGGCTCGTCGAGCAGCATGACGTCGGGGCGCATCAAAAGGATCCTGCCCAACGCCACACGCATCTTCCACCCGCCGGACAGCGCGCCGACATCGCCGTCCATCATTTCCTGGCTGAAACCCAGGCCGTCGAGAACCTCGCGGGCCCGGCCGTCGAGCGCATAACCGTCGAGTTCCTCGAAATGCGCCTGCGCCTCCCCGTAGCGCGTGACGATGTCGTCCATGTCGTCGGCACGCGCGGGATCGCCCATGGCGGCTTCCAGCTCGCGCATCTCGGCCGCAAGAGCGCTGACCGGACCGGCGCCCTCCATGACTTCGGTCACCGCGCTGCGGCCCTGCATATCGCCGACGTCCTGGCTGAAATAGCCGATGGTGACGCCGCGATCGACGGACACCTGGCCCTCGTCGGGAAGCTCCTGCCCGGTGATCAGCCGGAACAGCGTGGTCTTGCCCGCGCCGTTGGGGCCGACGAGACCAACCTTCTCGCCTTTCTGCAGCGCGGCGGAGGCTTCAATGAAGACGATCTGCCGGCCGTTCTGCTTGCCGATGTTTTCGAGACGAATCATGCCTGCGCGGGCTCCGGGGAATTCGGCCCGGCCCTTACGCGATGGGCCGCCCCGGTGGAAGGGGCGGGGCGGCCCATGCGTGATGAGTGACGTAGTCCTCAGGCCGGCGCCAGCTTCAGCATGGCGATGCCGATCAGCACCACCACGACGCCGCCGATCCGCAACAGGCCGAGCGGCTCGGCGAACAGCACCATGCCGGCGATGACCGTGCCGGCGGCACCGATGCCCGTCCAAACCGCATAGGCTGTCCCCACCGGCAAGGCCTCCAGGACGCGCCCGAGCAGATAGACGAAGGCGCCCAGGAGCAGGATGGAGACGATGCTCCATCCCGGTCTCGTGTAGCCCTCGGCATATTTCATGGAGATCGCCCAGGCGACATCGAGCAGGCCCGCCACGAGAAGCAGGGTCCAGGCCACGGTCTGGCTCATCTCAGGCGGCCACCTTCATGCCCTCGGCCTGCATCGCCTCGCGCACCCGTGGCCGCGCACCGACACGCTCCATGAAGGCGCGCAGATGGGGGAAGCCGGAAAGGTCGACCTTGGCGAAGGCGGACCAGCCGACGATGGTGAAGAGATAGGCGTCGGCTATCGTAAACCGGTCTCCCGTGAGGAACGGTCCTGATGACGCCAGGTGATTGTCGACGAAGGCCAGCCGGCGGGCGATGATGCGGCGCGCGACATCCTGCGCCTGGTTGCCATATTCGGGATGGAACAGCCAGGGGCTGTACATCTTGTGCAACTCGGTCGCCACGAAGTTCAGCCACGACTGGAGACGATAACGTTCCGGCGTGCCGGCCGGCGGGGCAAGGCCCGCCTCGGGCTTCAGATCGGCAAGGTGCTGGACAATGGCCGCCCCTTCTGTGAGCAGAGAGCCGTCGTCGAGCAGCAGCGCCGGCACATAGCCGTTGGGATTGATTGTGGTGAAGTCGACGCCGGTGCCCGTGACATGCGGTGATTTTGCGATATCGACCCGTTCCAATTCGAGTGGAATGCCCGCCTCCAGCGCAACGATGTGCGGCGACAGCGAGCAGGTTCCCGTGGCGTAGTAGAGTTTCATGATCCGTCCTTTCGTCCAGACGAGAGCCGCGCGATCTGCAACGGCATGAACTCGCCTTCGAGGGACAAGCTATTGATTGCGATGCCGCAACGCTCGTTGGGATTTCACCAATCGTCCTTGCATGACTGCAAGCGAAAGGCGTGCTAGACAGTCGGCATGGACGACTGGAACGAATTGCGATTGGTGCTTGCCGTTGCCAGAACCGGCAGCCTGACTGCGGCAGCGGGAGCCTTGGGGATCGATCACTCGACGGTGTTTCGCCGTTTGAACGCGCTGGAGACCCGTATCGGCGTGCGCCTGTTCGAACGCCTGCCGGGCGGGCTCTATCCGACGACCGATGCGGGCGAACGCATGGCGGCCGCGGCCGAACGCATGGAGGACGAGGCGCTGGCCGTGGCGCGCGACATCGCCGGCAGCGACCGTCGGCTCTCGGGGCGGCTGCGCGTGACTTCATCCGAAACACTCGCCTACAGCAGGCTCACCGGACATCTCGCGGCCTTCCGCAAGGAGCACCCCGGCATCGTGGTGGAACTCGCCATCGAAAACCGTGTGCTCAGCTTGTCGCGCCGGGAAGCCGACATCGCGCTCCGGCCGGTGCGGCCGAAGGAAGGCGATCTCTGGGGCCGCAAGCTCGCATCGGTGGCCTGGACCCTCTTCGCCTCACCAGCCTATCTCGACTTATCAGGCGGACCGATCCGCAACGCGGAAGCCCTCGCAGGCCATGCCCTGATCGGCTGGGAGGAGACGGCGGCCGGAATGATGGCCGCAGACTGGCTGACCGGCGCCGCGCCCGCCGACGCCTTCGTCTACCGCACGAACAGCCTGGTCAACCAGGCCGTGGCAGCGCGCTCGGGCATCGGCATGGCGCTGCTTCCCTGCTATCTCGGCGACGGCGAACCGGGGCTGGTGCGCGCGCTCGCCGAGCCGTTGCCCGATCTGCCGGGCGAGCTCTGGATCGTCACGCATGCCGACCTCAAGGGAACGGCGCGGGTGCGCGCCTTCTTCGACGTTGTCGGCGAGGGCCTGGCCCGAGAGCGCGACCTGTTCGAGGGACGCCGGAGGGCGTAGAAACTCTCCGCCCTTCCAGATCGGTTTCCGGGCAAGATCTCTGATAGAGATCCAGTGCACTTGAAAAGACATGTCCAAGCAGGGTGTGCCAGGCGAGACTATCGTCTCGCCAGTATTGCGTGCCGCTTGACGTTCCCGTCACCTTGAAGGAACTATGGGACGAAGGTCGGCAATGGCCCGATACGAGGCGGGGTTGAATGATGATGACACGGCTGCGGCCGCTGGCGGCGTCGGTACGTTTGTTGGCACTATTTCTCGTTGCAGTTCTGACGCTCATAGTGCCGCACACCGCATCCGCCGAGGAGACATCAGTCACATCCCTGCCCGCTATCCGTGAATGGACTGGCGACTACGACGGCATGCAGAAGCGGCGGATGATCCGCATGCTCGTGCCCTACAGCAAGACGATCTACTTCATCGACCGAGGCAAGCAACTCGGCACTGCCGTGGAATTTGGCCAGGCGCTCGAGACGTGGATCAACAAGGGCAAGAAGAATGAGATCGAAAAGGTCAAGATCGCCTATGTGCCCATGGCGCGCTCCCAGTTGATCCCGGCGCTCATCGCCGGCCAGGGCGACATCATCGCGGCGGATCTCACGGTCACTCCCGCCCGCCAGGAATTGATCGACTTCACCGACCCCTTCGCGAGCGGCGTGAAGGAAGTGGTCGTCACCGGCCCCGCGGCCGAGCCACTTTCGTCGCTGGACGATCTCGGTGGCAAGGAGGTCTATGTCCGTAAGTCGAGCAGTTATCGCGAACATCTGGACGCGCTGAACGCAGAGCGGAGCAAGGCAGGCAAGCCTGAAATCGTCATCCGCGATGCCGACGAGAACCTCGAGGACGAGGATCTGCTCGAAATGGTCAATGCCGGGCTTCTGCCCTTGTGCGTGGTGGACCGTTTCGGCGCCCTGATATGGTCGCAGGTTTTCGACAAGCTGACGGTGCGCGAGGACCTCATAGTGTCCGAGGGCGGCGATCTTGCCTGGGGGATCCGCAAGGACAGCCCGAAACTAAAGGCGGCACTTGCTCCCTTCATCAAGGAACACAAGGTCGGCACGACCTTCGGCAACATATTGCGCAAGCGTTATTATCAGAACGACAAGATGGTGCGCGCCGCCTACGAGCCGAGCCAACTCGCCAAGTTCCAGGCGCTCTGGCTGGTGTTCCAGACCTATGGCAAGACGTATGAATTCGATCCGCTGATGCTCGCCGCCCAGGGCTTCCAGGAATCGCAGCTCGACCAGAGCCAGCGCAGCCCCCGCGGCGCCGTCGGCATCATGCAGCTCCTGCCCTCGACGGCCGCCGACAAGGCGGTCGGCGTAACGGGGATTGCAGAGAGCGCGGAGCGGAACATCGAGGCCGGCTCGAAATATCTGCGCCACCTGACCGAGACCTATATCACGGATGACGGCCCGACACCGTTCAACAGGATGCTGATGACGCTGGCCGCCTACAATGCTGGCCCGGGGAACCTTGCGAAGTTCCGCCGGACCGCGAAGGAAATGGGGCTCGATCCCAATGTCTGGTTCGGCAATGTGGAGAACGGAGCCGCGCGGATCGTCGGGCGCGAGACGGTCCAATATGTCGGCAACATCTATAAATACTACGTTGCCTACTCGATGTATGCGGAGCGGTTGCAGGCGCGAAAGGACAGCGGAGAGAAGGTCGATACCGCGATCATGCCGGCGGAGCCGAAGTGAGGCCGCGCACTCGCTGCGCGGCCGACCCGGCTCGATAGACCCTGAAGCTCAGAAAACGACGAAGTCGTTGGCGGTCACAACCGTTCCCGACTGCACTGTGGCAAATCTGAGCGCAGCCGTGCCGCCCGCTCCATCGGCGTCATAGAAGAGGTCGCCTGTCGCTTTGTCGTAGACGATCAGGTCATTGCCATCGACGGCGTGCTTGCCGATTACAAAGTTGGACGTGGACAACTCGCCCGACGGCAAGCCGGCGAAGACGGAGCCGTCCAGCCTGAAGACGTCGTCGACCGTATCGAAGTCGTCGATGTGATCGTCATTGGCGAGTCCTGGCGCGGCATTGAAGACGAAGGCATCCCGGCCGGCACCGCCAGCCAGCCAATCACGGCCGGAACCGCCATTGATCACATCGTCACCGTCGCCGCCACGAATATCATCCGAACCGGCGCCGCCGCTCAAGAGGTCGTCGCCGGCATCCCCGCGGATGCCATCGGTTCCGGCTCCGCCGTCGATGTCGTCGTTCCCCGCCCCTCCCTTCAGCCAGTCGGTGCCCGCCCCACCCAGGATGCGGTCGGCACCGGCGCCGCCGAACAACTGGTCGTGGCCGGCGCCCCCATCGAGCAGGTCGTTGAAGGGTGTCGCGTCGATGCGGTCGTCACCGCCGAGTGCGGCGACCTGGATCGCACGGTCGAGGCCGGCATAGCTCGTGACGTTCCTGTCGTCCGTCAGCGACACGGATTGCGCCGGCGGGGTGACCGTGATGGTGACGGTGGCGACACTGCTGTTGCCCTGCCCGTCCGTAGCATAGACAGTGAAGCTGTCGGTGCCGACGAAGCCGGCATCCGGCGTGTAGTCGAACAGGTTCCCGTTCAGGAAGTCGGCATGATAGTGCAGGCTTCCGCCATAGCCGCCCTGCGGAAACGGGTAGAAATTGCCGTCGTAGCGCGTCTCCTGGCCGAACACGCCATGGTCCGGCCCATCCACCACGACGAAACGCAGCTGATCGTAGTCGGCATCCGTCGCCTTGAACGCGGTATCGATCAGGGCTTCCCCTTGTGAAAGGGTCAGGTCGAGATCTGCGATCTCAGGGGCGTGATTGACGAAGCTATCCGGCTGGGCGATGCCCCCCGCGACGATGATCTGATGCTCACCATACTGCGTGTTCTCGCCGCCGAAATATTCGTTGGCGCCGATCCACGTCACCGTGATGTCGTCGGGTGTAGAGGCGTTGATCGAGACGATCTGCGCGGAAAGATAGGCGGCGCGGTCAGAGAGCGTGCGCACCAGATTGCCGTCATTGTCGAAAACCTGGGTCTCGACCGTGGTCCAGGTCTCGGTGCGGCCTTCCTGCGTGAAGCTGGTGATGGTGAAGAAGCCGTCGAAGACGTCGACGGAAACCAGATCCACGCCGCCGAAAGGGAAATCGGACTTTGCACCAACCGGTCCGACAACGTCACCATCGGTTTCCGTGATGCTGAAAAGAATAGCGTCCGGGCTCGGATTCGGGTTTTCGGGCTCCTCCCAGACGGTGAGCTCGCTGCCATTGCTCAAGATCGGCATCCAGTGTTCCTCGGTGTTGCGCCGCGGCGCTGCGGATGCCCCCACCAGATGAACCTAGCATGTTACGGGCGGCAGGTTCGTGACGAACCCAATTGCTCCCCTTTTTTTCCCCAGCGACAATGATCAATAGGCCGGCTTGACCGGGAACCAGTCCTTGCGCGCCGTATCGAGATAGGCTCCGACGATGGCATCGACGCGGTACTTCACGAGCAGGGCCTCGTCCACTTCGACATCGAGGCCAGGGCCTTCCGGAACCTGGAAACGTCCTTGGCGAAGGACAGGCGGATTGCGGGCGATGTCTCCACCCAGATAGACACGTTCAGTGTCGATGGCGATCGACATGTTCGGGATCGAGGCCGCGAGCTGGACATAGGCCGACTGCGACAGCGCCAACTCGGCGCCGGAATGCAGCGTGACGGGAATGCCCACCGCCTCGCAGATCGCTGCTGCCTTGATCGTCTGCCACAGCCCGCCCGCCTCATGCGGATCGAGCAGCACGACGTCGGCTGCGCGGGCACGCACGATGTTGCCGACATCAGACAGCGTATAGGCGCTCTCGTCGAGCGCGATGGGGACCGGGCTCGAGGCGACGAGACCGGCATGACCGGCGAGATCGTCCAGTTCCAGCGGCTGCTCCACATAGGCGGGATCGTAGGATTTCAGCTTTTCGAGCTGCCGCTTGGCGGTGGCCGGAGACCACGCGCCGTTGACGTCGAGCCGAAGCGGCCTGTCGCCGATCACCCTGCGTGATGTCTCGGCAAGCGCGATATCGCTTTTCTGGTCGAAGCCGATCTTCACCTTGAAGGTCTCGTAGCCGGCATCGAGAAAGCGCCGCAGCCGAGTGTCGAGCGCGCCGGGGTCGTTGGTGAAGAGATAGGCTGCCGCCTCGACATCCTGGCGCCAGCGCCCGCCCCACAGGGCATGAAGCGGCAGACCGGCCTGCTTACCCAGTGCATCCCACATGGCCATTTCAAGCGCCGCGATCGCCATGACCGCCGCGCGCTTGTGATGATAGTAGCCGCCGCCCAGAATATGACGGTGGAGCCGCTCGACATCCGCGACCGCATAACCCACCGCCAAGGGCGCGACGATATCGGTGAACACCGCCGGCACCGTGGCGATCAGGGAGATAGTCTCGCCCCAGCCGGTGATGCCCGCATCCGTGTGGATGCGGCAGACGAGGCGCGTCGTGCCGATGCGCCGGCCCGACCCCCAGAGAATATCCTCCGTGAACGGCACCCGCACGAGCCAATGATCAACCTTGGTGATACGCATGCCTTCTCCCAATATTTGGCTTCCAATGTTGGAACTCGGTTCCAATATGTTGACTGGAACTTAGTTCCAAGATAATGAGAGGTCAATGAGCAGCGCAGTGCCAGGGAGGAAACGTGGCGCAAATGCCTGAGATCGAGCGCAACGGACGCGACCAGGGGACAGCCGAAGGTCAAGGCGTGCCCGGCGTCCAGGCGTTGACCCGAGGCATCCAGATCGTCGATGCGATCGCGACCCGCGCCCGGGGGCTTCGCTTCACAGAGCTGCTCGACGAGACCCAGCTGCCGAAGGGCACGCTTCACCGCCTTCTGCAGGCGCTGGTGGAAGAACGCCTTCTCGTCTTCGACGATCGCGACCAGGTCTACCGCCTCGCGCCGCGCATCTTCCAATGGGCGCATAAGGTCTGGGACGAGTTCGACCTGCGCGGGGCCGCGGAACCCGAACTCGAGCGGTTGCGCGACATGACAGGGGAAGCGGTGCGGCTCGGCGTGCTCGATGGGAGTTCGGTGCTCTACATCGACCAGCGCGAAGCCTCGCAGCCGCTGCGGCTCAACAATGGGGTGGGCGCCCGCGCGTCCGCCCATGCGAGCGGCATCGGAAAGGCGATCCTCGCCCATCTTTCCCTGGAGAAGCGCCACGCCTTGCTGAGCGACGCCTCGTTGCAGCAGCTGACGCCGAACACGATCATCGATGTCGCGGAACTCATGCCGCAGCTCGATCTCATCAAGGCGCGCGGCTATGCCATTTCGGTCGACGAGCAGAACAGCGGCATCTCATCCGTCGCCGCGCCGGTGCTCAACCATCGAGGCGAACCGATCGGCGCGATCGGTATCATCGGGCCGAGCTTCCGCCTTCCCGAGGAGCGGCTGCACGCGCATGGCCGGGACGTGATCGAGGCGGCACGGCGCACCTCAGGCAATTTCGGAGAATATGTGATGTCGCTCGCGGTGAAGCCGCGGCCGCTGGGCCCGGAGCGCTTGGATGTCCGCTGCGTCATACCGGCGAGCACCTTCCTGGGCGAAGGGCCGCACTGGTCGGTAGCCGAGAAGAAGCTCTATTTCGTCGACATACTTGCGCCGGCCGTCTGCATCGGCAATCCTGCCAAGGGCACCTACAAATCGACGGCTGTCTCGGAGCTCATCGGATTCGTAATTCCGAGGACCAGGGGTGGCCTCGTCGCCGGCATGCATGGCGAGATTAGGGGCATCGATCCCTCGACCAATGAAACCACCGTCATCGCGCGGCCGGAGCTCGATCGCCCCGGCAACCGGTTCAACGACGGCAAATGCGACCGCAAGGGCAGGCTCTGGGCCGGCACGCTGGCCATCGATACCACCGCCGACCGAGGCCGGCTCTGGCGCATCGGCGCAGACGGCCAAGCCATGGCGATGGAGCATGGCGTGCATGTCGCCAACGGGCTCGGCTGGAGCCCGGACGACCGGACATTCTATTTCACCGACACCGCGCGGCAGACCATCTACGCCTATGACTTCGACCTGGAGCGCGGCGAGATCGCCAACCGCCGGACCTTCGTGGTGGTGCCGGAGGCGGAAGGCAAGCCCGATGGGCTGACCGTCGACGCCGAGGGCTTCGTCTGGTGTGCGCATTGGGACGGCTGGTGCGTCACGCGCTACGACCCGGCCGGCAAGGTAGAGCGCGTGATCAACCTGCCGGTGCCGAGGCCGACGAGCTGCGTCTTCGGCGGCGAGGACATGCAGACCCTGTTCGTCACATCGGCGCGGATCCGGCTCTCGGCCGCCCAGCTCGCCGACGCCCCGCTTTCCGGAAGCGTCTTCGCCGTCGAGACAGGCACTCGCGGCCTGCCCGATCCGGCATTCGCCGGCTGAAGCGCGGAGGACCCTCATGGCCAAGCTCGAGCTCAGCGGCATCACGAAATCCTACGGCACGGCGGACATCCTGAAAGGGATCGACCTGACGGTCGAGGACGGCGAATTCGTCGCTTTCGTCGGACCTTCCGGTTGCGGAAAGTCGACGCTTCTGCGGCTAATCTGCGGACTGGACGAGATCAGCGGCGGGCACATGGCGATCGACGGCGAAATCGTCAACGACGTGCCGCCGGCAAAGCGCGGCATCGCCATGGTGTTCCAGTCCTACGCGCTCTATCCGCATATGACCGTCGCCGACAATATGGGCTACGCGCTGCGGCTGGCCGGGACGCCGAAAGACGAGATCCGCAAACGCGTGGCAGCCGCCGCCAGGGTGCTGCGGCTGGAAGACTATCTCGAACGCAAGCCGCGCCAGCTGTCGGGCGGCCAGCGCCAGCGCGTCGCCATCGGCCGCGCCATCGTGCGCGCGCCGCGGATCTTCCTGTTCGACGAGCCGCTGTCCAACCTCGATGCAGCCCTTCGGGTCGAGATGCGCATCGAGATCGCGCGGATGAAGGATGATCTCGGCACGACGATGATCTACGTCACGCACGACCAGATCGAGGCGATGACGCTGGCCGACCGCATCGTGGTGCTCAATGCGGGGAAGGTCGAGCAGATCGGCACGCCGCTGGACCTCTACAACAAACCACGGAACCGCTTTGTGGCCGGCTTCATCGGCAGCCCGCGCATGAATTTCCTCAAGCTCGCCGCGCCCGGGCCGGACAAGGCCGCGGTGCCGGGCGGAACGGTTCGCCTGCCCGCCGGCCTGCCGGATACGCCGAGCGAGATCGGCATCAGGCCCGAACACCTGTCGCTGGTGGCGCGCGGCGCACCTGATTCGCTCGCCGGCACGGTGACCATGACCGAGCACCTCGGCAGCGACACCTACGCCTATGTGGCCCTCGAAGGTTCGCAGGACATGCTCGTGGTCCGGCTGACCGGCGAAAAGGCGATCAGACGCAACGAGCCGACCGGCGTCCATGTCGATCCCGCCATGGTGCACGTCTTCTCGGCCGCCGGCGTATCGCTCGCGTCGGCAAGGCCGGTGGCGCTGGAGGCTGCATGACCCGGCATCCCGAACTCATCGCCAAAGCCGAAGTCGAGACCGCCCGCTATCCGAGCCTCGCCGGCAAGGGTGTCGTCATAACCGGCGGCGGCTCCGGCATCGGAGCATCGCTCGTCGAGCATTTCGCAGCCCAGGGCTGCAAGGTCGGCTTCGTCGAACTCGACGCGGCAGCCGCGGAAGCCACAGCAGAAACGGTTGCGGCAACCACGGGCAACCGTCCGGCGTCGGCGGTGGCCGATCTGCGCGACACGGAGGCGCTGCGTGCTGCGATCGCGGCCTTGTCAGGCGAGATCGGACCGGTGCGGGTACTGGTCAACAACGCAGGCAATGACGATCGCATGCCGCTGGAAGACGTGACGCCGGACTATTGGGACGATCGCTTCGCCACCAATCTGCGTCACCAGTTCTTCGCCGCCCAGGCGGTGATCCCGGAGATGGCTCGCGCCGGCGGAGGCTCGATCATCAATATGGGCTCGATCTCCTGGATGCGCGGGGCGGCAGGGCTGATCTTCTACACCACGGCGAAATCGGCCGTCATGGGGATGACCAAGTCGCTCGCGAGGGAAGTCGGCGAGCGCCATATCCGCGTCAACTCGATCGCACCGGGATGGGTGCTGACCGAGCGCCAGGTCGAGCGCGCCAAGCGCATGTATCAGGACAAGTTCTCCGAATATCTGGAGGCCCAGTGCCTCAAGGAACATCTTTTGCCCCCAGATGTCGCCCGCATGGCGCTGTGGTTGGCCGCCGACGATTCGCGGCTGGTGACGGCGCAGACCTTCATCGTCGACGGCGGCGTCGTCTGAGCAAGCAGCGAACAGGCAAATGAAACTTCATCGGGAGGAAGGAATGATCAGACTGGCGAAACTGGCGGGCGCGGCTGTCGTCGCCCTTGCCATGGGAGCGAGCGCGGCGAAGGCCGCCGACGTCTCCTTCATGAGCTTCACCTATGCCGAGGAGGCGAACACCAAGACGGTTCAGGCGCTGCTCGACGGCTTTACGACGGCAGACAAGCTGACCGTGGAGCCGCTGGGCTTCGCCTGGGGCGACATGCAGAAGAACATCTTCCTGCGCGCCAAGTCCAAGACGCTACCCGACATTGCGCAATTGTCCGAACGCTGGCTGCCGACCTTCGCCGGGCTCGACACGCTGGTCGACCTGAACACGGTCTACGGTAAGGACAAGCTCGAAGCGGCCTTCGCGCCGGATGCCCTGGCCATGGGCCAGATCGGCGACAAGCAGCTCGCTTTGCCGCTGATCTCCGGCACGATCGGCATGGTCGCCAACAAGGCCGTGCTCGAACAGGCCGGCATCGCCCAGCCGCCCGCCACGCTCGACGAGTTCAAGACGGCTCTGGTTGCGGTTCGCGACAAGGTGCCGAATTCGGTCCCCTATTCCATGGCGACCAAGAACAACGGCTCCATCCTCATCGACTTCATGCTGTGGAACTGGGTTCATGGCGGCCGCATCATCGACGAGAACGGCAAGGTGGTCGTCGACACCGACGCCAGCCGCGCCGCACTCCAGTTCATGGTCGACCTGGTCAAGGACCGGCTCGCCGCACCCGAGATCGACCGACCCGATTCGCGCCGCCTCATGGCACAGGGCGCCTCCGCCTTCTATTTCGACGCGCCGCAGACGCGCACCTTCCTGCGCGACTTCTCCGGCAAGGGTGAAGCCTTCGACGCCAATGTCCTGCCCATGCAGACACCGGTGCTGAAATCAGGCGAAAAGCCGGTCTCCGTGCAGTGGGGCCACCTGCTGGTGCAGTTCGCACCTGACGGCAAAGCGAGCGCCGAGGCCCCGGCCGACAAGTTCCTGGCCTATCTGACGTCGGACAAGGTGCAGACCGACTTTCCGCTGAAGATGAGCGCGCTGCCGGTCACCAAATCGGCACGCGACGCGACCGCCAACGACGCCTATCTCAAGGCATGGGCGGCAGCAGGCGGCGATGCCCGGCGCAACGAGGTCGGCATCTGGTCGAACGCCGCCGAGCTTACTCAGATCGTCGGAGAAGAGGCGCAGGCCGCTATGCTCGGCCAGAAAAGCGCCGCCGATGCGATCGCCGCGATGCAGAGCCGACTGACCGACTCCATGGCGAAAGCGAAGAAGTCGGACTGACCGATCCGAACATGCCGGCAGGGTCGGGCCAGGTGCCCCTCATCCCCTGCCGGCACCTTCTCCCCGCCTCGCGGGGAGAAGACGGCCTGCCGCGATGACAGTGTTTCTTCTGCGACGAGGCGGATGAGGGGCGCTCGGCGCGGCGTGGCCGAGCTGAAACAAAACGGATTTCGGCGCCAGCTTACGCAGGATCAGGATGGCCATTACCGAAAACGACATCAGCCGCTACCCGGTCTCGCCACTGGCGAACCGTCGCGGACTGAAGGCGGGGCAAAGCCGGATCGGGCTTCTGCTCCTGCTGCCCGCGGCGGTCGCCTTTGCAGCCGTGATCCTCTATCCGTTCGCGCAGGCGCTCGGGCTTTCGCTCTTCCAATATACGATCGAGATGAGCGAGCCGCGCTTCATCGGCCTCAGCAATTTCGCCGAGATCGCAGCCAGCCCCGACGTTTGGGCGGCCTTCGCCACGACCGCGGTCTATGTGCTGTTCACCACGACGGGAACGCTGGTCATGGGGCTGGGCTGGGCACTCATCATGAACCAGCCCTTCAAAGGGCGCGGCGTTCTGCGCTCGCTGTCGCTGCTGCCCTGGGTGCTGCCTTCAACGGTCAGCGCCTTCATCTGGGCCTGGATCTTCAATTCCCGCTACGGCGTGCTCAACGCCTTGCTGCTGGAACTCGGCCTGATCGACTTCCCTCAGGCCTGGCTGTCGACGCAGCATGGCGCGATGTTCGCGGTCATCCTCACCAAGATATGGCTGTCGATCCCACTGTTCATGTCGTTCTTCCTGGCAGGGCTGCAGAATCTCGACCGCGAGCAGATCGATGCGGCCCGGGTGGACGGCGCCGGCAACTGGGCTGTGCTGCGCGACCACATCCTGCCGCATCTGCGGCCGGTGCTCATCATCGTCGTCGTGCTTGGCGTGATCGGCAACCTGCAGCAGTTCGACACCATCTTCGCCCTGACCGGAGGCGGCCCCGTGCGCGCCACGACCGTGCTTTCGGTCGAGGTCTACAAGCGGGCCTTCGAGCAATGGGACATCGGCTTCGCTTCCGCGATCGGCGTGCTGTGGGTCGCGACCCTGCTGCCGCCAGCCTATCTCTATCTGCGCCTGCTCGTGAAGGGGAACTGAGATGCTGGACCTTTCGAGCCGAAAGGCCAAGGCCGTCTTCGCGCTGGCGCTCGCGTCGATCGGCTTTTTCCTGTTCTTCCCGCTCTATTGGCTGGTTATCTCCTCGGTCAAGGCGAATGCCGAACTCTATCGGGTCGTGCCGACGCCTCTGCCGCTGGCACCAACGCTGGAGCATTTCACCAAGGCGCTGACGACGGGCAAGCTGCCCATGTATCTGGGCAACAGCCTGATCACATCAGGGGCGAGCGCCACGCTGGTGACGATCCTGGCGCTTTATGCCGGCTACAGCTTCGCCAAATACCGCTATTTCGGCCGGCAGCCGGTGATGCTGTTCATGCTGTCGGCGCAGATGTTCCCCTTCGGCCTGCTTCTCATCTCGCTCTATCCGATGATGGGCACGCTCAACCTGCTCGACACACGGATCGGCCTGGTGCTCAGCTACATCGTCTTCGCTATGCCGGTGTCGACCTACATGCTCTACAGCTATTTCAGCCAGGTGCCCGACGAGCTGATCGACGCCGCGCGGGCCGATGGCGCCAGCGACCTGCGTATCTTCCATACGATCGTGCTGCCGATCTCGATCCCGCCCGTCGTGACCGTCTTCCTCTACTCTTTCATGTGGTCGTGGAACGACCTGCTCTATTCGATGACCCTCATCGTTTCCGACGACAAGCGCACCATCGGCCCCGGACTCCTGCTCACCTATCTGAACGAGGTCAATGCCGACTGGGGCGGCGCGATGGCCGCCTCGCTAGTCGCATCCGCGCCGATCGTCGCCGCCTTCATGTTCCTCCAACGCTACTTCATCCAGGGCGTCACAGCCGGAGCCGTAAAATGACGAAGACATCTGGACTGGCCGGCTCCTTTCCGGTGCTGCCGACGCCGTTCCGCGAGGACGGATCGATCGACGAGGCCGACTTCATGGCGGTCATAGATTTCGCCGTGGAAAGCGGCTCCGACGGCGTCGTCTATCCCGGCGTCGCCAGCGAGGTCGACACGCTGACGCCGGACGAGCGGCGCAGGCAGGTCGCCCTGCTCGGCCGCCATATCGCCGGCCGCATTCCGATCGTCGTCGGGGCGAGCGACCCCGATCCGAAGCGATCCGCCGAGCATGTCGCGCAGGCCGCCGAGATCGGCGCGGCGGCGGCCATGGTGATGGCGCCGCTCGCTCTCGGCAACGATATCGAGGCACAGACCGGCTACTTCCGAACGGTCTGCGCGGGCGCCGAGATCCCGATCATGCTGCAGAACCAACCGAAGCCGATCGGCGCTGGGCTGACGCCGGAGGAGGTCGCCAAGGTGGTGGAAGCGGTTCCGGCCATCCGCTACGTCAAGGAGGAAACGCCACCCTGCGGCCAGCACCTGACACGCCTCAAAGCCGCCGCGAACGGCTCGCTCGAAGCCATCTTCGGCGGCGCCGGCGGGCGCTACATCACCGACGAACTGGCGCGCGGGGCGG
>VFQN01005199.1_pt1 | contig 16191 bp, 13 predicted proteins | sample 3512371 | NCBI WGS metagenome assembly VFQN01 (sample SAMN10412370, study PRJNA504923) | tailings metagenome | isolation source: Replicate 2 from Balatoc abandoned mine | place: Philippines: Itogon, Benguet | collected 2017-08-28 | reverse complement strand
CCGCTCGGCTTCGTCCCGGAGCACCTGCGCGAGACGCTGCTCGGCAGCGCCCGCACGCTGATCATGCCGTCGCCCTACGAGAGCCTCAGTCTCGTGCTGCTCGAGGCGTGGAACCACGGCGTGCCGGCGCTGGTCAACGGCGGCTGCAAGGTGCTCAAGGGGCAGACGCTGCGGGCCAACGGCGGCCTCTACTACCACCACGCCAACGAGTTCGTCGAGGCGCTCACGCTCCTGGCCACCGACGAGGCGCTGGCGCTGCGGCTCGGGGCCCAGGGGCGAACCCACGTGGAGACGTGGTATCGCTGGCCGCGCGTGATGGCCACGCTCGAGCCGTTCCTGCGGCGGGTGGCCGACGCATGATCGACGTCGCCGTGCGGCCACCGGAGCGCGCGGCCGACACGGGGCCTCGCTCCCTGCACACCGAGGTCGTCGCCGGGCTCACCACCTTCCTCGCCACCGCCTACATCGTCGTCGTCAATCCGGCGATCCTCAGTGATGGAACGGGCATGCCCTTCGACGGCGTGCTGGCGGCCACGGTGTTGCTGGCAGCCTCGATGACGCTGCTCATGGGCGTCTACGCGCGGTTGCCGTTCGCCGTGGCACCCGGCATGGGGCTCAACGCCTTCTTCGCGTACACCATCGTGGTCGGTCAGCAGGTGCCGTGGCCGACGGCCCTCGGCATGGTGTTCTGGGCGGGCGTGCTGTTCCTGGCGATCTCGGCCACGCCGCTGCGCGAGCGCGTCGCCACGGCCATCCCGCCCGCGCTTCGCACGGCAATGGCCGGCGGCATCGGCCTGCTGCTGACGATCATCGGGCTCAAGGGCGCGGGGTTGGTCGTCGGCGACCCGGTCACCATGGTCAAGGCGGGCCCCATCACGCCGCAGGTGCTGCTGGCGACGCTGGGGCTGGTGATTGCCGTGGCGCTGATGGTGCGCGGCAAGGCCGTCGCCTTCCTCACGAGCATCGCCCTCGTCACGGCGCTGGCGTGGGGTGGGGGACTCGTGCCGCCGCCCGCCTCGTGGGTGAGCCGGCCCGACTTCACCGCCGTCACGCTGCGCCTCGACTTCTGGGGCGCGCTCGCGCCGGCGTTGTGGCCGTCGATCGTCGCCGTGCTGTTCACCGACCTGTTCGATTCGCTGAGCACGTTCATCGGCGTGGCGGAGGCGACCGGCTACACCGATGCCGACGGGCGGCCCATCCGGCTCCGCCAGGGCCTCATCGTGGACGCCTGGGCAACGCTCGGCGCGGGGCTCCTGGGATCCTCGTCGGGTACCGCCTACGTCGAAAGCGCGGCCGGCATCAACGCGGGGGGACGCACGGGGTTGACCGCCGTGGTCGCAGGGCTGTGTTTCCTGCCCTGCCTGTTCCTGGCGCCCGTGGCCGCGGCGGTGCCGGCCTTCGCCACGGCGCCCGTGCTGATCCTGGTGGGCGTGCTCATGTTCCGTACCTGCCGGACGCTGCCGTTCTCGTCTCTCGAGGAGATCACGCCCGCGTTCCTGACACTCGTGCTGATTCCCCTCACGCTCTCAATCACGCAGGGGCTGTTGTGGGGCCTCGTGGCGCATGTCGTGGCGTTCAGCGTCGCCGGCCGGATTCGCGAGCTCACGCCATGGAACTGGGGACTCGGTGTGCTCGCCGTAGGCCTGCTGTACCTGCACGGGTAGCAGGAACTGGAGAATTGCAGAATTTCAGAACTTCACAATCGCACCAGCGCAGAGGATGCGTCGACGGTTGGCAGTGGTGATGAAATTCTGCAATTCTCCAATTCTGCAATTCCCCATGTTCCTCCCCTCCCCACGACTCGCCGCGCAGGTGTTCCCGCCGACGCACCGCAACCCGGTGCCGGCGGCGCGGTACGACCTCGTCGTCGTCGGCGGGGGCACGGCAGGCCTGGTGTGCGCTGCCGGGGCCGCTGGTCTTGGCGCGAAGGTCGCGCTCGTCGAGCGGCGCGCGATGGGCGGCGATTGCCTGAACGTGGGCTGCGTGCCGTCGAAGGCGTTGATCCGGGCCGCGCGGGCCGCGTACGACGTGCGGCGGGCCCACCGGTTCGGCGTGCACGCCAGCATCGACCGCGTGGACTTCGCGCAGGTGAGGGCGCACGTCCACGGCGTGCGCGAAGCCATCAGCGCGCACGACTCGGTGGCGCGCTTCGTCTCGCTCGGTGTGGACGTGTTCCTCGGCGACGCGCGGTTCGTGTCGCGCGACGCCGTGGCGGTGGGTGAGGCCACCCTGCGCTTCGTTCGCGCCGTGATCGCCACCGGCGGGAGGCCCGTCCTGCCTGACGTTCCCGGGCTCGCGGCGGCCGCTCCGCTCACCAACGAGACCGTGTTCGAGATCGAGGAGCAGCCGCGTCGCCTGCTGGTGATCGGCGGCGGTCCAATCGGCTGCGAGCTGGCCCAGGCCTTCCAGCGACTCGGCACGGAGGTGACGCTGGTCGAGGCTGCCCCCCGCATTCTCGCGCGCGAGTCCGACGAAGCCGCGGGCGTGGTGACCGCGGGCCTCGATGCCGACGGCGTGCGGCTGCTGACGGCCGCGCGTGTCGAGCAGGTCGAGCCCGTCGATCCGACCCATGCCGCGCTCGGCCCCTGTCGAATCAGCATCGCGACGACCGACGGTCGGCGCGAGGTGGTGATGGCCGACCGGATCCTCGTGGCCGCGGGTCGTATTCCCAACGTCGAGCACCTCGGTCTCGAGGAGGCCGGGGTCGCGTGGACGCGTGAGGGCGTCACCGTGGACGCCCGCCTTCGCACGGCCAATCCACGGATCTACGCGGCCGGCGACGTCTGCCTTCCCGTGCAGTTCACGCACGCGGCCGACGCGAGCGCGCGCGTCGTCATCCAGAACGCCCTGTTCCTGGGCCGCAAGCGCCTCTCGCTGTCGTCCATTCCCCGCTGCACCTACACCGACCCCGAGGTTGCCCACGTGGGCGACACCTCGGACGCACCGGACGTGCAGGCGTTCGCCGTGGACTGGGCCGACGTGGATCGCGCCCGGACCGACGGCGAGCACGCCGGCGGCATCCGGTTGTTCGCGCGTCGCGGCCGGGTGGTCGGCGGCACCGTGATCGGGCGCAGCGCCGGCGACCTCATTGGCGAGGTTGCCGTGCTCGTGGCGCGTGGGGTCTCGCTCTCGAGCCTCGCGGGAATCGTGCATCCCTACCCGACCCGCGCCGAGGCCATCCGCCGGGCAGGGGACCTCTACAACCGCACCCGACTCACGCCGACCGCCAGGGCGTTGCTCGAGCGCTGGCTCGCGTGGCGACGATGAGCCGCACGTCGGCCACGCGCAGCGTGCTCCTGGTCGTGCTGCTCGTGGTGGCCGTGTTGCTGCTGCGAAGCCAGGCGGGCCGGGTGCCGGTCATCCTGGAGTGGGTGCGGGCGCAGGGGTGGCTGGCGCCTGCGGTCTACGCGGTGCTGTACGCGCTGGCCGTGCCGCTCCTGGTGCCAGGGTCGCTGCTCACGCTCGCCGCCGGGGTCCTGTTCGGATTGTGGCCGGGCGTGCCCGTGGTCTTCTGCGGAGCCGTCGTCGGGTCGTCGCTCGCGTTTCTGGTGTCGCGGTACGTGGCGCGGCCGTGGGTGGAAGGGTGGGCCACGTCGCACCCGAAGTTCGCCGCCGTGGACCGCGCCGTGGCGGCCGAGGGCACGCGGATGGTGTTCCTGCTCCGGCTCACGCCCATCGTGCCGTTCACCATCCTCAACTACCTGCTCGGCCTCACGCGCATCCCCTGGCGCGACATGGTGATCGCCTCGCCGGCCATGCTGCCGGGCACGTTCCTCTACGTCTACTACGGCCAGGTCATCGGCGACGTCACCGCCGTGGCCGCAGGGGCACGGCCGCCGCGGTCCGCCGCCCAGTACGTGCTGCTGGCGACAGGACTCATCGCCGCCGCCCTGGTGGCCTGGCGCGTGTCGGTGGTGGCGCGGCGCGCCCTGGCGGGCTCGAGCCTCGATCCCTCTCCGGAGGCGTGAAATACTGCCTGCGATGCCTTCGTTTGCTCCTGAGTACGTCCAACTGGTCCTGAACGACATCTTCGAGGACGCCAAGCGCCTCTTCCTCTCGCACCTCCGTGCCATCGACTACGCCCACCTGGTGATGCTCACCGAGCAGGGCATCGTCACGCGCGACGCCGCCCGGCTCATCCGGACCGGACTCGACCGCATCGACGAAGACGCCGTGCGCAAGACGACGTTCGACGGCACGTACGAGGACCTGTTCTTCTACCTCGAGCAGACACTCGTCGAGGTGTGTGGCCACGAGATTGCCGGGCGCCTGCACACGGCCCGCAGCCGCAACGACATCGACATGACGATGTATCGCATGCGGCTGCGCGACATGCTGATCGAGACGGCCGACGCGGTGGACGAGTTGCGATCCGCGCTGATCGAGCTGGCCGGCCGGCACGTGCACACCGTGTATGCCGCCCACACCCATACGCAGCCCGCGCAGCCGACCACGGTGGCGCACTACCTGCTGGGCGCCATCGAGCAACTGGCGCGCGATCACACGCGGCTTCGCGCGGCGTACGCGTGCGTCAACCGCAACCCGCTCGGCGCGTGCGCGATCACCGGCACCGGCTTTCCCATCGACAGGCAGCGCACCAGTGATCTGCTCGGGTTCGACGGCCCCACGGGCAACACCTACGGCAGCATCGCGACGGTGGACTACCTGCTCGAGTCGATGGGCGCGATCTCGGTGCTGCTCGTCGGCGTGGGACGCGTCGTCCAGGACCTGCTGCTGTGGTGCACCGCGGAGTTCGGCTACCTGCGCCTGTCGGACGGATACGTGCAGTGCAGCAGCATCATGCCGCAGAAGCGCAACCCGGTGGCGCTCGAGCACGCGCGGGCCATCGGCAGCAAGGCCCTGGCCCAGGCGCAGGCCGTGACCGTGACCGTGCACAACACGCCGTTCGGCGACATCGTGGACACCGAGGACGACCTGCAGCCGCTGGTGGCCAACGCGTTCCGCGATGCGGTGCGCGCGGTGCGGCTGGTGGCGGGCGCCATGTCGCAGGCCACGTTCGACGTGGAGCGTATGGCGGCGCGGGCCGGGTTGGGTGGGACGACGGTGACCGAACTCGCCGATACGCTCGCGCGAGCGCACGCCCTGCCGTTCCGTGTCAGCCACGAGGTCGCCGCCCGGTTCGTGGCCGAGCGCCGCGAGCAGCCCGACGGGTCGCTGGCCGACGCCCTGGCGCGTGCGACGCAGGCGGTCCTCGGACGCGTGCTGCCCTACAGTGAGGAACAGCTCCGCACGATGCTCAGCGCGCAGACGTTCGTCGAGGTGCGGCAGACGCTGGGCGGCCCCTCTCCCGTGCGCACCACCGAAGCCCTGCGCGAGGCGGCCGATCAGCTGGCAGACGATCGCGCGTGGACGGACGGCGTGCGCGGCCGGCTGCGCGACGCGTCGCGACGGCTGCACGAAGCGGCGGGGGCGCTGTGATGGCCGACGTTCGACATACGAAGGGACTGGGGTCGGCCGTCACGGTGATCGCGGTCGAAGTGGTCACGCTGCTGGCGCTCTTCGCGCTGCAGCAGGCCTTCACGCGGTGACGCCATGCATCCCATCGACTGGCTGATCATCGCGGCGTACCTGGCGTGGATCGTCTGGACGGGCGTCCAGCACACCCGGGGCAGCAAGGAGATCGAGGGCTACTTCCTCGGCAACCGGTCCAACCCGTGGTGGGCCGTGGGCCTGTCGGTGATGGCCACGCAGCTGAGCGCCATCACGATGGTCGGCACCACCGGCCAGGGGTACACCGACGGCCTGCGGTTCGTGCAGTTCTACTTCGGCCTGCCGCTGGCGATGGTGATCCTCGCGGTCACGGCAGTGCCGTTCTTCCATCGCGCGAAGGTCTACACCGCCTACGAGTACCTCGAGCGGCGGTTCGACCTGAAGACGCGGACGCTGACGAGCGCGCTGTTCCTGCTCTCGCGCGGCCTCTCGTGCGGCACCATCATCTCGGCCCCCGCGGTGATCCTCTCGATCATCATGGGCTGGAACCTCACGCTCACCGTGTTGCTGATCGGCATCCCGACGGCCATCTACACGATGCTCGGCGGCGTGCAGGCGGTCACCTGGACCGACGTCAAGCAGATGTACCTGATCGTGTTCGGCCTGGTCGCCGTCGCGATTGCGCTGGTGTTCGGCCTGCCCGCCGACGTGGGCGTGGGCGATGCCCTGCGCGTGGCCGGCGCGACCGGACGCATGCAGGCGTTCGACTTCCGGTTCTCGCTGAACGAGACCTACACGTTCTGGTCGGGGCTCATCGGCGGCCTGTTCCTGATGCTGTCGTACTTCGGCTGCGACCAGAGCCAGGTGCAGCGCTACCTCACGGCGAAGTCGGAGTCGGAGGCCACCTCGTCGCTGTACATGAGCGCCTACTGGAAGATCCCGCTCCAGGTGCTGGTGCTGATGATTGGCGTGCTCGTCTTCGTCTTCTATCTCTTCAACCAGCCGCCGATGCTCTTCAACCCGGTGCACGAGTCGCGCGTGAGGCAGAGCGCGCAGGCCGGGCAGTACGCCGAGACGGAACAGCGCTTCGCCGAGGCCTTCGCGGCCCGGCGCGACGCGGCACAGGCCATGGCGCGGGCCGAGGGCGGGGATGCGGCCGCCGCGGAGCGGCAATTCCTCGAGGCCGACGCGGCCCTGCGCGCGGTGCGCGCCGACGCCGCGACGCTCGTGAAGGACGTGACGGGCGACCGCGCGTATCGCGACGTCAACTACGTGTTCCCGACGTTCGTCACCACGCACCTGCCGATCGGGCTCATCGGCCTGGTGCTGGCCGCGATCATGGCGGCGGCGATGTCGAGCATCGCGTCGGAGCTCAACGCGCTCGCGACGACCACGGTGATCGACTTCTACCGGCGCCTGGTGCGGCCCGATGCGCCCGATGCGCACTACCTGGTCGTGTCGCGAATCGCCACCGGGGTCTGGGGCGTCTTTGCGTGTATCGTGGCGCTGTTTGCGACCAACCTGGGGTCGCTGATCGAGGTCGTCAACCGGTTCGGGTCGTTCTTCTACGGGTCGATCCTCGGCGTGTTCATCCTCGCCATGGTCACGCGGCGCGCCTCCGGCACCGGGGCGTTCGTCGGCCTGATCGGCGGGATGTCGCTGGTGGCGTCGGTCGCGCTCTTCCGCCCCGACATCTCGTTCCTGTGGCACAACGTCATCGGCGCACTGGGTGTCGTCGTCGTCGGCTTGGCCGTGAGCGTGGTCGTACCCGCGCGGTCGGCGGCGACCGGCGGTGCGGCATGAGCTGGCGTGGCGCGCGGCTCGTCCTTTCCCTCGGGCTCGCCCTCTGGGCCCCCGTCGCGCGCGCGCAGGAGGCGCCGCCACCCGATCCGGTGGCCGCGCAGGCCCCGTCCGAGCCCGCGAAGAAGCCGTTCCGTCCGTGGGTCGGGGTGAGCGTCGGGATCGGATGGGACAAGGTCTTCACGCGCAGCGGATCGGCCTCGAACCCGTTGCCCTTCCGCTTCGCGTTCCGCACGCCGCTGCGCCAGGGGTGGTCCATCGCGCCGATGTTCGGGTGGTTCACGAGCGACATCGACGCCGCGAGCCTGGCCAATCCGCAGGCCGAACTGGGCGCGCTGCGTGTGCGCCCCGTCCTGATGGGGGCGCGCTACACGTGGATTCGCGGGCAGGTCTCGTGGGACGTGGCTGGCGCCGCCGGCGTGTCGATCAACAGCTTCGACCTCGCCGCCGGCGCGCAGCCGCTCCTCGGATTCGCCGGCCCCGTCTCGACCGACGCCAACGTCTCGCCGGCGTGGCGCCTGCAGTTCAGCAGCTGGTACGACTTCAGCGAGCGCGTGGCGCTGCGCGGGGCGATTGCCTACGCGTGGGTGGAGCCGGAGATCACGTTCCGCAGCGGCGCCACGGGCCGCCGCATCACGCAGTCGGCCACATCCGTCCAACTCGGCGCGAGCGTGGTGTATCGCTTGTTCTGAGCCAATTCAGAATTCACATTTCACAATGAAGGGCACTCGTCGTTGCCCTTCCCGGCAGCCCCTGCATTCTGAATTCTGACGATTCAAAATTCACGATTCACAATGAAGGGGCACTCGGCGCATCGCTGTGCGCATGTCCTTCCTGGTAACCCCTGCATCCTGAATTGTGAACGTTGAATTACTGAGGTGCCGTCACCCTCAGTATCCGTCCTGCGCCCACCTCGGTGACGTACAGATCGCCCGTTCGCGTGTCCTGCGACACGCTCGTCGGGCGCATCAGCCCGGCAGCCAGGACGAGCGGCGTGCGATCGGGATCCTCCACGAGCAGCAGACGGCCCGGTGCGCCTGCCAGGAAGTTGCTGCTGTACTCGACCACGTAGAAGAGCCCCCGCCCGCGCGTCACGGGCAGCACGTCGAGCGCCGTCTGCAGGCCGCCCACGACCGTGGTCACGGCGCCCGTTCGTCGATCCACTCGTCGCACGAGCGCCGCGCCGGCGTTGAACGGGAAGCCGGTGAGGTAGGAGACGAGCAGGTCGTCGCGGTACGCGCGGATGGTGGCAGGCACCGGATCGACGAACGGAGGCCCCATCAGCGGGTTCGAGGTGTTGGCGACGGGCGGGAAGGTCGTCAGGACCTGCGGCGTGGCGGTGTGCATCGGCACGCTCCAGATCAGGTTGCGCGCGGCATCCACCACGTCGATGCGCGCCTCGGTGCCGACCATCGCGAACGTGTTGGAGATCAGGACGTTGTCGGGCGCATCCGGGCGCGGCGCCGGGCTGTAGTCCACGAAGTCGACGATCCGCGACACGCGGGCGGCGTCTCCGTCGGCATTGGTCAGGTACACGGCGCCGCCACCCGCGATGGTCTCGTGCGCGCTCCGCGGCAGGACGAAGCCCGTCGGCAGATCGACGCTGCCCACCGGTAGTTCGACCAGCAGGATGCAGCTGAAGAGAGGCGAAGACGGTGACGGGTTCGGCCGCTCGATGCCGCCGGGCCCGGCGATGGTCACGTCGCCATTGCCCATCAGGATGTACAGACGGCGACCGCTCAGCAGTACGGCGCTCGGCCCCGACGGGTCGTTGGACGGACCATGGAAGCCCGAGGGCAGGTCGTCGATCACCGTGAAGCGGCGGGCGTGACGGTCCACGAGTGACACGCGCCCGCTGTTGGCCCGACCCTGACCGCCCTCCACGACGAGCAACTCGCCAGCGGGGAGCGGGTAGGTGCGGATGGGCCCGCGAAGGCCCGTGACGTAGGGCTGAGCCACCTGGCCGTTCACGTCGGCTGCCGCTCCGAGCACCACGACACCGAGGAACAGCAAACGGAGAAGTTTCGAGTTCACGCAAGCCTCCAGGCGGGCCCTATAATCCAGAGCGTTCACACACGACTCCGGCGAGCAGTGGGCCCGGTACCTGTGACAACGGGCCGAGTGCGCCGTTGCACGATCCGACGCCGAAACTTCGCCGAAGCGCACACGATATCGGTCTCGGACATGGCCCCGACGCCGTCCCGTCTCTTCGCCGTCCCTGCGCCACCCGCCGCTCACGAGGCGCGGTTTGCCGGGGTGGTGCTCGACCTCCGCGCCGCGCAGGTGCGCCGAGGCGACACGGTGCTGACGCTGCGTCCGAAGGCCTTCGACGTCCTGGCGTACTTTGCGCGACACCCGGGGCGGTTGATTCCGAGGCTCGAGCTGTTGCAGGCCGTCTGGCCGGGCGTCACGGTGACCGACGACTCGTTGGTGCAGTGCCTCGTCGAGATTCGTCGCGCGCTCGGCGACGCCGACCCCATCACCACCGTGCGTGGCCGCGGCTATCGCCTCGATGCCCTGGTCGAGTGGCGTGCCCCCGACTCCGCCGGAGAGGTGCGGCACGCTCCCACCCCGAACGTCGGCGTGCCTGATCCGTCGGCGTCGCCCGACGCCGACCGACCCGATGTCGGGCCGTCCGCGCACCAGCCGTGGCCGCACCGATGGTTCGCGGCCGCCGGGGTGTTGTCGATGGCCGTGGCCATTGCCCTGGCGTGGTGGTGGCTGGCGGCTGGAAACCGGGCGGACCTGGGCCGCCCCGTCGGCCTGGAGTCGACGGTGCCCGAGGCGACCCGGCTGCACGCCGACGGGCGCGCGCACCTCGAGACGCTGACGCGGGTGTCGCTCCTCCAGGCAGCCGAGAAGTTCGAGGCGGCCACGCGACTCGACCCGGCGTACGCAGGCGCGTGGTCGGGCCTCAGCCACGCGCTGATCATGCTGCACATCTACGGCGCCGCCCAGTCGAGTGCGGCGCTCCCGCGCGCCCGCGAGGCTGCTGCCCGGGCGATTGCGCTGGATCCCACCCTGGCCGACGCCCACTCGGCCATGGCCCACGTGACCGAGCAGTTGGACAGGGACTGGTCGGCGGCGGCTGCCAGCCACAGGCGCGCCGCGGCCCTCGCGCCGCAGGACGGGCGGCTGCAGGAACGATATGCGCTGTTCCTCGTCTCACAGATGCAGACCGACGAGGCGCTCGCCGCGGCGCAGCGTGCCATCGCCCTGCAGCCGCAGCAGGTGAGGCCGCGGGTCATCCACGGCATCACGCTGCTCCTTGCGGGACGGCTGACCGACGCCGTGGCGGAGTTCGATCGGTCCGGTGCGCTCGAAGCCGGCAACAGCCTGGCGCGGTACTGGCGTGCCGTGGCCCTCACGGGTCTCGGCCGTCTCGACGAGGCGCTGGCCGACGCGTCGGCAGCACTGGCCGCTGCCGGGAACGAGCCCACGGCGCTCGTGGGCGTCATCCACGCCCGGGCGGGTCGCAGGACCGAGGCCGAGGAGGTGTGGCTGTCTCTCGAGAGCAAGGCCAGGACGGCCTATGTGCCGCCGACCGACTTCGCCATCCTCGCGGCGGCCCTCGGTCGCCATGACGAGGCCGTGCGCTGGCTCGAACGCGGCGCCGACGCGCACGCGCGCGGCATGGCCGGCATCACCGTGCACCCCCTGCTGCGTCCGCTGCACGGCCACCCGCGTTTCATCGCGCTGGCTGCACGACTCGGCCTGAAACTCCCCACGTTCGAGCTTCGATAACGCGATTCAGAATTCAGCATTCACAATGAAGGGCACTCGTCTGCGCTTACGTGCCGAGAGCCTTCGTGGCAACCCCTTCATCCTGAATTCTGAATGTCGAATTGCTGACCGTCCGTTTCCGAACGCTTGTCCCGGCCCGCGCCCGCATCGTCCCGCCGGCGGCGCCGCTAGCGTCAAATCGCCGAACGTCCGCCCCGCATCCACGTCTCTCCGCCACAACGGCACACGGAGGAGAACGCGATGCGACAGGCCGACCTGCTGCAACTGGGAGCTCTCACTCTATCGATGGCACTGGCTGGTGTGCGGCCTGCAGCGGCCGACCCGGCCGCCATCCTCGACGGCCGCTGGATTGGCGGATTCGTCAATCGCGGCGGCGTGGTGGCCGTGGACGCCACGTTCGCGGGCGGCCAGCAGCCCCAGGGCGTGATCGCGCTGCCGCAGCGCGGCGAGTCCGACATCCCCTTGCACGCCGTGACGCGTCGGGGGCATCGACTGTCGTTCGAGATTCCCGGAGCGGGTGGCAACCTGCTGTTCGAGGGTCGCTTCGAAACGCCGGCGATGGTGCGCGGCAGCGTGCGCCAGGGACTGGCACACTCCAACTTCGAGCTGCACCGACTTGCGCCGCTCACCGCCGACGATCTCGAGGGCGCGTACGGGACGTACGAGTGGGCGCCAGGCAAGGTGCTGCTCATCTCCAAGGGACAGGACAATCCCGTCTACGTGGACTACGACTCGGGCCGCACGGGAGCGCTGTTCGCACTCGGGCGCGACGAACTGGTCGCCGGCCCGACGCTGGCTACCGGGTTCCCCATCGAACTGCGCCTGCGCCTGACGCGCGATGCGTCGGATGTCGTCACCCGGGTCGCCATCGAGCGGAAGGGGCGGGCGGTGTCGGCCGTGCGGCGCGAGTTCTACACCGAGGTCCCGGTGCGCTACGCGAGCGGCGAGGTCAGCATCGCAGGCAGCCTGCTGCTGCCTGCCACGCCCGGGCCGCATCCGGCCATCGTCATGATTCACGGGTCGGGTCCGGTCACGCGTGACGGCCTGCGGCCGTTCGCCGACCACTTCGCGCGCAATGGCGTCGCCGTGCTCATCACCGACAAGCGCGGCACCGGGGCCTCCACGGGCCGCTGGGCGCGTGCCTCGTTCGACGACCTGGCGGGCGACGCGCTCGCCGGTGTGCGCTACCTGAAGTCGCGGCCCGAGATCCTCACCTCGGCGATTGGCGTGCACGGCACGAGCCTCGGCGGCTGGGTGGCTCCGCTGGCGGCCGTCAGCTCGGCCGACGTCGCCTTCGTGGTCGTCGAGGCGGCGCCGGTGATGACCCCGCGCGAGCACGAGCGCCTGCGTGTGGAGACGCAGATGCGCGCCGACGGGCAGCCTCGCGAAGCCATCGCCCAGGCCGTCGCGTTCATGGACCAGAAGTTCGAGGTGGCGCGCACCGGCGAGGGCTGGGGGCGCCTCGAGGCGGCCATGGCGGCCGGCGAGCGCGCCGGGTGGCTCGGGTACGTGAACCCGCCGGCCTCGCTGGAGTCGCTGCGCTGGCACTGGGAGCACGTGCTGTCGTACGACCCGCTGCCCGTGCTGAAGCGACTCACGGTGCCGATGCTGGTGCTCTACGGCGAGCTCGACTCGATCGTGCCACCGAGAGTCCACAAGGCGCGCATGGAGCAGGCGGTCCGCGAGGCCGGCAGGCACGACGTCACCATTCGCGAGTTCGCCAGGGCCAACCACGGCTTCTTCGCGGCGATCACCGGCGGGAAACGCGAACAGGCGCAACTCACCGGATTCGTCCCAGGCTACTTCGAGGCACGCACCGATTGGGTTCGCGCGCGCTCGCGCGAAGCCGCCGACGCCGCGACCGAGTTACAGGATTAGCCCGTTCCCTCACGAAATCGGCAGGTCCCACCGCCGGGCCGCCATCCTGTCCTTGGATAGTGGCCCGGCAAGGGTGGCTGATAAGTTTGGCACGTACGTTGCTCCAACGGTCGGCGGGTCCACCCGCTGATGCGCCAGAACCTCGCGACGTCCCGCCGCGGCTTCACGCTGCTCGAGCTCCTCATCGTGATTGGCATCGTGGGCATCGTGCTCGGGATGTCGATGCTCGTGCTGCCGTCGGTCGTCACCTTCGCGCGTGCCGACTCGGGCAGCAGCCAGGCCGTTTCGGCGCTGCGGCTCTGTCGCGAACGGGCGATCACCGAACGCCGCAATGTCACGGTCGAGTTCGAGGGCACCGACCGGATTCGCTGCCTCCGACGTGAGGTCACCGCCGCCGGGCTGCCGTCGGGCGTGTTGACGCTCGTCCAGCAGGTGGACCTCGGCGAGCGCATGACGTTTCAGCGCTTCCCCGGCATTCCCGACACACCCGACGGCTTCGCGTCGGGACCCGGGCCCGTGAGCTTCACCGGGCCCGCCCCGTGGAGCTTCACGAGCGAGGGCACGCTGGTCGACGCCAATGGCGACGTCGTGAACGGCACGGCGTTCCTGGGCCAGTCGCAGGTGCCGGAGACGGCGCGTGCGGTGACGCTGTTCGGCGCGACGGCATTCCTGCGGGAATGGCGCTGGAACGGGCGGGCCTGGGTGGAGTGAGCGATGACCGACGAACGCGGATTCAGCCTGCTCGAGGTCCTGGTCTCCATGCTGCTGCTCACCGGTGCGCTTCTCGCGCTCGCCCAGGTGTTCACGCTCGGCCTGGCACACGCCTCGACCTCGTCGGCCAACCTGGTGGCCCGCGAGAAGGCCCGCGAGGCCGTCGAGAGCGTGCACAGCGCGCGCGACACCCGCGCACTCACGTGGGGGCAGATCCGCAACGCGACGGCCCGCATGTGTCCTGGCATCGCGCAGCCCCCGGGCTGGTCCAACGTCGGGGGCGCCTTCATCGACGGCGCCCAGACCGACGGACTCCACCAGGCGGGCGCGGACGGCCTGGTCAACACGGCCGGCGACGAGGACGAGCCGCTCGAGCGCATCACGCACCTCGGGCACGACGGCCTCGAGGGCACCGACGACGACTGGGAGCAGGAACTGCGCGAGTTCCAGCGCGAGGTGTGGATCTGCGATCACTCCAACACCCTGCGCGAGGTGCGCGTGACGGTCACCTACCGCGTCGGGAGCCTCCAGCGCCGCTATCGGCTCACCACCTACATCTCCAACTACTCGTGAGGCACACGGTGCGCACCGACGGCACGAATCGGGGTTTCTCGCTCGTCGAACTCGTCATCGCCATGGGCCTCATGTCGCTCGTGCTCGGTGGCGCCTTCGCGGCGCTCACCGAGAGCACCAGCGCGAACGAGAGCGTCAAGCTCCTGACCGGCATGAACAACAACCTGCGGGTCGGGATGGATCTGCTGGTCCGCGATCTCATCCAGGTGGGCCAGGGTCTGCCCGCAGGTCGTGTGGTGGCGATCCCCTCGGGTGCCGGCGCGGATCCGATCCTGCGACCCGGGCCGGAGGGCACGACGTACACCTTCGATCCCGACGCCACCACGCTGTCGGCCGTGACGGTGGGGACGGGGCTCGGGCCGGAGATCAACGGGCGGCCCACCGACATGATCACCATCCTCGCGGCCGACAACGCGTTCGACCGCGAGCGACTCACCGCGCTCGACGATGTGTCGATGACCGTGGACGCCGCGGTCGACCTCGACGATCAGCCCGACGTGCTCGGCGACAACCTGCGGGTGGGCGACCTGATCATGCTCACCAAGCAGTCGATCAGCGTGCTCAAGTTCGTGACCGCGGTCGACGGGCAGACGGTGCGGTTCGACGAAGGCGACCCGCTCCGGCTGAACCAGACCGGCGCGGCCGACGGCACGCTTGCGCAGTACGTGGCCGCCGCGCCGCTCGAGGTCGCCGGACCGCAGTGCCCCGCCGTCCCGGCCCAGTGCGCGATCCCGTCGGTCGCCACACGCGTGCGGATGATCAGCTACTACCTGGAGACGCCCGGGGTGGCGCAGCGCGAGCTGCGCCTGATCCGCCGCGTCAACGCCAACCCACCGACCGTCGTCGCCTTCTCGATCGAGCAGTTCACCATCACCTACGACCTCGTGGACGGCAACCTCGACCCCGTGGACGTGGCGATGACCGACGCCGACCTCGCCGGCACGGGCGCGTGCGATCCCGACCCCGGCGTGGCGCCCGACGTGCCGTGTTCGCCGAACCAGGTGCGCAAGGTCAACGTGCGCATCACGGGTCGCTCGTCACAGCCACTCCGGCGGACGGGCCAGTTCTTCCGCAACTCGCTCTCCACGCAGGTGAGCCTGCGCAGCCTCGCGCTGGTGGATCGGTACTCATGACGCCCCACTCACACGCCGCGTGCCGGACCGGTCGCCTCGCCGACGAGCGAGGCATGGCCCTGCTGTCCACCATCATGGTCATGATGCTGATGACGGCCGTGATGACGGGCTTCGTCGCGGTCGTCGTGTCCGACCAGCAGTCGGGCGGCATCAACCGCGACCAGACCCAGACCTACGCGGCCGCGCACGCCGGCCTCGAGAAGCTCACGGCTGGCCTCGGCGATCTCTTCGTCGGCGGCAACTACAGCCCGACACCGGCGCAGTTGCTGGTGCTCGAGTCGGATCCCCCCGACATCGAGGGCTTCGAGTTCGAGGGGCCGGCGGGCGGTTCCGGCTACGACATCACGCCCCGGCCGACACGGGTCGGCCAGGTCCCGTCGGGCCCGTATCAGGGACTGGTCGGCCTCATCACGCCATACGAGATCACCGTGACGGCGCGATCGATGTCGGGCGGCGAGGTGCGGATGCGCCGCGAGATGCAGACCGTCGGCATCCCGGTGTTCCAGTTCGGGATCTTCTCGGAGAACGACCTGGCGTTCTTCGCCGGGCCCAACTTCAACTTCGGCGGCCGCGTCCACACCAACCAGCACCTGTTCCTGAAGCAGGACGCCGGCAACACGCTCACGCTCGCCGACCGCGTGACCGCGGTGGGCGACATCGTGCGCACCGAACTGCAGAACGGCAACTCGGGCACGCATACCAGCCGCGTGCGTGTCACGCGCGCGCCGGGCACCAACCAGTTCCGCAACCTCGGCACCGTCGGCTGCGGGGGCAACGGGCCGGATCGGGCCTGCGAGGGCAGCGTGCTCGGCGGACCGGGATCGGCGCGCAACCCCGACTGGGTCTCGCTGTCGGTCGGCACGTACAACCGCACCATCACGAACGGCGAGACCGGCGCTCG
>VFQN01005198.1_pt1 | contig 16193 bp, 20 predicted proteins | sample 3512371 | NCBI WGS metagenome assembly VFQN01 (sample SAMN10412370, study PRJNA504923) | tailings metagenome | isolation source: Replicate 2 from Balatoc abandoned mine | place: Philippines: Itogon, Benguet | collected 2017-08-28 | reverse complement strand
TCCCGAATGCCAGCGCCACCGGCCGCGCTGGACACCCGAAGAACATCATCATGCTGACGGCGGACGCCTTCGGCGTGATGCCGCCGATCGCCAAGCTGACGCCGGCGCAGGCGATGTACCACTTCCTGTCCGGCTACACCGCCAAGGTCGCGGGCACCGAGCGCGGCGTGACCGAGCCGGAGGCGACCTTCTCGACCTGCTTCGGGGCGCCGTTCATGCCAAGGCATCCGTCCGAATACGGCAATTTGCTGCGCGAGCTGATCGCCGAGCATAATGTCGACTGCTGGCTGGTCAACACAGGCTGGACCGGCGGCGCCTACGGCACGGGCCGGCGCATGCCGATCAAGGCGACGCGCGCGCTGTTGACCGCCGCTCTCAATGGCTCGCTGAAGAGCGCCGAGTTCCGCACCGATCCGAATTTCGGCTTCGAGGTGCCGGTGTCGGTTCCCGAGGTCGACGGCTCGATCCTTGATCCGCGCTCGACCTGGGCGGACAAGGCGGCCTACGACCGCCAGGCCAGGAAGCTCGTCGGCATGTTCATCGACAATTTCGGCAAGTTCGAAAGCCACGTCGACCAGGCCGTGCGGGGCGCTGCCCCTCGCGTCCAGGAAGCGGCCGAGTAGTCCCGGCGGCTTCTCCCAAAACAGGCCCGGCCTCGCGCCGGGCCTTTTCTTTTGTCCCGCCGCAGGCGACAAGGGGCCATGCCCATCGGCGAGGACATCATCATCCGTCCCGGCGTCGTCGTCCATGACGACGAGATCGAGGAGACGTTCATCCGCGCGTCCGGACCGGGCGGGCAGAACGTCAACAAGGTGGCGACCGCAGTGCAGCTGCGCTTCGACGCCTCGAATGCGCGGAGCCTGCCCGAACACGTCCGCGACATACTGATCCGGATCGCCGGGCAGCGGGCGACCAAGGACGGCGTCATCGTCATCGAGGCCAGCCGCTACCGCCTGCAGGAACGCAACCGCGAGGACGCACGCCAGAGACTCGCCGATCTCGTCACCAAGGCCGCAGAACCACCGCCGAAGCCGCGAAAGAAGACAAAGCCGAGCAAGGGCGCGGTCGAGCGGCGGCTCAAGGAGAAATCCGGTCGCTCAAGCGTGAAGAAGATGCGCGGCAGGGTCGGGTTCGACTGAGGCCTTTAAAGGCTTTTCATCTGCGTCCTGCGGTGGCAAGGTCCGCGCGGGTTCAACATCCGGAGACCATGAACCAATGGGTATTTTCGATTTCGTCAAATCGGTCGGCAAGAAGCTGGGCATCGGCGACGATGAGCCGCCGGCGGCCGACAAGCTCAAGAACGACCTCGATTCCTATAATCTCGGGACCGACAAAGTCGAGGTCGAGGTGCAGGGCGACAAGGCGGTGCTCAAGGGCGTCGTCGCCGACCAGTCGATCTTCGAGAAGGCCGTGATCGCCGTCGGTAACACGCTCGGTATCTCTAAGGTCGAGGCTGGCGAACTCAAGGTCGTGGCCCCCGATTCCGGCCTCAAGCTCGACGGAAATGTCGACATGACCTCGATCGTGAAGGCCGCTACGCCTGCAAAGGAGCCGGTGTTCTATACGGTCAAGAAGGGCGACAACCTCTCCAAGATCGCCGAGAAACACTACGGCAAGGGCAAGGCTTCCAAGTATACGGTGATCTTCGAGGCGAACCGCCCGATGCTGACCCATCCGGACAAGATCTATCCGGGCCAGGTGCTCCGTATTCCGGACCTCGAGACCGCCTGAGCGGCCTGACAGCCTGTCCGGCCGGATGATCCCGGCCGGACGAGCGCGACGATCCGATGAAGGCGTTTCCCGACGGTTTCAGGCATCTGCCCGCCTATCTCGACGTGGAGGAGCAGCGCGCCCTCTTGGAGGACATCAGGGCAGTGGTGCAGGCCGCACCGCTCTACATCCCCGAAATGCCCCGGACCGGCAAGCCGATGAGCGTGCGCATGACGAATTGCGGCACGCTCGGCTGGGTGACCGACCGTCAGCGGGGATATCGCTACCAGCCCACGCACCCGGTGACGGGCAAGCCGTGGCCGCCGATCCCGCAACGCCTGATGGCAATCTGGCGCGATATGGCGGATGCCGACGTCGAGCCCGAGGCCTGCCTGGTCAATTTCTACGACGACACCGCCCGTATGGGACTGCACCAAGACAAGGACGAGCAGGATCTCTCGGCGCCGGTCGTGTCCGTCTCGCTCGGCGACACCTGCCTGTTCAGGATCGGCGGGATGGCGCGGAACGATCCGACGCAGTCCTTCCGTCTGAACAGCGGCGACGTGGTGGTGCTCGGCGGCCGCTCGCGGCTCGGCTTCCATGGCGTGGACCGTATATTCCCCGGAACCTCGCCGCTGCTGAGGAACGGCGGCCGCATCAATCTCACGCTGCGCCGGGTGACGGCCCGCTGAGACTGTCGTCGCGCAAGCCTTGCTTAACACCGCTCTCCTATGATCGGCCACGACAGCGGGCAGCGCGACATGACGATCGACAGATTTCCGGACAAGATTCAAGCCGAGTGGCGCTTCGCGGCTTTCGTCGTCGTCGCCGGCCTGATCGTCGGGCTGATCTACCATTTCAACCTGTGGACTTTCGACGCGAACGGGTTCTCGGTCCTGTCCGACAGGCTGCCATATTGGGACTTCACCAATCTGTGGGCTGGCTCCAAGATAGCGCTCGAGGGCAATGCGAGCGTACTGTTCGACGTCGATGCTTACCGCGCCGCGCTGCGCGCGATGTTTTCGCCCAATCTGCCGGATCAGGAATGGAGCTATCCGCCGAGCATTGCGCTGGTCGGCGCGCCGCTTGCGCTGCTGCCGATCATGCCCGCCTATTTCATCTGGACGTTCGGCACGATCGCCCTGCTGCATGTCGCGATCCGGCCGCTCGGCCTGCCGTTGGTCGTGCACCTCGCGGCACTTGCCTCGCCGGCGGTGTTCATGAACGCGATCTTCGGCCAGAACGGCGTGCTGACCGCTGCGCTCCTGATCGGCGGCCTGCTGCTCGCGCCGAAACGGCCGCTTCTCGCCGGACTTTTGTTCGGCCTGCTCACCATCAAGCCGCATCTCGGCATCCTCGTGCCGTTCTGCCTGATCGCCAGCCGCAACTGGCCTGCCTTTGTTTCGGCGGCGGTGACGACAGCGGCACTGGCGCTCGTTACCGGCATCGCCTTCGGTTTCAAGGTCTGGCCGCTGTTCCTGACGGAGACCGGTCCGCTGATGACAGCGATCCTGGAGGCGCCCTACCCGCAGCCATACCATGCCAATGCGCTGACAGTGTTCATCATGGCACGCGCGGCAGGCGCCGGTTTGGCCCTTGCCTATGGCGTGCAAGGCATGGCTACGGCAATGGCGGCGGCTTTCGTGGTCTGGCTCTGGCTGCCGTCGACACAGGTCGATCCGCGCCGTCGCGCACTTCTGACCGCGACGCTCGCCATCGCCGCGACGCCTTACGGTTACACCTACGACACGATCCCGATGTGCGTCGCCGTCGCCTACATGTTCGCGGCAACGGCACAGCCAAAGCTCGGCCTGCTGGCGCTGGTGTGGATCTTTCCCTACGCGGTGCACCTGCTCAATTTCCAGGGCATCGGCATCGGCATCCTCGTCCCGCTCGCCCTGGCCGCGTGGATGGGCTGGACCTGTCTTCGGAACCGTCACCGCGCGGACGCATCACCCGGAGATGGCGACGCGATGTCGGAACGGAGCCAGACAGTCACGTCGGTGTCGCGGTAGAGAACGCGGTAGGACTGAAGCACCCTCTCAATGCTTGGATTGTCAAGCACGTTCCGCTGACCGGGCGTCGGCCGGGTGCCGCCATCGATGATGATGTCGGGCCGCGTGGCGGCGAGGTCGCGGGCGGAGTCCGTAATCAAGCGGTCGCGCATCTCCTCGATGCGCACGCTGCGAGCGACATCGGCGCCAGCGCCAAGGCTGGCGGCATTGTCCGCCCACCAGAACGCTGGATAGGCGGAGACATATCGCCCGCCCACCATGCGTGTCAGCGGGTGTGCCGGTTGCAAGCGAGTCGCGATCGACGCCATCGTCGGGCGACGGACGACTGCTTCGATCGCTGCAGCGGGCGCGGCGGGATTCGCGACCCTGCGCAGCGCCAGCAATTCCGATGCGAACAGCTGCGCGACCATCAGGAGCCCGGCCGACGCGCCGATGCGTGCGAGCAAAGTCGGCGGAACTTCTGCGCTGAGGCGCGACAATTGAACCAGCAGCGCCAGTATGACGAAGGTGAGTGTCGGGAGCGCCTGGTAACTCCACCCCTTGCCCATCAGGAGGAAGGCCGGAAGATAGCCGGCGCCGGCCAGCAGCATAAGCATGGCCAACCTGTCGATGCCGCGCGGACGCGTGGTGATGAAGACTGCGGCTGCGATGGCGGCGACGGTGACGACCGGCCAAAGAGCCAACATCGCCGCCACCGACATGCGCGACGGCAGATAGAGGTGGCGCACCAGCGGCATGATTTCAGTGACATAGGCGCGATGGAAGAGCACGACCCAGGCAATGTAGAAAAGGGTCATTGCAGCGCCGAGCAGCGTCTCGGTAGTGAACAGCGGCCGGGCCGAACGGCGCACGACGCAGAGATAGAGCGCCGGAAGGACCAGTGCGAACACCGCCATGGGGGGCTTGAGCGACACGAACAAGGCCGCGCCCAATCCGGCCATGATGCGCTGCAGGGGGGTTCCGGCGACGAAGTCTGCGTTGCGGTCGCGCGCGGCGAGCAGCGCCAGCCATGGAAGAAGCGCGATGGTCGCGAATTGCTCGCGCTGGCCGAAATCGCGTGGGAAGAGCCAGAGAAGGGTGGCAAGCGCGGCCGGCATGAGCCAGGGCCGGACGGCGAGGCCGCCTTGATGGAGGATGCGGCCAAAGAGCCATGTCGACAGAAAGGCGAAGACTGGAACGCCGACTGCGAGCCAGAGTTCCGCGCGCAGGCCGGTGGCGCGCTCCGCGACGGCAAACGGCATGTAGAGCCAGATGGACAGGGGCGGATTTATCTCGATGACGTCGAGATGCAGTCGCGCCCCGTCGAGCAGTCGCTCACAGACGATGAGCAGCCACGAGACGTCGACATTGCCGACCAGCACGAAGGCGGATGACCACGCCGCCACGGCGGCAATGGCGACACACGCCAGCTGCGCGGCAACCTTGAGAACGCCTTCAGATGATGGATCGAGCGGGGCGGCTGGATGGGCGTCCACGCCTATAGCTTCCTGAGCGCCACTTCCTGGATGAGGTGGTCTGCGTCCTTCTTGAGGATCAGGTCGGCGCGGGGGCGCGTCGGCAGGATGTTCTCGTGCAGGTTCTTGAGGTTGATGTTCGCCCACAGGCCTTCGGCGATGGCGAGCGCCGCATCCTTCGACAGGCTGGCATAGCGGTGGAAGAACGAATTCGGGTCGCGGAACGCGGTCTCGCGCAGCCGCATGAAGCGGTCGATATACCACTTGTGGATCAGCTGCTCCTCGGCGTCGATATAGATCGAGAAGTCGAAGAAATCGGACACGAACGGCACCACCTTGCCGTCTTTCGGCAGGTCGCGCGTCTGGAGCACGTTGATGCCCTCGAAGATGAGGATGTCCGGCCGGTCGATGGTGACGAACTGCCCGCTCAGCACGTCGTAGGTCAGGTGGGAATAGAGCGGCGCGTGGACATTGCGCTGGCCCGACTTGATCGCGGACAGAAAACGGAGCAGGGCGCCGACATCGTAGCTTTCCGGAAAGCCCTTACGCTCCATCAGGCTCTCGCGGCGTAGTACCTCGTTTGGCCAGAGGAAGCCGTCTGTCGTAACCAGGTCGACCTTCGGGCTCGACGGCCAGCGCTGCAGCAGCTCCTTCAGGACACGCGCGGTGGTCGATTTTCCGACCGCCACCGAGCCGGCGATGCCGATGATGAACGGCGTCTTCACCGCGTCGTCGGTGCCAAAGAAAACCTGGCGCTGGCGGAAGAGGAGCTGGCTCGCCTCGACATGGGCCGACAGAAGACGCGACATCGACAGATAGATGCGCCGCACTTCCTCCAGATCGATCGGGTCGTTCATGGAGCGAAGCCGCTGCACTTCGTCGGCCCTGAGCGTCAGCGGGGTGTCGGCCCGGAAACCGGCCCATTGCTGCGCCGTGAAGACGCGGTAGGGCGAGTATTTCTCGGTGGGAGCAAGTTGATCCATCGGCCGATCCTTTGCCGTCAGTCCTGCTTGCGCGACGCCTTTTCGGCGATGCCCGACTGTGCGGTGCGCCGCTCGAGTTCCGCCATGACATCCGTGAGCGGTAGTCCGGCGACCCTCATGACCACCAGCCAATGATAGAGAAGATCGGCGCTCTCCGAAACCAGCGCTGCGTCGTCGCCTTTCACGGCGGCGATCACGGTTTCCACCGCTTCCTCGCCCATCTTCTTGGCGGCGCGCTCCATGCCGGAGCGGTAGAGTTTCGCGGTCCATGAGTTGCCGTCGTCGGAAAGCGCGCGCTCGCCGATGATGCGTTCGAGATCGGACAGGGAAAAGCCGGCCATCGCAGGCGCGTTTACGCTGCGAGCGGCGCGGAGTCGAGTCTCATCGCGAGGCCTGCCTTTGCCATATACTCCTTCGCCTCGGCGATCGAATAGGTGCCGAAGTGGAAGATGGAGGCGGCGAGAACCGCTGTGGCGTGACCATCGCGGATCCCTTCCACCATGTGCTCGAGATTTCCGACGCCGCCGGAGGCGATGACCGGTGCGCGCACCGCATCGGCCACCGCGCGCGTGAGCGGAATGTCGTAGCCGGCCTTGGTGCCGTCGCGGTCCATCGAGGTGAGCAGGATCTCGCCTGCACCGAGATCCACAACCTTGCGGGCGAACTCGACGGCGTCGATGCCGGTGGGCTGGCGGCCGCCATGGGTGAAGATCTCCCAGCGGAGGGGTTCGCCTGCGCCCGACACCTTCTTGGCGTCGATCGCGACCACGATGCACTGGTTGCCGAACTTATCGGCGGCCTCGGCGACGAAATCCGGGTTCTTCACCGCGGCCGTGTTGATCGACACCTTGTCGGCGCCGGCGAGCAGCAACTTGCGGATATCGGCGACCTGCCGCACTCCACCGCCGACGGTGAGCGGCATGAAACATTGTTCGGCGGTGCGGGCGACGACGTCGAAGATCGTCTCGCGATTGTCCGAAGAGGCGGTGATGTCGAGGAAACACAGCTCGTCCGCGCCGGCGGCGTCATAGGCGCGCGCGGCCTCGACCGGATCGCCGGCGTCGATCAGGTCGACGAAGTTGACGCCCTTGACGACACGGCCGTCCTTGACGTCCAGGCAAGGGATGACGCGGGATTTGAGGGTCATCTCGGTTCCTCGAAAAGTGCGGGCGCAGGCTTGTGATCCCCTCGCAGGATCGCCAGCGCCATGGCCGGGTCGATGCGGCCATCATAGAGCGCGCGGCCGGAGATGGCGCCTTCGAGCTTTTGAGCGTCCGGCATCGTCATGCGCACGATGTCGGCCAGCGAGGCGAGGCCTCCGGACGCGATGACGGGAATGGACACCGCGTTCGCCAGCTCGATGGTCGATTCCCAGTTGATGCCGGTCAGCACGCCATCGCGGTCGATGTCGGTGTAGATGATCGCGGCGACGCCGGCCCCCTCGAACTTGCGGGCGAGCTCGATGACGCCGAGTTCCGAGGCTTCCGCCCAGCCCTCGACCGCCACCTTGCCGCCCTTGGCATCGATGCCGACGGCGATCCTGCCCGGAAACAGACGGCAGGCTTCCTTCACCAGATCCGGATCGCGCACGGCGACGGTGCCGAGGATCACGCGCGCAAGGCCGCGATCGAGCCAATCCTCGATCTGGGGAATGGTGCGGATGCCGCCGCCGAGCTGCACCGGGTTCTTCGTCGCCTTGAGGATGGCGCCGACGGCCGCGCTGTTGACGCTCTGGCCCTTGAAGGCGCCGTTGAGGTCGACCACGTGCAGCCAGGAGAAACCCTGGTCTTCAAAGGCTTTCGCCTGCGCGCCGGGGTCCTCGTTGTAGACGGTCGCCGTCGCCATGTCGCCGAGCTTGAGGCGGACGCACTTGCCGTCCTTGAGGTCGATCGCGGGAAACAGGATCATCCGTCAGACGCCCTCGACCACTGCCATGTGCGACACCGCATATTGCTGCCGCAGCTTCAGCGCGGCCTGGTATTCGGGCGAATTGTGGCAGTCGAGCGCGGTCTGGTAGTCCTTGAACTCGATGACGACCATGCGCGTCGCGGCCGGCCCTTCGAACATCTGGTGCTGCCCGCCGCGGACGAGGAATTTCGCGCCGTATTTGTCGAACGCCGCCTTGTTCGCCGCCATGTAGCGCGGATAGTTCTCCGGGTCGGTGATGTCGACCATCGCCATCCAGTAGCCCTTCTTGCTCGTCACGGCCGTCTCCTCAAGGTTTCCATTTCAGGAAGTTGGCGATCAGGGCCAGGCCGAGAGCCTGGCTCTTCTCGGGATGGAACTGCGTGCCGGCGAGGTTGTCTCGACCGACGGCAGCGGTCACCGGGCCGCCGTAGTCGGTGACCGCCAGAACCTGGTCCGGATTCGTCGCATCCAGATGGTAGGAATGCACGAAATAGGCGTGCAGCCCACCCTCGCCGGTCGCTATCCCATCGAACAGCGGATGTGGGTGTTTCACGTGAATCGTGTTCCAGCCGATCTGCGGGATCTTCAGAGATGGATCGCGGGGCTCGATCTCCTTCACGTCGCCGGCGATCCAGCCGAAGCCCTTGGTGATCGTCTTTTCCAGTCCTCGGTCGGACATGAGCTGCATGCCGACGCAGATGCCGAGAAAGGGGCGGGCCTTGCGGATGGCGACGTCCTCGACCGCCTCCCACATGCCCTCGACCGCGTGCAGGCCGGCGGCGCAGTCGGCATAGGCGCCGACGCCGGGCAGGACGATGCGGTCCGCCGTGCGCACGCGTTCGGCGTCGGCCGTCAGGTCGATCTCGGCCGAAATGCCGGCTTCGCGCGCGGCGCGCTCGAACGCTTTGGTGGCCGAGCGGAGATTGCCCGAGCCGTAGTCGATGATCGCGACCCGCATCAGCGCGCTCCCGGATAGGAGAAGAGCCCAAGCGCGGGACCCGACGGGCCGGGGCGCGGAGCCAGCGGCTGAGGTTCAGGCATCGGCACCGGCACCCTCGTCTCCTCCGCCTGTACCGCGCCGTCGCCGAACAGGTGCTTCGTCTCCGCGTCGTCGCGATTATAGGCGTCGACCACGCCCCATTCGCGCCAGCCGCGGCGGCGGAGCGCTGCGATGCGCAGCGCCGGAGCCTCCAGCCCGACATAGAGCGAGACGAGCAGCGACAGCACCGGAGCAGCCTCACTGAGGCCGGAGACGCTGCCGAGCGATCCGAGCACGGCCATCACGGCGAATGCGACCAGCGCCTCGATCCAGAGCCGGTGCCAGGCGAGCCAGATCGGCGGGAGCAGGAAGGCCAGGAAGTGGAAGCCATCCCGGATATAGGCCGCTTCATCGCCGCCCTCCGGGGCCTCCATGACCACGAAACTCGCCATGGATTTATCCTTTCAGCGTTCCCTTGGTCGAGGGAATGGCGCCGGCCTGGCGCGGATCGGCCTCGATCGCCGTCCGCAGCACCCGTGCCACGGCCTTGAAGCAGGTCTCGGCGATGTGGTGGCTGTTGGCGCCATAGTGGTTGGCGACGTGCAGCGTCACCCCGGCGTTCTGCGACAGCGCCTGGAAGAACTCGCGCACCAACTCGGTGTCGAACGTGCCGATCTTCGGGGAGGTGAAGGCGACGTTCCAGACGAGGAACGGCCGGCCGGACACATCGATCGCCGCGCGCGTCAGCGTCTCGTCCATGGCAAGGTCGAGGGAGGCGTAGCGGCAGATGCCGCGCCGTTCTCCCAGCGCCTTCGAGATTGCCTGTCCGAGCGCGATGCCGACATCCTCGACGGTGTGATGGTCGTCGATGTGCAGGTCGCCCTTGGCTCGGACGGTCATGTCGATCAGCGAATGGCGCGACAGCTGCTCCAGCATGTGGTCGAAGAAGCCGACGCCGGTCGAGACGTCGAACTTGCCCGATCCGTCGAGATCGACCGAGACGGATATCTTCGTCTCCTTGGTCGCCCGGCTGATTTCGGCGCGGCGCGCGGTGGTGCTGGACATTTACGCTATCCCTGGGTCCCGAAGTGACCGCCTCATAACAGCATGACGGGGTTATTTCCAGTTAACGCGAGCCGCCGAACCTGCCCAAAGGGCGAGGGTTCCATGCAGATTGCAATCGCGGTCGTCGTGCATACATAGTCCGGCATCGGGAACGACCATGGCGCTTCGGGCCAGGCCGTTTCGCTATCGGAGTATCTCATGTCTGAAGAAATCATCATGCACGGCACAACGATCGTGACCGTGCGCAAGGGCGGGAAGGTCGTGATCGCCGGCGACGGCCAGGTGAGCCTCGGCAACACCGTGATGAAGGGCAATGCCAAGAAGGTGCGCCGCATCGGCAAGGGCAATGTCATCGCCGGCTTCGCCGGCGCCACCGCGGATGCCTTTACCCTTCTCGAACGTCTTGAATCCAAGCTCGAACAATATCCCGACCAGCTGACCCGCGCCTGCGTGGAACTGGCCAAGGACTGGCGTACCGACCGCTATCTCCGTCGCCTCGAGGCGATGATGCTGGTGGCTGACAAATCGGTGACGCTGGCGCTGACCGGCACGGGCGACGTGCTCGAACCCGAGCATGGCGTGATGGCGATCGGTTCGGGCGGCAATTATGCGCTCGCCGCCGCTCGCGCGCTGATCGATACGGACAAGGACGCCGAGGAAATCGCCCGCAAGGCGATGGAGATCGCAGCCGACATCTGCATCTACACCAACCACTCCGTCACCCTCGAATCGCTCGATGCCGCGTGAGATCCGCTACGACTTCCGAGCAGTCGAGGAAGAGGATTTCCCGCTGCTCGGGACCTGGCTGAGACAGCCGCACGTCGCCGAATGGTGGGGCGATCCCGACAAGGGCATCGCCGAAATCCGCCAGGCGATGGAGGAGGTGTCGGTCGAACCGCTGATCGTCGAGCTGAACGGGAAGCCGATTGCCTTTCTCCAGAGCTACGATCCGCATCTGGAAGACGGCCATCCCTACCAGGACCAGCCTTTTGGCACGCTTGGCCTCGACATCTCCATCGGTCCTGCGGAGATGCTGGGCAAGGGACACGGCAGCGCGATCATCGCCCAGTTCGCCGAAGACCTGTTCGAGGAAGGCGCGCCGCGGCTGATCATCGATCCGGCTCCGGACAATGCGCGGGCGATCCGCGCGTATGAGAAGGCCGGTTTCACGGCCTTCGACACGAGAACGACAATCTACGGCACCGCCCTGATGATGGCGCGGGATGCCGAGGAAGAATGAAGATGAGCAACTTTTCCCCCCGCGAGATCGTTTCCGAGCTCGATCGCTACATTGTCGGCCAGAAGGACGCCAAGCGCGCGGTCGCGATCGCGCTGCGCAACCGCTGGCGGCGCCAGCAGCTCACCGGCCAGATGCGCGAAGAGGTGATGCCGAAGAACATCCTGATGATCGGACCGACGGGCGTCGGCAAGACCGAGATCGCCCGCCGTCTGGCCAAGCTCGCCGGCGCGCCCTTCATCAAGGTCGAGGCGACCAAGTTCACCGAGGTCGGCTATGTCGGGCGCGACGTGGAGCAGATCGTGCGCGACCTGGTCGAGGTCGCGATCGTGCTGGTGCGCGAGAAGATGCGCGAGGACGTGAAGGCGCGGGCGCATCTCAATGCCGAGGAGCGCGTGCTCGAGGCACTCGTCGGCAAGACGGCGAGCCCGGCGACGCGCGACTCGTTCCGCAAGAAGCTGCGCAACGGCGAGCTGGACGACAAGGAGATCGAGATCGAGGTGGCCGATACCGGCAATGGCGGCATGCCCGGCTTCGAGATTCCCGGCATGCCGGGCGCCAATATCGGCGTGCTCAACATCAACGACATGCTGTCCAAGGCGATGGGCCAGAAGCGCACCAAGACGCGCAAGACGACGGTGAAGGAATCCTACGGGCTCCTGATCGACGACGAGTCGGACAAGCTGCTCGACCAGGATCAAGTGATCGCCGCCGCGCTCCAGTCGGCTCAGGACGACGGTATCGTCTTCCTCGACGAGATCGACAAGATCGCCGCGCGCGATGGCGGCGTCGGCGCAGGCGTGTCCCGCGAAGGCGTGCAGCGCGACCTGCTGCCGCTGGTCGAGGGTACGACGGTCGCGACCAAATACGGGCCGGTGAAGACGGATCACATCCTGTTCATCGCCTCGGGCGCGTTCCATGTCGCCAAGCCGTCGGACCTGCTGCCGGAGTTGCAGGGCCGCCTGCCGATCCGCGTCGAGCTGCGCGCACTGGAGAAGGACGACTTCAAGCGTATCCTCACGGAGCCGGAAGCAAGCCTGATCAAGCAGTATATCGCGCTGATGGCGACCGAGGGCGTGGAGCTTTCCTTCACCGACGACGCGATCGACCGCCTGGCCGGTATTGCGGTCGAGCTGAATTCGACAGTGGAGAATATCGGGGCGCGGCGTCTCCAGACAGTGATGGAGCGCGTGCTCGATGAAGCCTCCTACGAAGCGCCCGACAAATCAGGATCTTCGATCACGGTGGACGCCGAATTCGTGGCAAAGAATGTCGGCGATATCGCCAGGAACACAGATTTGTCGCGTTTCATCCTGTAAAGGCGGGGGTGTGGCCTTCAGGCCACCCCCGATCTTCTTCGGATTGGACCAGTCGATTGCGTGAGTCTTCGCACTCGACTTCCCGAGGAGCAGTCCTTAGACGGGAGACAGGGGCTTAGGCGCAGTCGCGAATCCGGGCGAAGAATGAACAAGCTGGCCGTCGTACTGATGGGATTTTCGGTGCTGGCGGCCGTCCCCGCCGCGGCCGCGACCGTCGTCCCGAGCGGAAACCGCAGCATCGAGCAGCCGCAGGTACCCGGCGGATCCGCCTCCCGCACCAAGGCGCTCAAGACCAGCTACGACGCGAAATATCGCAAGGTGATCGCGCTGCTGCGCAACGACAAGGCGCTTCGGCAGAAGATCGTGGCCGTTGCACGCCAGTTCGACATCAGCCCGCTGCACATCGCCGGCGCCATCGTCGGCGAGCATACCTACAACGTGGATGCTTACGACCGGCTCCAGACCTATTACGTCAAGGCGGTCTCCTATCTCAGCTCCAGCTTCTCCTTCTCCTATGAGGGCGAGGACATCGGCACGTTCATCCAGCGGCCGCAGTTCGCCCGCTGCGAAAGCCTGCCCGGCAGCTATGCGGTCTGGACCTGCCGGGAGGACGTCTGGAACACTTCCTTCAAGGGCAGATCGATCGACGGCAGGCAATTCCCGAACAATCGTTTCAGCGCGGTGTTCTTCCAGCCCTTCTATGCGGGGCAGACCTTCGGCATCGGCCAGCTCAACCCGCTGACCGCCCTGCAGATGACGGACACGGTGTCCAAGGTGACCGGCGCGCCGACGCTCGACTATCGCGATCCGCAGGCGGTCTATGCCACGATCATGGATCCGGACCAGACGCTGCCTTACGTCGCCGCGACGCTGCGCAAGGCGATCGACGCCTACAGGACCATCGCCGGCTTCGACATCTCGCAGAATCCGGGCCTGACCGCGACGCTCTACAATGTGGGCGGACCCGAGGCTCGGGCTTACGCGCTGAAGGCAGAGAACGAGCGGCGGGCAGCGGCGGGGGAGGAACCGAAGCTTCCCGAAGAGAACTATTACGGCTGGCTGGTCAACGACCGCCTCGCCGACATCGAAGCGCTGTTCTGATCAGCGCGACCGGCGCCGCGGCCGGTGGACGATGGCGATCATCTGCTCCAGCTCGGCATCGGTGAGCTGCGCGATGCGCTCCGACAGGAGGTTGGCCAGTTCCGTCGCGCGGGGCGAGAGGCCCGACGTGTCGATCACCGCGCGCGGATCGGAGGTCTCGGCAAGCCGAAGCAATTCCTCGGCCTCGTCCCAGATGATGTTGAAGTAGCCGATGATCTTCTGCAGCATCGCCCAGGTCGGACGGCCGCGGCGTCCATGCTCCAGCGCGGAAAGATAGGCCGGACTGACACCGATGGCCGCGGCCATGTCCTTCTGCGAGACATCGCGGGCGCGCCTGAGATCGCGCACCTTCGCGCCGAAGGGGGTCATGGCCCCGCCTCGTGCGGCAGGCGGCGGAGCCTGACATAGAGCGCGCCTTCGCCGCCGTGATTGCGGGCGGCGTCCTCGAAGCCGCTCACAAGGTCGCGGAAGGGTGGCGTGGCGAGCCAGCCCGGCACAGAGCGCTTCAGCACGCCCTCGCTCGCCAGCGAGCGTCCCTTGCCGGTGATGACGAGGACGTAGCGGATGCCCGACGCGTGCGCACGCCGGAGGAAGGACAAAAGCAACCCGTAGGCCTCGTCCTGGCGCATTCCGTGAAGGTCGATGCGGGCTTCGAGCGGCAGTCGGCCCTTCGAGATCTTCTTCTGCGTCAGCCGGTCGAGGTGATGCACCTGGAGCCGTTGCTGCTGCGCGGGCGTCGACGGCGGAGCGACGGCCTGGACCGGCGGCGGCTTCGATGGCGGTTCATCCTCCAGCGCGAAAACCGGTTCCGCTACCGCCTTGCCTTTGAGCGGCTGGGTGGTGCGCGCGACCAGGTTCCAGAGAACCCGCTCCTCGTCGGTCAGGTCGCGGGCACGCGAGCGGCTCATGGCGTCCGCCCGACCAGGAGCGCGTTTGGAATGAGCGCATAGAAATCGGCGGCACTCTTTACCACGCCGGCGATCTCGCCGGCAGCATCCCCGGAGCCTGCAAAGAGGTCGCCGCGTGCTGCGCCGACGATCGCGGAGCCGGTGTCCTGCGCGATCATCAGGCGGCGGAACGGGCGCCCCTCGAAGGCCGTCAGGTCCGGCGCGACGATGAAGAAGGGCGTGCCGAATGTGTGCAGCAGCCTGTCCACGGCTATCGACCTGCCCGGCGTCAGCGGCACCTTGGCGGCGGCCACCGGACCGAGCGACGGATCGTCCACCGGCGCCTCGCGGAAGAAGATGAAGGAGCGGTTCTGCCAGAGGATCTCGTCGACCCGCTCAGGATGCGCGCGGAACCAGGCGCGGATGGACTGCATGGTCACGGCCGCCAGTGGGAGTTCGCCGAGATCGGCCAGGATGCGTCCCGGTCCGCTGAAGCGCTGGCCGCTTTTCGCCGCATAGGTCACGCGCCGCATCTGCCCGTCCGGCAGGTGCAGCCTTGCCGCGCCCTGCACATGGATGAAGAACACGTCGACCGGGTCCTCCAGCCAGGCGAATTCCAGCCCGCGCCCCGCCAACGCGCCGCGCTCGATATCGCCGCGATCGTAGTATTCGACGATGCCGCCGGCAGTCTGTCGGGCGAAGGCGAGATAGGGATCGAGGCCATTGGGCCGGTTGGCGTCGTCCATGTCGACCAGATCGTCCGGTCGCGCATAGAGCGGGAAGCGGAAGCGATCGGTGCGGACTGGAGAGGCGTCGGCCTCCGGCTCGTAGAACCCAGTCACGAAGCCGCGTTCGGCGCTGTTTCCCGGCTCGACCAGACAGGGCGTGAAGTGGCGCTCGAAAAAGGCGCGGGCAGCGGCCTTGTCGAGCCTGTCTGACAGACGCGCTTCAGCGTAAGCCGGGCCGAAGGCGGCGCAATCGATTCCCAGGCTGCCGGTTCGGTATGATTTCTCGAGGACGCGGAACGCCGACCGGCGGAATGCCTCGAAGGCTGGACCGCAATCGTCCTCAAGCCAGCCGGGCAGGTCGGTGAAGGAGACCGGGCGGAACGCCGAGGACAGGGGCATCGGCGAACTCCACCACGCCCGTCAGTCTTCGGCTTCCGTCGCGACCAGCTTCCAGTTCGGATCCTTGGACTTCGTGTCGCGGGCGAAGGTCCAGACGTCCTTGACCTCGGCGACCGTCTCGGGATCGCCGTCGATCACCTCGCCGGCATTGTTGCGGGTGGCGGAAATGAGCTCGCTGACGATGCGCAGCGTGACATGAGCCTCGCTTCCCTTCATCTCGGCGCCGACGATTTCGGCCTTGTCGATGCCGACAAAGGAGGACTGGATCTTCTCGTTGCGCTGCTCGCGCTCGGAGATCGCCTGCACGAAGCCGTCATAGACCTCGCGGGAAAGCAGGTTCTTGAGCGTCTTCCGGTCGCCGTCGGCATAGGCCATGACGATCATCTCGTAGGCCATCTTGGCGCCGTC
>VFQN01005197.1_pt1 | contig 16199 bp, 23 predicted proteins | sample 3512371 | NCBI WGS metagenome assembly VFQN01 (sample SAMN10412370, study PRJNA504923) | tailings metagenome | isolation source: Replicate 2 from Balatoc abandoned mine | place: Philippines: Itogon, Benguet | collected 2017-08-28 | reverse complement strand
CCGGGGGGGGGGGGGGGGGGGGGGGGGGGAAGGGGGGGGGGGGGGGGGAGGGGGAGGGTGTAAGAACGGGGGTTAGGAGGTGTGGCAGGAGTTGTGAGGGGGAGTGACTGTGGGGCGGCTTGCCGGTCAAGGCACGTGCAAATGCGTGTGCAGGACAGGATAAAGCAGCACTCGCGTGGAACTGTGTGGCCGAGGCGTTGCTTTTTAGCCGGTTGTAGCGGGTGGGTTGTAGGCGGACGAGGTGCATACTCGCATCCGGTGCTGTACTTAAAGCGCACCTCTTCTGGGGAGCTGTCCAGCGGCGCAGCCAGGGGCGGCAGCGGCGTGCCGGGGCGCATGGGCGGCGAGTGGGCGGGCAGCTCCAGGGACAGCCGGCGCTGGTCGTACTGCTGGGGGTAGCCGTACTCGCAGCCGTACCCATGCCCGTACGGCTGCTGGTAGAGGTCCTGGACTTGCAGGTGGTGGTGGTGATAGTGGAGATCGTGGGAGTGGTGGTGGTGGTGTGGGTCGTAGGCCTGCAGGATTACCTGTGGATGCTCGAGCAGTGGGGCCGGCTGGGGCCACGACGCCTGCTGCAGCAGCAGGGGCTCTAACCGCGGGGGCCCGTGGCCCTGCGGCGGCCCAACAGGGCCCGCGAGTGCAATGAGGTGGAGGGCGGGGCGGGAGGAGCAGGATGGCGGGTGGGAGAGCTGTTGGGGGTATGGAGCTTCAGGCCAAGTCACGTGGCCAGCAGGGCAGCCCTGCAGCTCGGGCGTGATGATGACGTGGAAAGCGGGCCGCGCTTGTTGCGCTTGTTGGTGTTGTTGTTGTGGGTATAGCTGCTGTTGGTGATTGTTGTGGTGGCTGAAAGACTGCGGCTGCAGCTGCGGGCGGTCGCGGAGAAACGCGAACTGATTCGACGTTTGCACTGCCGCAACCGCCACCTGTTGGCCCCCCGAAGGCGCGCCCGCGGGAGCCGCAAGCAGGCTCAGTGCGCGCGTGCTTGTTGAGCTGTTGCTGCGCCAAAGCTGACGCGGAGGTCGCAGCTGCTCAAACGTGTTGTCAGCAGAATGCCCGTACACCTGGTATTGCGCCCCCGGCCCCGAGCCGATTGCGCAGCGGTTGTTTGACGCCGAGAGAAAGCCCTGCCCAACGCCGCGCGAGCTGGCGAAGACGCCTTCCGCAACAGGCCCCCCGCAGTACAACGGGGGGACACCAGGCGCAGGCCGCGCCCAAGACGCTGCGCCCTGCTGGTCACACGCCACGAAAACTTGGGACTCTGAATGCACGGTTTGCTGCACGGTTGCGGCGCGGAGAGAGGGGGCGTAGCATGGTCCTGAAGCCAAGCGCCGTTTCGAGACATTTAACCCTTCATCGCAGTGATAGAAAGGCCGTTTTGAATGTCTCTGACACGGTGGTATCCACAGAAGTGAATTGTCTGCAAGGCCCTCTGGTCGCCCCTCAGGCGTGCACGGTAGCGAGTTCATGCCTAGCGATGGCACTTCTTGATATGTTATGTAGTTCTGGACACCATTGGGTAGCGAGGGAGCCAGCCCAAAGACCCCGAACCCGAGGCCTTCCATATGGACTCTGGCTAACTATGGCTGAGGTGTGGATCATACATGCTATACAATGTATAAGAGGTGAGTAGTATGGTTCCTGCTGTTGGTGAATGAAGGCCGCTACGGTGTCAGTATGCGCTCGACACGCGGTACTGCCGAATGTCCTCTCAGCTACGAGGCTGAACACGGAGCCTACTGGCCTTCAGTATTATGGCATAGTAACATGATAGAAGGTTACTGATTCCCAATGCCTGTCTATGGCTTGATGTGACAGTTGTGACCGCCCGCCGGACAAGGGGATGCTGTTGCGGCAACAGAATGTTGCTGCATGACACAACAGGCAAGGTTTTATTTTACATTTGTAAATATTGAATGTTGGGTGTCAACATGGCTTGACAAATGTCCGTTCGGCGACCCCTGGGACGGAAGCTGCGCCAACCCGTATGCATATTACCAGGGTAGAGCGGAATCAGCTTCTTACTCACCTGCTTTCCACGAAGTGCGTGTATGCCAATGGCCAGTCGGCGCGTCCTCTCGACTCGACGATGTGGAAGTTCGCCCTTTCGTCGACTTCAGTTCGCACAGTCCGGCTTCCAGGAGCAGTAAGGTGGCACATTTCGCAATTTAATACTTCTTTATATAGCCGTCAGGTCGTTTTGTCCCCTCTACGCGAAGTTTTGTGTTACCCCTTGACACCCGAAACGTGCCGAAACTCAACCCGTGTCGTGTAGCGTTTCGAGGCCTCTGGACAAGCTCCGTAAACACTGTAACGCGTGCGTGCATGTAATTGTACCAGTGTGACTTGCATATGGTGGCCTGCGTCCTGGCACCAGCCAAACGTTTTCTGACATCCCGGACACCCGTGTTCCCCAACCCCTTGCTCTCCAAGCAAAAGCTCCCACACCCGCTCGTGTCCCAACTAGGTCGGCAGCAGGCAAGCCTGATAACAAGGACGTGGCAGCGATCTGCCAGGGAACCCCAGCGCACAGCACCACGGGCAAGGCTGGTCCAAGCTGCACCGCCCAACCCTGCCGTCCAGGCTACCGGAGGAGGGTACTCCCCCGGGGTACTCCTCTGCCCCCATCAGGCCCCCGTCCCAGCCGGTGCTGCCGCACGCAGCGGCGGAATGCGAGCACGGTTGAGTCGGTGTCGCGAGGATCACAAAGCATGCATAAAAGACAGGTATCGGAGGGCTAGTGGGCAATGGAGGGTCGGCAGTACGGTGTGCCGGATGGCAGGCTGACGGCAAGGGACGCCCTGGAGCACAGCAGCGGAAAGTTCTAGTAGTCAGGGCAAAAGTGCATGTCAGTGATCTCCATCTCGGCTTCTCGATTTCGTCAACCCTTGTTCACAACTCCGACGTGGTACGTACGCAATAGCGTAGTGACTGAGGACGCGGCCGTACTGCAACGCAACTACGATCCAGCACACCACCACGCTCCACGCTGGTCCACGTAACCACGCCTGTGACATCATTCCGCAGCGAGGCTGCATGTCCGTCGGTTTGCAGTGATAGCAGGATGAATAGGTTCTTGTGAGTACCGCCGTCCGCCGCTGTAAGCCCCTGCATCCCAGGCCGGCGTTCGGCCTGCATACCAGAACCTGCATACAGCAGCCAATCTTCCTCCTCCCACCCTCTGGCAGCCTTGCACCACCTCGGCACCGCACCACCAGGCGCCCCTTCGACCCACAACGCGCAGGTGATCGTGTGTGCACCGCAACAGCCCTGTCCCACTTCCACAGCCCAACAAGAGTTTACCGGACACACCGTCCCCCGCGCCAACACTCACATCTCTGGGTACAGCACAAAACAGCATGCGTTTTACCAGCAGGCCATTGAAGCCCACACCAGCTTGACCCACATGGTGCGACAACCGACCAGCCCAATCAGCTCCACCCCTGGCTGCCCAGCGGAGCCCCAGGACCCAACCCAATGTCCCCCAGCATGTCAGCACCCCCACCACCTGCCCCCCCAAACAGCCCGTCCAGGCCCCACCCATCCCCTAGGCTCAACCTCTCCCCCGTCGGCAAGCTCAGCCGCCCACTCCCCCTGTCCCCTGCACCCAGGCTGAGCCTCCCACGCGCTATCATCTCGCCCCCATCCTCCCCCTCACCACGGCTCGCTCCCTCGGCCCCCCCTGCAGCCCCCACTGCCTGGCCCTGCGCGCCCGCAGGCACGTGCCCCGCACAGAGAGCGATGGCAGGTGGCTGCACCGCAGCAGCTGGAGGCACATGGCAGCCTGCTGCTGTCCCGTCGCACAGCTGCTGCTGATGATGCTGATGCTGATGCTGATCCTGCGGGCATGGCTGGGCCTGGAGGCCCGCTCCAGCTGCCGCCACCGCCGCCCTGGCCGCAGCTGCCGCCACCGCTGCCGCGGCCGCAATGTGTGGCGCCACAACCTGCTGCGACCGTGCCTGCTCCTCCCCCGCTCCTGCTCCCGCCGCCATTGCCGCAGCCGCAGCGCCGCCATTGCCGCAGCCGCCACCGTCCAGGCCCCCATGACCCCCAGGGAGTCTCCCTTGCTCTGACTGCGCCCCCGCCGCCCCGCCGTCACCAGCAACGCCCCCTGCACTGCCACCAAGCAACCCACCGGCAGCACCAGCACCAGCGGCGCCCACAGCAGCACCGCCAGCAGCACCACCACTCCCGCCGCCACACCTCGCGCCAGCAGCAGTACCCCCGCCCACACCACTGCCGCCGCTTCTCGCACGCCCCCCAGTCCCCCCCCCTGCTTCCCTCCCCCCCCCCCCCGCCCCCGCCCCCCGCCGCCCCCCCCCCCCCCCCCCCCCCCCCGCTGCCCCGGCCCCTCCCCCTCCGCCCGCCGCTGCCCCTGCGCCTCCAGCGCCCGCCGCCGCCCCTCCGCCTGCCCCGCCTTTGCCGTACACCGCCCCCGGGATGCAGTTGATCTCCTTGAGCGCCCGCAGGTCCTCCTCGGGCAGGCCCGTGCCCGTCACCTCGTTCCCGATGGACACCCAGTAGTTGCGCAGGTTGTTCTTGCGCGCAAAGATCTCCAGGTAGCGGCCTGCGAACGGGAGGGCGGCGCGTCGTTCGTAATGCTCTGTGCAAAGCATCATAAGCCTGCCAGCGCCTCAACCTGGAAAGCCTCTGCATACCGGTATGCACCGGAGTGCAAAGCTATGCCAGGATCAGAGTTGAACGTGCTGCGGCAGCACCGTAGCATCGCTGGAGCACAGCAGCATATCGGTATGCCCACCCACATTGCGGCTGCCCCCGCCGCCCAGTCACATTCGACAGCCCCTTCACGCACCCCCGCCTCTGCTCATGCCTCGTCCGCCTACCCTCGCCAAACACGCCTTTGCACCTGCAACGCTTCCCCTGCCGTTCCAACTTCTCCACAATACAGATAGTACCAACGTCCCCACTTTAAGCAGGCCCCAGGAGTAACGCCGCATGCAGTACTCGACCCAAACTTTGCCGTCAACCACTGTGCAAATGCTGCTAACCCACGCTTCCCCATACCCACGTCCCCGTAGAGAGATATTTCCCTTCTGTATTACATGGTCAGTTCCGTCGAGTTGCAAGATCCCAGCCTTGATGGTAGCCCTGCTCAACAAACGCCCTGCCATTGCACCGCAGACGGCGTCCAGCCCTGCGCCAGGCGCCCTGCACCCACCGTTGGGCACCAGCTGCTCCACCAGCTCGTAGATCTCCTCGGGCTTCTGGCTCTGCCCGCGCCGCTCGCTGAAGATGATGTCCGACCCCACGCCCGTGACGCCGCCCGGGCCCGCCCCCAAGGCCCCCGCGGCGCACGGCGGGTTGCCCCGCTTGCCCACCAGGCACACCTGCGACGCGTAACGACCACACAGTATGATGTGAGGCGGCTACACTCTACGTTGATCAACATCCCGAACAGCCCGCAGGCCAACGCCGAAGGGGTCGAGCCACCCTTTGGGCCTACCATGCATTGTTCAGCCGACTAACCCCGGCCTAATACATCGTTGGTAAGTCCTTACACCCTGAGCCCCACCATGCCAACACGCCGTGGTCAGCCCCCGCCCCTTGCCCCATCCCCGCTGCAAGCCCCACTCCACATGCCTCCACGCCCCGCCGCACCTCCTTGGCGTGCTGCAGGTAGTACCCGTGGCTCTTGGCCAGCCGCCGGTTCACCGTCATCTTAACCCACACCACCTCGTCCACCAGCCTGCGCAAGCCAACAGGGTGCACGCGGCAGGGCAGGTCAAGCAACCATTCACGCCACCTGGTGCGCAGGGCCCCTCCTCAGCACCAGCATGGGACTCGTCCCAGGGGTTGCAACACTGAGGCTCCCTGATGCCTTACACGGTCTCTTCGCATTTCCAACGTACCCCAACACCTGCATCGCTTCCCCGCAGCAAATGACCGTATGCCGCTTCCCCAGTACCTCCCGTGTCATCAGAAGGCGCCCGGCATGGTCATGGCAGCTAAGAGCCTTCCGCAATCATGGCACGACAAGGCCTCAAGCCAGGACGACTGCCGAATGGGCTGCACCCAGATGCCCCGGCCACGCGCCCCTCCCAACGGTCCAGCACACGGCAACGCCTCTACCGCGATACCGCCTGCAGGAGCAGGCAACGTGTCTCCCACCCCCACTCCTCATTTCCGTGCTTACGCGATACGCCCCGGCCCACGTCGACACGTCATCCTCCCCTGCAGCAGGCGCCAACGACCCTCACCTGTAGCCCCATTTGTCGAACAGGTCCAGCGTCCACTTGTACTTGGCGTTGATGACCCACACGAACAGGTAGCCGCCCTCCCGCTGCAGCTGCGGCACCGGCAGCGAGGATATGTGGTCGTCGTTGAGCTGGCTGTAGCCCAGCGCTACACCCCGCGTGGGGTTGGCTGTAGCAAGCTGCCACGGCGGGTCCATCATGACCACGTCGAACTGGCATTGGTCGTACAGCCGCGGCCAGTCAAACGTTGTGACGTTTGCGTGGATGGGCACGCAGTGGGGAGGGACCTGCCACTCGGAGGGGTCCAGGTCGTCCACGCAGCCGAATGTGAAGTCGACGCCCTCCTCGCCGAGGTGCGCAAACTCGTTGGTGGAGGGGCCGGGCGCAGCTGTAGCTGCAGCTGCGGCTGCTGCGGCGTCGGAGGGCACGGTAGAGAGGGTGCCGAGCTGCGGGTCTGGTGTGGGCGCGCGGGGGTCTTGGGTCCTCGGCGCGGTGCTGGGCGGGTCGATGCCGCCAGCGCGCGCTTCGAGCGTGAGGACGGGGTCGCTAGGCAGTTCACCATCGTCTAATTGGCGCAAGCGGCCCGCAGTATCGCGGATGGCGGACCGGTACTTTGCGGCTTCAGCCAGCAGCTCCTCCCGCGACAACTGCTGCCATGCCCGAACGGCATCTGCCTCTGGAAGCGACAGCAGGGCGTCTGATAGGCCCATGCTTTGGTTACTGGATGCGTCCGGTGCACCTTCCATGGTGCTGCGCGGCCCGGGCGGAGCGCAGGAGCCTACCCCGGGCCCCGCTTGTTATTGCCTTTGCCCGCACTGAGCTGATGTACTGTTGATAACAGTGTTTGAGTTTATCTTTGTGGTAACCGACATGAATGCTGCATTTGGCACCCTTGTGAGCGTCGGCCAAAGGCTTTCGCGCCAAAGACCCATTGCATGCCTCATGCATGTTGCGGGTAGGGTGCACAGGGCGAAACAGCCATTCCTCGAATAGTTAACTGCAGCGCCATCACCTAAGATAGCGTTATGTCTCCGAACTGATATTAGCCTGTGGCGTGCTTTGAATGACATACACGCAGAGCCGACGTCCTCTGGATCATATGGAACTTGATAATGTATGCACCTGATATATAAGTAACCTGCGCCTGATAAGGACCAGCACTGTCGAGCACGTTTGTGTCAATATGTTGTGACGACGCTTGCAGCGCGTAAGGCAGGCTAGCGCCTTGACTACATTAGCTGGAACAGGGGTACTAGCGTTAGACAACCTGACATGGTGCAGACTACGTTCCGTATAGAACCGAACCCAAGGGCTTCAGACGCGGAAGGGCCCCTAGCGCGAGGCGATTCGGGCAAGCCGGATATATCCGACGATTATGCGTAAGTCATGCTTGATGGTCGTCTAGCATGTGGACGCAGCGCGCCTGACATGTTGCGTCGCTTGTCGGCCGGTTGAACGATCAGTTCACACTCCCCACCCTATGCTAGCTTCGCAATAGCGGGGACACGTCGCGTAGTCGTAAGGCACACGTTTGCAGGTTACCTTTGGCATTGTTGCGCGTACCTTGCACATCGGTCGGCAGCGTGCAACAGCACCACTAAGTTGCCATGCGACGGAGGGTGCCCCAGACTGCCAGAGGCCCACCCCTTGGCCGCACCCGCACCCGCCGCTGGATCTCCACGTTCCCCCCTCATAGCTACTAAACCCATCCTCGCGCTTCACCAGCTTGAAAAGCGCGCTTCAGCCATCATTTCATCTGCTGCAACCACCCACGCCCCCTCACCCGTTGCCAGGCGACAAAATGTGTTCGACATTGCCAAGGGCCGCTGCGGCTGGCTTGTCATGTTCTGCCTGGGCCTGCTGCTGTCGGCCCTCATCGTGCAACGCTTCGAGGACCTGCTGGAGCACCATGTGCAGCTGAGGTACGTGTGCGCGTGTACGTTAGCGGTAAGCCACAGGCACCAGAGGCTTTGGGGGCACCACTCTGGGCCGCACCACCGTGTTGGGAAGCGGTGTTGCTGCACCAAGGGGAGCCGAGGCCAGAGGGCGCCCATACCCTCACAGACGCGGCGGCGACTTGAGGCCTTAAGGCCTTCAGCGGCCCATGGACGTGTGCCCCGGTCGTCATTCCATAACTCCATCGGGCTCCGTGGATTGACGGCTGAACCACCGGTGCAGCCGGCGGCCCAGCGGCCCTACTTGCTAAGGTTGTGCTGCGAGCTTGGGCGTGTGGGACTGTATTGACATGCGACTGCCCTGTCCTCCCGCAGCTTTTTCGTGCCCCTCATCATGGGCCATGGCGGGAACACGGGGAGTCAGACGGTGTCCACCATCATCAGGTGAGTTGCTGGCTTACCGGTCCGTGAGTGGGTGGGCACCGGGAGCCTCGCCGTACAGCATCGATAATCCGGCCCGGGTCATATGCCGAGGCACAAGAGGGTTTGGGCCACGAGGCCGGGGCTTAATGTGCTGACGTGCGGGCACGTGTGGCGCACGGTGTGCAGTCGCAAGGTACTGGTTTCGCGGCGTGCAGGAATCGTTAACCCGTGAACAGCACTCGGCGAGAAGCCGTCGGTAGGGCTCACGCAACTTTGGGCTGACGCAGTAGCATGCTGCACACGGGAACACAGGATGGGTTCGGTGCCTGGCCGGATGGCGGTTCCTATGGGGCAGGTAAGGGGCGTGAACCTAGGGTGTACCCCCACGTTCCGGGCGTTGGTCGACGTCTACAAACGCCTTCATTTGGTAACTCCCGCCCGTGCTGGTGGGCATGGTGGAGGTGGTCGCCCCGTAAGCGTGGACTAAGTTCCCCTCGGCAGGCCAGTGTCTCTCCTACCAACACCGGGACTAATGCCCCCCTGTACCATTGCCGTGCCGCAGGGCTCTGGCGCTGCGGCAGTTGTCGCAGAGGGACCTGCTGCGGACGGTGATCAAGGAGGGCGTGGCGGGATGCCTCATGGGTGGGTGACGGGTCGGCGGGGCGTGAATGCCTCATGGGTGGGTGACGGGTCGGCGGGGCGTGAATGCCTCATGGGTGGGTCGTCGGGGCGTGCATGCCTCTTGGGTGGGTCCCTGGACGCAGGGATCTGAGCTTTGGTGGGCGGGTTAAGGCGCCAGCAATGTCATCCGAGGCAAGGGAGCGGGGGGCTACTTCAAAAGGCGGGTGGGTGGGGGCAACGACACCGCAGCAAATTAGCGGAGGGTGGATGCTGTTGCTTGGGGCTTGGGTGGGGCGGGGCGTAGACCTGTCAGTGGTTCGTGGGTGGGACATGGGTTTGGGTGGAGGGGTGTGGATGCGTGGGGCTATGGGCACAAGGGGTGTGTTGCTAGGCTGCGTCACAGGCAGCAGGTGGCGGGAGGCATGGGCTCACCAGGGGGTGAGCGGGTGCGAGGCGTGCTGACATGGGAGGTGAGGGCTTAGGTTGCCACGCAACGCTCATGCCTCTACGCCCGTCCACACGCACACGGGCTGGCCCAGGCATACTGACGGGATGTCGTGGGTGCCTGGTGTTCCTGTGTCTGGGGGCCAAAGAGAAGAAGGCAGTCCGATACGGTACGCTGGTAGTCGCGCGAGATGCACCGCAGGGCAGAAACACCTCGTGCCGTCTTGCGGCCACGCCCGCCTTGCTGCTCACCAGTGTGTTCCTTCTGCATGTTCTTTGTTGGACTGCACCGCAGGCGGGCTGAACGGCGGCGCCATCATGATGGTGTCGCTGCCAGCACTGGCAAGCCGCCTAGTCCCTGACCTTGGTGCCCCTGTGTGCACTGTGTGTTGGATTGCACCGCAGGCGGGCTGATTGGCGGCGCCATCATGATGGTGTCGTTGGTGTGGCCCGACATCGGGCCGGGCGTGGGCCTCACGGTGGGCGTGTCGCTGCCGGTGGGTGGGGGCCCGGGCTGTCGGACAGACGTGCGGGAGGGGGGAAGGGGTAGCTTGGGCACGGTGACGCTGATGGGGTGGGCAACCGGTAAGGTGGGGATGTGCCTCACGTGGGTGCATGGGGGCGCCTGGGCAAGCGCGTTGCCACGGCCGATAGGGTGCCGAGCACCTGGCCCGCCAGGCCACGCGTTTGGGGCTAGGGGCCGAGCTCCCCGGTGCGTGTTGAGGCATTGGCGTAGCGGTAAGGCGGGCATGTAGGTTAGGAACTCAGGACGGGCGCGACCGACAGGTGAAAGTAATGCATCGCAACCATAGGCACAGCGCGGGTAAACTGACCACTGCCGATCCGTACCAAGTGTGAGTTGGCGCAACGCACCCCCCTGACGTGTTTGTCAACCGCCCCGCACCCCCCAGATTATCTCCATGTGGGCGAACGCTGTGGGGGCGCTGCTCACCATGGCGGCAGACCGCTTCAAGTGGGTGGGCTTTGGCTCATGGCCTGGCAGCACTGAGAATTTGTGGGGGGCAGGGGCAGTGGCGCGTGCCGAAGGGCCCTTACAGGTCGACCTGTTGATGTGCCGAAGTATTGCATGGAGGAGCGCAGGTCGTTGGGGGGAGCTGGGCACGAGGACAACCAGCATCATGGCCCTTCAGGTCCCCGAAGGCAGTCTACTTCGCATGGCGACCTTGCCGACGTGACCTGGATCCACGGAGCATGCAGCCTCATCCGCATACACACCGTCTGACATGCGGGCTGCGTCCTTGTGCTGTCGTTCCTCTAAACTCTGCAGGCTTGACCCGGCGGTGACGTCCGTGCCGCTGATGACCACCATCGTGGACGCCACGGGCCTGGTCATCTACTTTTACATCGCCGAGATTTTCCTAGATATGGGGTCAACGCTCAAAGAGGTGCACGCAGCACACACGGCGGCGGTGGTGGCAGCGGGCGTGGGGAAGGTGGGCGCGGCGGGCGCGAGCAAGGCGGCGGCGGGCGCGGGGAAGGTGGCGGGGAAGGCGGCAGCCACGGCGGCGGCGGCGGCGGGCAACCTAGCCAAGAAGCTGTTCCCGCCGTCGCCGCCGCCGCGGAAAGGCGGGAGAGGGTTCTGAGTGGTGGGCTGAGAGTTGACCTCGAAAACTTGTACGGCAGGCGGATGGTGATGCTAGCAATGCAGAGTGGTCGCTGCATTGGGTCGTGTCTGTCACTGGCTTTCAAGACAATACGGTAAGTATGGCGGGGCACGAGGCTGCATGTGGACATATGCCTCGAAAAGCAATCGCTTGTGCCGGTGTACCGTACCGGCGTGGTGTACAGGCCGCACAATGAGGGTTACGCGCAGATGTGGTGGCTGGAAGGTGTTGCTCTCGCACCTGGTCGAGAGGGTAATAGGGCGGGGAGTGCTGCGCTGGAATTTACTTGGACCTTGAATTGGACTCAGCATGACTTGACGCAGAGGCCCAAACGTGGCACTGAAATTGCGCATCGTGTTTGTGAAGTGCGTTCCTACTTTTCCTGCATTTTGTGTTACAACCCAGGTGGTGTAGCCACACGATGGGCAGTGCCTATGGGCACTACAGCAGCTGTGCTGTCACGGTGTGCCTGCTGCGCTGTCATGAGCTGCAGCAGTTAAAACTCTGTTCTGTGCTGGTGCTCTGTTTTGTAATCCAGAAGGTAGCTGACTCCTTGAACATTACGCAGGGCGCTGGGCAGCCACCTAGGCCTTCCGATGACGTGAAACGCTCCCCGCACTTTGCGCTATGCTTGGCCCTGGCGCCCTGCTGCATGCGCGTGCGTCCGACCAAACCAGCACCGTGGACAGCGGTCAAGTGCACCATCTCTTCTGGGCGCTGCGGGCGAGTCGGGCGGACGAACAGAGTTCCGTTTTTGAGTGCTTACAGGAAACGCCCTGGTCCGACCACCAGCAGCAGCAGCAGCCAGCACACCACACCCCCGCCGCGCTGCTCTCCTCCCGCTCCTGGCGTCTCCGCTGCTTTAGCGGTTGGCCTTGGCCACACGCTCGATCTCATCCTTCTTCTTGATGGCGTAGCTGTGGGCCAAGGGGTATTGGGCAAAGGGTAAGACACAAGGTGAGCAACATCCTGCCTTATATGTCACCCCCGTTTGGCGCCAATTGGGTACACGAACCTCCTCCCGGCCTACAGCCCTCCACCTTGCGAATCCTAACCAACGCGCCACCGCGCACAGGCATTTCGCATTCTCAAACCCCGACCTCCCCCACCCCCCGCCCCTGTTCCGGCTCCCCTCTTCCCCACCTGTTGGACGAGCCCTTGGCGGCGTTGATCAGCTCGTCGGCCAGGCACTCCGCAATGGTCTTGATGTTGCGGAACGCGGCCTCGCGGGCGCCGGTGGTCAGCAGGTAGATGGCCTGCGGGGGCCGAGAGACAAGGGTGCCGACGAGCGGGATCTTAGCCTCTTGGTACGGACAGGAACGGAGTGCGACGGGTCCATGGGCCTTTGGATGCTGAATGCGTGAATACTATCCGGACAGGACTTGGTCCGATCCGCTCACGGCTCAAGAGAGCGCCATAGGACGCGTGCCGGCTGCATCCGGACGACGCAGCGTCTGAATCTCGCTAACGACACCTTGGTACAGCAGGCATGTCTGATTGGTGCTGCCGTTTCCCTGTACGACTTGCCACGCCCATGCACCACCGCCCACCCCATTCCGCCGCCCCTCCCAGGAGCACGCAGCCCCGCCTGCCCCCATCCCGCCGCCCCCACACCTACACCGCCCCTCCATCATCCCATTCCACATCACCGCACCCCATCCCCCGCGCAAGCTGCCAACCGCTCGTTTTCCCCACCCCAGCCCCCACCTGGTTGACGCGGCGCAGGGGCGAGATATCCACGGCCTGGCGGCGCACCACACCGGCGGAGCCGATACGGGTGGCGTCCTCACGGGGGCCGCTGCAAAGGGCGAGCGGGGGAGACACGGGTCGACGTCAGCCGAAGGGCGGGAACACTTCGGTCTGTGCAACACCGGCACGAAGCTGTTGGCGACACGTATGTAGGACACAAGGCCATGGAGGCCATGCTACGCGGCGTGCTGCGTGCCACCGCTGATGGCAGCATTACGTCCGGCGGTCAGAGGGTGGCGACCGCCAGTTCGAGCAGCTGCCGCCTGGCAGCTCCGGGCCGCTCTAGAGTGGCCGTCTCGTCCACCCGGCATCCGTGCTGCCCGGCTGCAGGGCAGCAGCACTGCGCTGCGCCGGTTGGCACACCGTCGAAGGCTCGTCCCCACATCCCCACGCGCCTCCGCACAACGGGGCATCCCTGTCCGCGCGCGCGCCAACAGCTCGCAGCCGCCCGCTGCTTCCATCCTGGCGCGCCGTGCCGTGCTGTGCGTCCGCCGGCACCGCCTGCCCGTGCTGCCGCTGCTGCAGCATACTCCCAGCCATCCGCCGGGATGACATTTGCTGTGGCGTGACGCACTCGGCCCCTATCGCCGCTGACGCCCATGCTGCGTGCTGGCGCCTCGTGCAGCCTACTCCAGCCTCGCCGCCGCCAAGTGCAAGAGGACCCAACCGCGCGCTTCCCTGGTGCTGCCGCCACCTAGCCCACAGCCCACATCCTGCCTGCCAATAAGAGGGCGAAGAGCGTGCAGACACCTCCTCCCCCGACACACTTCCCTGTTCTCCCTAGCTTCTTGTGTTGCCCCTCCCCCCATGAACCATCTCCCCTGTCACCCCCACATGTTGATGTTGCCCCTCCCCCCATGACCCAGGGGCTTTCCCCCCACCTGTTGATGATGGCGTCCACCACCACCTGGATGGGGTTCTGGTCCGTCAGCAGGTGGATGATGTCGAACGCGTGCTTGACGATGCGCACCTGCGGGCGGGGGTCCAGGGGTGAGGGCGGAACGGTCGTGGGGCCGGGGCGAGATGCGATGGCTGGGATACCATAAAACATGTGAGTGGGCCGCGTTGAGCACGGGCCCCGTTGCGCCACGTCGGGGCAGCCAGCACCCTGCAACGCTGGCCTGGCAGCACGCGAGCCAGATGGCCGGTACTGGCACGTTAACTCAGTACCGCCGAGGTGTGACAAGGCCCCGGTAAAGCTTCTGCTGTCGCCGCCTCCCGCCGCCTCTGTACCAGCTTAGCCCCAGAGCCCAGCCCAGCCCCTGCAGGGGGGCTACTCCGCAGCTGTCCCCTCTTGCTGGCAAACCCGACCAGCGACCCCTGCCGGGCCCTCCCGCCTGCTGCCAGCATCAGGAGGCCCCGACGCACTTAACGGCAGCTGCGCGCGTCCAACGCAGCACCGCCACTGTTCCACGGCCCTTCCATGCGTGCTGTCACTGCTTGCTGAAAGGCTCCAGCGACGCCAAACGCGCTGACTGCTTCATGAGGTCCTCGCAACCGCCCGCAGCCGACGCCCCGGCGCTCGCCGTCTCCCAAACCTTAGGCGGGCACGGCTATGCGCCTGCCGCAGCGGCCCAGGGCGGCGCACGGCATCGACCATACAGGATGGCCCGCCGATACCCAGCACCCCCCACAACAGCAGCTGCCAGCTGCGCCACGAGCTGAGGCTGCAGCTGCTGCTCCCGCCGGATGGCTTAGGTCCGGGCCGGTCCGCGTTGCTGCTCCTGCTGCTGCGTGTACTGCTTCTGCGCATGCTTGCTGCATATGCAGCAGCAACTGTGAGCGGCTGCAGCTGCTGACCTCCCAAGCGCTCCGTTGCTGGCGTGTTGGCCGCCTCCGCAGGGCTCAAGCAGGGCAAAGTGCACATCGCAGGTACCCTGTGCTTTGGGCCCACGCCTCCTTCCTCTCCAACGCCCGAAGCGCGAACCAACCCCTTACCCACCGCCATCAGCTTCTTGCCGTTGTTGCGGCCGTGCATCATCAGGGAGTTGCACAGCCTGCGGCGTACACAACGGAGGAAGCGGGCCCCGAGTTGGTCCCTCAAGTTGTGCTCGCCGATTTGGGACAACGGAGACAAGCTGTACGCAACAGCAGTAACCAGAAAGAACAGCTGCAGATGCTTGCGAGCGCGCAGGCCTCTACTTCGCCCAGACCCGATGCTCGTTGCCCAGCTGCAGCCGTTCTGCGGCGTACCGCCGGACGCGGCAGCCCAGGTTATTTTTACCCTGACTAATGTATAGGTTACGACGACACGACTGCTGTGCCCAACGTGCCGGTCGCCCTCCGTCGGCGGCGCCAGGCTGCGCTGCGATGCTGACTGCCGCCTGCTCCTCATGCGTACCTCTCAACAATCGGGCACAGCGCCTTGCGGAAGCGCTTCTTCTGGTAGCGACCAGCAGTGTGGGGCACATAGACCGCAAACTTGGTCTTCACAGCGATGTAGTCCTCCAGGGAAATGTCCTGGACCTGTAATGCCAAAATCCATACTGGTAAGGCTTTGTTTCAGAGTATCAGGTGCTAGGTCTATGGGCAAGGGCCGCCTAGCCGCCCCACCTCAATGTCCTCAAAGGTCCATTTCCCGAACAGCTTAACGTCAGAGGCGGCCGCCATTTTGAAAGCTCCTCCAGGAAACGGCCAGGAAGAGAAAGAGAGAGTAGGCCTGGGTGTTCCGAGTTTCCAAGGGCGAGGGCCGGGGGGAAGGGCCGCCAGGGAGGGCCATGCGCAACTCATGCGCGACCCCTGCTCCAACAGCCCGTATGCCCCTTCAAAGATGTAATATTCTTTCCTTTTTTTTAATAGTGAAACATTAGGACACGCATAGCAGCGGCCTTTCGCGCCAAAAGAAGCTTGGTACTGGTTTCCTTCCCTCCGGGCTTCCCAGCTTGGAGGCAGCGTGTACTTGTTCGTTCGCCGGACTCGTGCAAAATTTTGAGTATAGACGCAGGCCACGGGGCGCGTTTGGTGACTCAGGGCATCCCCTTTCCCACCCACCCCTCGCCCTCCGCAACGCACACTCGGCTGCGGTCCTCGTGCTGCTATACCTCCAGCTGAAAGTCAAAGCGGTTGCCAGCCGTTCCTTTCAAGCAGGATTCAAGCAGCAGCTTATCATGCTGTTAGGCACCGGCAGGGCCCTGTACACGCGTGTGTTTGGCAGCGCATGCAGTACATCCTGTCTCCTCAGAGCCTCCTGCGTCGTCAGCTTCAAGCCAAGTGAAGAGACGACCTTGAGG
>VFQN01005196.1_pt1 | contig 16202 bp, 20 predicted proteins | sample 3512371 | NCBI WGS metagenome assembly VFQN01 (sample SAMN10412370, study PRJNA504923) | tailings metagenome | isolation source: Replicate 2 from Balatoc abandoned mine | place: Philippines: Itogon, Benguet | collected 2017-08-28 | reverse complement strand
TAAGTCTACCGCACCGCCGCCAGCGGGCGCCCCCACCGCCGCCGCCGCGCCGCCAGGCTCATCCCCCTCCGCCTCCGCCCTCGCCCGCTCCATGCTGCTGCTGGGCCTGGGCTCCTCGCCCGCTAACCCACAGCTCCAGCTAACACACGTGCAGCAGGGTGCACTGGGTGCTGCACCCCAGAGCAAGTGGTACGTCCCGGAGGCCAGCCAGCCGAGCTCGGCGGCCAAACCGCTAACCGCTATCCAGACGGAGGAGCGGGCGATCAAGGAGCTGATGGCAAAGTACGGCGGCGGCGTTACGGCGAACGTGGTGCCTGGGGCCGGCCCGGGGCAGGAGGCTGGTTCCGGAGCGGCATCAGGAGAGGCGGCGGGGGAAGAGGCTGGGGGAGCACGGGGTGGAGATGGAGGCGGTGGGAAGGGGAGGCGGAAGGGGCAGGGGCAGGGGCGGGGTGAGCAGCGGAGTTCAAGGGGAGGTGCGGAGGCTAGGGGCCGCCGGGGTGGCAGGGAGGGAGCAGGGGAAGCGGGAGGGGAGGAAGGGGCGCAGGAGGGTCAGGGTGAGCCGCGAGGAGCGCGGAGGAGAAGGGGCGAGGGGGAGCGCGGCCGGGGGAGGGGAAGGGGAAGGGGAGAGGGTGTGGGGGCAGACGGGGAAGAGGAGGGCGGTGATAGGGGTGCAGGAGGAGGAGAGGGGAGAGGCACAGGGCGGCGGGGTGGTCGGGGAGGCAGGAGAGGGGGAGGTGCGGGTGGCCAGGGTGGCGGGGCTGGGGCTGAGGAGCAGGGAGGTGCAGAGGCGGCAGCGGGGGGTGAGGGTACCGGGGAGGGGAGGGAGGCACGGGGCCCACGGCGGGGGGCTCGAGATGGCCGAGAGCGGAGAGGCCATGGGGGCCAGCAGGGGGAACAGGGGGAGCAGGATGGCGCGGGGCAGGGTGGGCAGCGGCGGGGCCAGGGTCAGGATATGGGCCCGGGGGAGGAGAGGGGCGAGGGACGCCGGCGGCAAGGGGAGAGGCGTGACGGCCAGACGTCAGGACGGCAGCAGCGGCGGCAGCAGGGAGAGGCGCCAGAAGGGGAGCGGCAGGAGAAGCAAGGGGAGCAGCACGGCAGGCGGCGGCAGCAGCAGCAGGGTGACGGCGGGCAGGGCCAGTCGCATGGTGCTCCCCGGGAGCACAGGCCTCGGCAGCAGCGGGGCGGGCAGGGGGTGGAGGGACAGCCGGGGGGGCTGCAGAGGCAGCTGCAGGGGCAGGGGGAGCGGCAGCAGGGGTGTCAGGGTGGGCAGGATTCTAACATTCCGGCAACGGCGGCGGCGTGTCCTGCATGAAGAAGAATGGTAGAAACGTTGGTGGGGCATGGCCGTAAGGGCGGTTGCGATGACCTTCGCATCATGGCATGGGGACCAATGTCGGGGGCACTGCAGCTGGGCAATCCCAAGTAGGGTGGGGAGCTTGAAGAGGACATGACGGCTAGCATCAGTCGCCATCACATGACCTGGACACATTGACATAAGGAACAGCGCTACATCGGGAGGACAGCTGCTGGCGGCGGAGGGCAGGGGCCCGGTATAGCTGTGTGCCATCTAGGGCCCTACCTAGCACTAAGCGGTGGGCGCGAGCAGATAGCTCTGTGGCGTCGCCTGCGGGCGCTGCGTCTTTGGGCCTCCAAGCTGCAGTTTGGTTATAGTGTCGAAGAGGTATTGTTGTGACAGTTGCATGAATGGCGGAGAGAGGACTGGACCTCGTGGGCTGCTGCAGCAATGGTGGTGTACAGTGGGCAGCAGCTGACGGTATGAGCGCTGTTCGCTGAAAAGCGAGTTGATGACATGTCACATGTGACGACGTGTGGGAGCTTGGCTTGCGGGCAGGACTTGGGCGATGGCGGTAACAGGTAGCAAAGGCGCGTTACAGGCCTTGCACACCACCTGTAAGGGGATGCTCGTCTGGTCTGAGGGTTAACAGAGGTGGAAGCCAGGGGTAAGAACACAAACATACCGTAGCTGGCTGCCAGTGCCGATGTGCAGATCAGGGCAACAGCAGCAGCATTCGGGAAGGATTGTTTCGGTCCTCCTGTCCTGCAACCTCAGGGTGTTCGTTTGGCTTCAGCAGTTATTTGGGGGGCAGAGCAGAAGGAAAAACAGCAACCTTGGTAGCAGAACCTGCGGGAGGGGAGCTGCAACGCCAGTCTTGGTACAAGTGGCCCTGGATACGTGGTTACGTGAGAGGCTCCATTCCACGTAAGGGGACCCCCTTCGTCATTGTCTTGCCACAGCTAGAAACGCTGCCGTGCTCAAGCACACTCGGGCGACCTGGGATCTGGGGTTTGCTGCTTCTGCGCAGCCCGCAGCCTGGCGCAGCAGACCGAGTGCCGTTCATCGACACATGGGAGCTCCCCTGTGTTGCATCCCGACCGCGAAATTCCTTGAAACGTTTAATTGGCGTCACTTGTGTGAGTGGCTTAAACGACTGTCGGGCTGTCTCTACCATGGAATCTGTGAATTTGAAATCTTCGTGCAGATGCGAAGGCGGTGGCAAGGGACAAAGAGACCCTATGCAGCTTCGCTGGGAGCTAGAAGTGGGTTGTTGCCCAAAAGTGGTGCACGGGCTTAAGCAGGCTTGAGCAACTGGATGCCGTTACAGTGGTACACCCAGATGCAAGCCAGGTAGTTTAAGCGCTTCTCATGTGCAACTTGCAGGCTCAGGGGCCGCCGTGCTTGTGTGGCGGTTAGCTACAATGCACCACCACGAGCTCACTATTGCAACTTGCTTGCAATTGGACTGAGTGCATTGGCCCAGGCGTGGCCCAATCCTGTTTGCCTCACCATGTTTGCTTGCACAGGTGCCAGTCCTCGCAACCGATACACCCCAACCCTCACAAACGTGTGACCTAAAGAGCCGCCCTCATCCCATCTCCAGTTGTGGCTCAACTGCACCACTGGCCGTGTGGTTCAGGACACGCAGCTGCACACACCTCCACCATCCCCAGGTGCAAACCCTTGCATCCACTCCCTGGCAGGCGCTTGAAGCCGAAATTACCAAATGCAGGTAACATGGCAATTGCTAAAGGATAAATGGACAAAAGGCATCGCAATGCCGTTGCAGTTCTGAACGAAAAAGCCGTAAAGGCGCCATGAATGCCCAGATCAGTGACCTCCGCATACCAAGAGCGTTGTGATTGCCACTATAGACCTGCTGGTCCCAAGGCCAAGGCTTGGATGGGTATGATACGCTGCAATGCAAATTCAGTCCGTACGATGAACCACGTAGTCCCCCGCATGCAACACCCTAGCCACTCCCAACACTCCCGCGCAAGAAACATGGTCATGAAAGGTGTATCCCTTTTCTACACTTGCGACATCCACCCCTCAAGACCCCTCTCTGTGAACTCTGGCTTCATGCCAAATTCACATGCGTTACAGCTGAACTACCTTTCGAAGTGTCAACCCTATAACGTACGTCTTGTGCACACCCTGATCGCGCTGCTCCAGCCCCGCCTGGTGCCAGAGCTCCCCGAGGAATGGGCGTGAGGGCCGCTGGCGATTGCAACGATAGCTCCTCTGCCCAGCCCGCCCCGGCTCGAAAGGCGCCGGCAGCTGTCCACGCGGCCGGTCCGATGTTGCTGCATGTGCCTGCAGGCCAGCCAGCACGTGGTTCGTCAGCGGTGGGCGCGTGGAGTAGAGGCTTACGGGGTATGAGCTTGACAGGGGTGCAAACAAGCCTCGGTGGGGGCGAGAAGTCTCACGAGACGCTACAGAGCGTTGAAGACATGCAGCGTGGTATTCGGCACGTGCAGCGGCACGCCCTGCACTTCTCCTCCCGCCGGGCCTCTGCCCTGCAGGTGACATGCGGTGCGGATGGTGGTGGTCTTGCACCTAAAGATTCACCTCAGCGCCACTTCGCCAGCAGCGCATCCAGCTTCGCGTCAACGGCATCGAACTCCTGCGTTATGGACCCTAGGTCCTGCTTCATCGCCTTCCCGCCCTCGCTGATCTTCACCAGCTCCTCCTTCAACTCCTTGACGTATCCGTTGACCGTCTTGAGCTCCTCCTCCATCATCGCCACGGTTCCGCCCAACGCCGACACCTTCTCTTTGTTCCTCCGGCTGTTCTGCTGCAGCTGTACGTACATTAAAACCTGGCTCAATCCAAGCACTGCGAAGCCGTAAATGAGCATGTGACGCTTTGCAGCAGAACCTGTTGAGGTGCCCTCGGTGGCAAAAGCGCCCAGGCCACGCAGTCCGCTTTGCATGAAGTTTTGCTCGGTTCTAGCGGGCATACGTGGCAAAGGGCTGTGCATACCACGGACCCTGTAGAGCATGGCGCTTGACATGCGCTTGACTTGGCCCAGCGTATGTAACCATGGTATGTAACGATACAGCTGACTGTTGGACGTGTATGCGTTTTGCCTATGCTTGCTAGCACTATCACAATCCTCACGTCAAGGTACCTTGCGCCCGTTGGGAGTTGCTAACCGTTGCAAGACCGCTGCTGGTTGCCGTGGCGGAGGGCGGCGTCGCGGCGTGGTGAGAGGCGGCGTGCTAGGTGGTGATGCAGCTTATGCAGCAGGGTGGCGGGCTGGCTTCGGCAGCCGGGGCTGGTCGGTGTGGCTGGTGGCACCACTGTTGGCTACCCATTACCCAAAGAGCCTCTGGGAACCAGCTGGGGACTGTCCTCACTAGACCATCCACACATGTCTGGGGGTAGGGTCTGAGGGAGTCATGGGATGCATACTTGACACTGTGCGCTGCTTTAAGGAAACAGCACTAGGGCTCATGCACATGTGGTGTTCCTGCTAGGCAGCTCCCGCTAACTTACACGGTGCTATTGCAACAGGTAGTTCCTTGTCTGCTGCAAAAGGGGAACCAGCGGCCCTTGTCTCCACCTCTGCCGCCACGAAGTCACCAGGCCCCTGGATGGCGGCACGATGTTGGAAGGCGTCCCCGTAAACAACCAAACCAAACCGCCGCACATGAACGGGACTTGCGCCATGCCACCACCAGCAGCCCTCCGCCCTTCGCCCTCCGCCCTCCGCCCTCCGCCCTCCGCCCTCCGCCCTCCGCCCTCCGCCCTCCGCCCCCCCTGCCACCCTGGCCGCCCTGGACACATGTACGCCTACCCCCGTGGCCTACCCCTCTGCTTGCGTCCTCTGCAGCCATCCGTGCGCGCCCCGACACCTCAACACCCCAAGCACCCGCCCACCTGCCAGGGGGGTGAGGTGGCCTGGCAGGTGCTCATCACTATGGCGACTTACTCCACATCGTGCAGGTGGGCGCGTGCGGCGTAAGCGTGCAGAACCGTTTTGCCGTTACTACTAACATGTGGTTGAGGGAAGCCCCTGTGACGCTTTGCCTTCCGGAAGCCACATGCCGTGTGGACGCTGGACGGTGGGGGACTAGCATTTCCGAGTGAAGGGCACATCGGCCGACCAGCGACAACCCTCCTGCCCCTGCTCCCACCGACGCTGCTGTCATGTACCATACGGCGAGCGACCGCTTCTGCCTCAAAAAGCATCCCCCGTGCTGAAGGAGTTCCTCGGCAAATGCTTCCTCAAGCTGGGCTACCGGGGCTCTGCCGGGGCAACCAGGGCACGTGGTACGTGCACGCGGCAGGCAGCACGTGGCATGTGTTTCCTCCACGTGGCGCAGGGCACAGCAGCAGAAGCTCGTAGCGCGCGATGGCCGGCAGAGTGCCGCCGTGGGGCCTCTGTGGGCGCCGCTGCTGCTGCATATGCTGCTGCTGGGCAGGCGAGGCCGCGGCGGTGAACACGTTTCGCTCTCGGTGGTATGGGGGTTGCTGGTGGCGGTCGTGCGATGGGCTGCAGCCGTGGCCGCGTCTGGGACTGTTGAGCTGTTGTTGTTGTGGTGGCGGGGGCGGGGGCGGAGGCGGGGGCGGGGGCACCGGATACACAGGCTCGCCCAGCACCCCAGCTGCGTCCCTTACTTGCGGTGTCGCTGCGGGGTTGAGCCGGCTAACGGCGTTGGGCTCGCTGCGCGGGCTACTGTGGCTGTGGAAGTGAGGTTGGGGTGGAGTTTGGGGAGAGGAAGTTGGGATGCGCCTTGAAGGGTGACGGATTGGGCTGAACATGTGTCATACAGGTGGGAGTACTTGTATTTGGCGTACGGGTGGGAGCTCGTCCCGCTCCCGCGGGCCTGTCACGTGCCTGAGGCTTGCTGCATGTACCAGGCGCAACGGGTACACCATGCAATACCGGCTGCATACCAGGGCAAGGGGCCAAATAGCCAAGCGTCAATGCAGTGGGGAAGAGTGCTTTTATGTCATGACCTGCTCATACAGCGGCAGCGTGACGGCGCAGTGGCACAGGAGGGGTATCCGCGTATCCCTGATTGCGGTCGCGCTGCAGCAAAAGGGAACAGGGTCCAGGTCAGTCCCGTGGGTCACCTGTCTGCACAGCCCACGGCTCCTTCCTTACCCCAATGGTAATCCACCTGCCCCATGGTGAGTGACCCCCCAGGGCTCATTCCAGTGTTCGCATTTCTGGCCTGCAAGTGATGTGGCAGTTACGTCACATGCATTCCCAAATTCCTTATTTGCTGACAGGTGTACGGCCACTGCAAATTAGCGGCCGTAGTGGGCGCCGGCACGCACGTGGCGCTGACCCAGGCCCTGCCGGCATGCCGTTGCTGGCGGCAGTGCAGAGCAGGGCGAGGCACTTGTGCAGCGTGGAACAGGACCGGGTGGTGTGGGGCAGTAGCGGTGCCGATGCTGCCGTGTGCCGTCATCGACTCCGTTGGTGGACTGCACGATCCAGCGCCCCATATCGGACGTGTCACATAGCGGCCACCCTATTCATCCTGAACTGCTGGTAGGATAGTCATTGCAAAGCTGTTCAACAAGAGACGGCCTGTTTCTAGGGCTCGTGGCGACGGAGAACAGTCCACGGGTATTACGTTAGGTGCCGATCATGCGGCTCACGTTTTACAGTGTTTAGATGGAGGATACCCAGGCATGGATCGCGGTGAGGAACGATAGGGAAGATGCGTGGCATGGCCTGCGTCCCGCAATCTTCCTGCGACTCGCTTGGGGACCGGTATTTCCACATCACATAGTTATGAGTTCTATAGTACAGGGAAATTATACATGCTGCAACTCGCGCCTTCCGACAGGCCTGCGAGTCGGCTCTGTGCCGCTCCACGGGCCACCTGGGCCTGCTGCGCTACTTGGCGGCACTGCGTCCCACGGGCGAGCACTCGGCCGGCCAGTGTACGGCCATCTGGTCCGCCGGTGACCTCGCCTACAGGTTCGTCGAATGGTAGCTGCAAACATTGACGGGGGCTTACTGCACTTGACAACACAGTGCGTGTCTTAGTGCAGGGGGCCTGGGTGCACAGGTACCGCAAGTGTACATGTTGGTGTACACGGATGGGACTACGGGTGTACCGCCACGGCGAGCCAACTCAACACATGGTTGCATGTCCAAGTGATCAACTGCACCTGGCCTCCCGGCTGCCCCGACTCCCCCGGCCCTCCCGCCTCTCCTCCCCTCCACCCCGTGCTCCCTCCCCCACACCTTGCAGGTGCCGCACCTGCCAGCTCACCTCCGCCAGCGCCGTGTGCGTTGCATGCTTCCGCGCGGGGGGCCACGAGGCGCACGACTGGGTGCAGTACCGCTCACCCTCGGGGGGCTGCTGCGACTGCGGGGACCTGTCCTCGTGGCGGGAGGAGGGTGCGTGGGCGTGGCCGGCGCTGGGGTAAACAGTAGCATTCAGCGATCATGTGCTAAGCGCGGTGGGACGATGGCAGTGGCACATGCGGGAGGAGGGTGTGTGGGCGTGGGCGAGGGCGTGACCGCTCTCAACGGCCGCTCTGCCGCGCGGGCGACTCACGAGGGGAGCGGAACGTCCAGTGGCGTGGGACTGTAACAGGGTTATTCTCTGAAACGCCGATGCCGGTACTAGCATTGACAGTTATCACTCACATAACAGGCCCTTTGGGCATGTATTGTACAAGGCAGTGTGATAGATGCACGGCAACCCGGTGTCACTTAGTACACCCACACCGACCGCCATGTCGTGTGCAGGCTGCTGCCCCGCCCACCGCCCCGGTCGCGCCGCCGCGCCGGCCCTGTCGGCGCTGCTGCCGCCTCAGCCGCGGGCCCTGCTGGAGGCGGTGCTGGCGGATGCCCTGGCACGGCTAACGGAGGCCATTGAGCGTGAGTGTCGCATGGCAAAGCTGGGACCGGGCATGCCTGTCATGTGTGTCGTCACAACCAGAGGAAATGCAGTGTGGGCAGCTGCGGCGAAACCCACTGTCCTGTGTTTCGTGTTGGGCACAGATTCTGCAAAAGGCACGCAAAAAGGCAGCAGTCATGCCATAACTTGCGCTCTTCCGTTGCCGTACGGCTCCTTGTTACGCACAGCGTCGCAGCTCCAGTGACGGTTGCTCAGAAGTTGAACTTCCACATGCATGCTCCGGCCCCGGCGGTCCGCACCCTGATGCCTACGCGCAGGTCTGAGCACCACCCCGCCGTCTTCCACCCCGCGTGCAACGCACACCGCGGAGCAGCAGCAGGAGCAACAACAACAGCAACAGCAACGCGCGCAGCTGGAGCGGGCTGTGGTGTCTCTGTGCGTGTGGCTGCAGCCCTTTGCGTCGCAGGTGGCGCTGCGTCCCCTGCTCCACGGCCTGCTCACCTGCAGCCTGGCACAGTTCCCTGGCTGCCCCACACTGGGTCGGGCTGGAGGCGACGGCGGTGGCGGCGGTGCCGTCGGTACGGCGGAGGAGCTGGCGGCGGAGGCGGCGGCGGGGCACCTGGCGGCGGGGCGGGGGGCGGTCGGGCGGCTGATGCCCCGGCCGCCGGCGAACGAGGGTAGCGGGCAGGTGGGGCGGACTAAGAGCTTGGGACGGGCGAGGTGGGAGTGGGCATGGTTGGAGGAGGTGGAAAAGTGGAGGAGGCGATTCTTGGTGTGATCAGAAGCAAACATGACAGGGTGACGTGTAAGCGGCCCTGCTCTGGAGGCCGTGGGCTGGGTATCTTGGGTCTTTGGCACATGTCACTGTGCGGCATCGGCCTCAGAGCGCCATCGCTCACCGGGTTTGCGCGCCTGGGCCGGTGTAAGCGGGGCTAAGGCTCATGGCCTTCCCATGCAGCGCACAGCCACCGCAAGCTCTGCCCTTGCCTTTCTTAGCGGAAGTGCAGTACGGCCATGCGAAGTTGCGGGGTCTCCGCCTGGCATCCCTTTCCTCCTTTCCCGCGCCCCTGCGCCAGGCCTGCTGCCACGCCCTTCCGGCCCCTCCCTCACACCCAGGTATGGCCCCAACTCCCGCGCAGGATTGCCTACTCCGTCGGTGGATGCTGTGCCTGTCAGCGATGCCGGCCGAGCCCCTCACCCAGCTCACATCCCTAATGCTGCTCCTGCTGTACGAGCCCGAGATGAAGTACGACAGCGCTGTACACCTCATGGCGTCGTACACGCCCATGCTGTCGTGCATCGCGGGCATCTCGGGGCCGGCTGGCGTAGCGGCGGCGGGCGCCGGCGGACGGTACGGCAGCGCTGACGGCTCCAATGACCAACGGCACCCGTTGGCGGTTGCGCTGGACCGCATAACGGTGCAGCTGTTCAATTTTGAGGAGGTCACAAACAGGTGGGCAGGGTCTGGGCATGGCGGCATGCGGCATGAACACAGGCGCAACTCGAATCCGATTTAAGGACAGCATGCGCTTTGTATCGCTGAGGGTGCAGTTGAAACCGGATGTAGGCACGTAGCTGCTACCTGTCGGGGGTACGCCCCTGCTAGGATTTAGGCGTGGCGTCAGCTACGCACTCCTCAAGAACACCATGATGCATTGCAAAACTGCGCTGCAACATTGTCGCATGCAGGCTGGTGCAGCAGGCGGGCCTGCTGGAGGGGCAGCTGGACGCGCTGTCATACCTAGGGGGCGCCTTTTTGACGGAGCTGCGCCGGGGGCTTGGGGGCCCAGAGGAAGCCGGGGAGGGCGGGGACGGGGAGGAAGACACAGGCCGAGAGGAGCAGGCAGGCAACGGGCTTGGCGCACGGCTGTGGCAGCGGCCGAGGGGGCGCCGGGAGGCCTCGGAGCGGGTGCTGTACGGCCTACAAGACGCAATCCGCCGGCTGGCGTCGGTGAGATGCGGGGCCTGTGCAGGTGGATCTGTGGATCTGCGGGGGCCCTTCCTGGTCACCTGGGTTTTCAGGTGTTCCAGCGGTGTGAATCATGAGGCATGTACGCCGCGCGTGTGGCTTTCCTCCAGTGCGCGCGGGCGTGGTTGCTTGGCATGCACGCCCCAGTGCTGATGACGAAACCATGGAGACTGGAGGCGTGCCGGTCCAGCATTCAGCCTGGCTTGCCGTGCAAGGGTCGTGCTCTGCAGCGATCGTCAGGACTGCAACCCAAATTTTCACGCCGCGGCTGCGCGCTATGCTGTAACTGTCCCTCCCACGACTTTTTCAATGCGGCACTCCATACAGCATGCGTGGCCCGCCCGCGCACCCATTGCCCATTTACCCGCTGGCCGTTCACCCGCCGGCAGGTCTTGACACTCGCACTAGATGTGCATGTTGTCGGGCCCAGTTTCCACCCCAGTGGCGGTCTTGTGTCACCCCAGCGTTGGGGCCTGACAATGTCCTCGCCGCCCACGCACATGCCTGCACTTCGCAGGACTTCCACACGGACGTTTACACGGTGATACTCATATTCATGGTTATGTTGGTATCAATGTTGATACTGTTAACTCCAATTTACTCTCCGCCCGTGCACCTGCCTGCAACTTCGCAGGACTTCCACACAGTGGTGTTCCACAGCGGCGTGGCTAAGCGGCTGCTGGCCTCCCGGGAGCTGTTTGGGGAGCGGCTGCTGGGTGGCGTGCTGCGGCCCATGCAGGTGTGTGGCTTAGCCACGTGCAGCACGTGAGCGCGTGGGTTAACGCAACAGAGACAAGGCCCGTGCATGCCACCACCTTGCCGGCCCGCATACCTTGCCTGCATCACCCTGTGCCGTGCCGGCCTCGTTGAGTGAAACCACCGTCCGGGGTGCTCCTGCCACGTGCCATGGTGCCGTACGCCCCGTGTCACATGCCACGTGCCGCGTGTCACATGACACGTGCCGCGTGCCCCCATGCAGGCCATGCTGCCGCACAAGCGCATCGCGAGTGGCCCGCTAGAGGAGCGGCTGGGGCCCAGGGTGACAGCGGCGCTGCAGGTGCGTGGGTTGAGTTGGGGTGGACAGGGACGGCGTTTACGAGTTGCCGAGGTGGGAGCCAGGGCATACGGGTGGTGGGCGGACGGTGGCTAGTGTAGGTGCCTCATCGCCGTTCGGTGAAGAGGCACTTGTACGCGGATCCCAGGGCTACCGGCGCGACGCAAGCGGACGGGTGGGCACGTGCGTGCGTCGGCCTCGGTGGGCAGGATGTCTCGTCCGGTAGGGCTTGAGCGCTGAGCGAAGAGCGCTTTGTTACGGTTCGTCGTTAGTTGACTGTTTCCAATGTTTGCTATGCTCGCAGGTGGAGTACGTGCTCAACTCGTGCGTAGGGGAGCTGGTCGCCTCTGCGTCCGGGCAGCGCGGGGCAGCGGGGGCCAGGCACGGCCCGGCCTCTGGGATGGGGCCTGGCGGCACGGCCCCCGCCTCGCAGCCGCAGGAACAGCAGCTGCAAAGGGTGGAGCTGCTGTATGGAGGAGCCAGGTGGGGGTGCTGCTGATACTGCTGTCGTGGAAGGGGGCAGGTGTGTGGGCTATGTTTCTGTCGCGCTTGGATACGGACCTGGGCTGGCGGCTGTAGCTCATAGCTGCGCACGGCATTCGGTGTGCGGTCAGGCACAGGCACCGGCCGAGTCGAGGAGGCGGGCGTGGCACTTGCATCGCAGCCATATTCGTACGGTTTCGCACGAGGCGCGTGCTAATCATATCGCTTACCTGACCCTTGCTTTACGGCCCGGATAGGCAAGCTCTGGAGGCGTGCGAGGAGTGGTGCAGCGACCGCCTAGCACGAGAGGAAGCCGCAGCCGCAGCTGCCGCTGCCGCTGATGCCGCTGATGCCGCCACGGGCGATCCCGGACCCGGCCAAGCGGCCGACGACGCGTACGTCAAGCGCCGTGCGATGTACGGCATGTACGACGTGTACGGCAGGCTGCTGCGCGCAGAGGCGGGCGTGTCGTCGCACCTGCCGCTGCATCGCAGCCTGGGGGCCTTCCTGCAGGGTGAGGCGTGGAGCCGCGGGGGTGTGGTGTGTAGTAGGATGCGGTGCGGGGATGACGAGGCCCGGGGGCCAGGTGTGGACGCAGTCCAGGTATCGATGCCGGGCCGTCAGGTAAGTGTAGCCCCTAGACACCCTCCTTTGGCCTTGCACTGGCCTCACGCCATGACAGCGTAGTCATCCATCACCTGGCGCCTAGCAGCAGGAGCTTAGGACGCGTTCACGGCCATGATTCTGCTGGGTTCACGATGTGCTGTCCGCACCTAATTGCCGCTGACAACTTGCAACTCCCGCGAACATGCCCCGCTATCCAGCGCTGCTGACGGCTGAGCAGCGGGGCGGCGCCGCCGGGCGCCTGGCGCGGACGCGCGTACGGCAGCTGCTGCAGACACGTGCCAGCGCCGACGCGTGCGGCGCGTGGCGGCCGCTGAGCCGCTGGCCCCTAGCGCTGCAGGCCTTCGTCAGCCAGGTACGGGCAGCACCTGACTGTGTATGCGTGTCCCGCTTGTCTGCTTTCCGGTTTTTTTGCATATCCGGTACATTAAACAACTTTCGTGGCTCGTTTGCCTTACCGGTACACGTAACTGCTTTCAACGCCCGCTGCAGATCCAAAGCCGAGACTGGGTGCGCAACGGTGACGATGTCGCAAAGGTAGGAGAAAGTCTTACGCATCTGCAAGTCCAAATGTAAGTGCTGTTGGATGTTAATGTGTTTCCACCGAGTGCACATCCGGCGTTGTCTGTGACAGGCTCTTTGGGCCCCTCCGCGCTCAACACATCTGCACCACCCAGCGCCCTTCCTACCGTACCTTCCAACGGCTGCACAGCGTCGCAAGTACGTGTGGGCTGGAGCTGTCTCACTACGCCTTGCGGTTATGTGTACATCCCTTGCGTTATCATGCGCCGTGTGTGTCTGCAGGTGGAGCTGTTTGTGCTCAACGGCCGGGAGTTCATCGACCTCGACGTCCTGGTCGTGCAGGTGAACTACTTTATGACATTATGGTACCATATAGTATCACATCTTCACATGCTATGCCCTCCGAGCCATGCTACTGCTATAGGCGAGTGACAGCTGTCTGCATATTATGCTGCGGAACTGCATGCTGCTGCCGTTCATGAAGTCATTGACGTCCATGTGTCCACGACTGGGTACCTTTCGGATCGACGACAGGTCCTGTCAGATGTGCCTAGCTGCCTGGCTTCCCGCTACCGTACATAACACGCTAAGCTCCGTGCGTGCGGTTGACCCGAAGAGCCCCCGATGGCGCGCGCGGTGTGTCAAAGCGCAGTGGCAGCATCCATTCCAATGTGATCATGCGTCCCGATGTGCGCTCCTGCCATCCAAACGGTGTCACCCCTCCCCAGGCGTGGCTTGCCTCCGAGGACCCCGACACCGCCGTGCACGACCTCCTGGCGGCCCTGGGGGGCAGCCAGCTGCTGGCGGCGGCAGGTGGGCGTTGGTGCAGTGCTGCGATTGCACGAGCACGCAACGGGCATCAGGTCAGATGAGAACAGTGGCCTTGGCAGTTATCAGCGGCCATTTGCCAGCTTGCCAAAACAGCCCAAGCAAGAGTTTGGACAAGCTGGTAGCCAACTGTGGCGCTCAGCTCATGCCACACCTTCGTTCCAGCTCCCAACCAGCGGCATGCCTGCCTGGTGCAGCGCGCATCCCTCACGGTGCATACCCGCGCGCTCCCAAAGGCGACTGCCACACCACTGCCGTACACTCCCTGTCGTTGCACCGCCCGCAGGGCTGCAGCGCCGCGGCCTAGGTGCACCGCCGCCCCCGCCGCCCCCCGCCTCCGCCGACGCGTCGGAGGCCGCCGCCACCGCCGCCGCCGAGTCGCTGCGCCTGGCGGTGGCGCTGCTGCGGGAGCGCTGCGCTGTGGGGCTGGCGCCACGGGAGCGGCTGCGGTCGCTGCTGGTGCAGTGGCTGGCGCTGAGGGACTTCACTTTCAACCAGCTGCAGGACCTGCTGTAAGTAGCGTTTACAATGTTGTCACGTATGAGCTCCTAGAGGAAGCTGTAAGCAAGTGTGAATGTAGCGACTTGAGCACAAACCACGTTAACGGAGTGATTGGTTCTAGGAAAATGCAGCAGAATGTGGGCTCCTGCCGTCGTCCGCGGCGCCTGCACTTGCAAACGGAATAAAACAGGACTTGCAGGCGTTACGCCCTCGCTGCTGTTGCGTTGGCCCACATGCCCGCGGACCTGCACAACTATTCAGACATAAAGGCCCCGAATACAACAACTTTTCCGTCTTGGCCTCAACTGTCTTGCACCTCCTTTGACACCCCCTGCAGGCCCGCTGACCTGCACAACCACCCAGACATGGAGTCGGTGCTGGCGGAGGTGGCCACCTACCGGGCAGCTTCCCTGTCCCAGGTGAGCAGAAACACCAGGGTACAGCGTCTCCAAGCAGGGTGCAGTGCATGACTGTTGGTGTACCCCCATACGGAATCTTTTGCGTACACCCGACCCGTCCAGCCTCTCTGCGCACCAAAGCCGCACCTGGCGTGATGATTGAACGGCATTCCTGCACAGGATCACCCTTAGGCGGCACAAAAATACCTTGTGGCGTTTTTGTGTGAACTCCGACCAACATCTGACCCTGTCCTGCCTGCCCTCCTGCCCGCCCTCCAGGCCCGCCAGTACACCCTCCGCCGAGAGGCCTGGCAGCTGTTCTGCCCCTCCTTCATCCACTACACCCGCCAGATGCGCAGCAGGGCCTGGGAAGCGGCGCTGGCCGGGTGGAGCACAACCACCACAACCGCCACCACAACCACCTCTACCACCACAGCTGCTAGCAGTGGCAACACGAGTGTCAACGGCGGGCTAGCAGCAGCAGGGGCAGTAGCAGGTCCGGGCACGGGCGCGGGAGGCGCTGCCTACTGCCCCCACTGGCAGCTGAAACGGCCCCGGGGGCGGCTGCCCCGCAGTCTGGACCCCATGCACCGCGTGCTGGAGGCGGGGAGCACGTGGAGGGTGGTGGGCTGGGTGATGCAGGTGCGCGGGGGCCGGCTGCGGTGTGGGAGCAGCAGGGTAGCAGGCGGGCGCCTGGGTTGGGCCACGGCCTCTCTAGGCACCCCACTGTCGGCCATGCAGGGTCCCGGCCCACTGAGTACCGTACTGAGTTACTTAGGAAGTGTCGCAACCGTTCTGCACTCATCTCCAGCCCCTCTGGATAACAGAGCTGTGTGTCTCCCGGTGCCCTACTGTCGCGGTATCAGTGTTTACGACGGCCTGGGTGACGAGATCAACCGCCTTGCCCCTCAGGCTGTGCTGGACGGCCCACACCCGCCGTCCTGCCCCCCTGTGGGCGAGGACGCGCTGCTGGCTGCCCTCAGCCTCCTGGCGCTGCAGCTGCACCGGGCGGAGGACAACGCGGCTCAGCTGCAGCAGCAGCACAGGAAGGCCCCAGCTGGAAGCGAAGCCGACGCCAAGGCAGAGCGGCTGGGCGAGGAGGAGGAGGAAAACGAAGGCGAGGATCTGGTAGCCGCGGAGGGCGCTCGGCTTGCACTGGCGGTGGCGGTGGCGGCGCTGGCGGGGCCGGAGCGTTTGTCGCGGGAGGGCCGAGAGCTGATGGGGAAGCAGCTGTGGGAGCAGCAGCGGGAGCAGCAGCAGCAGTGGGAGCGGGGCGAGGGTAGCGAGGAGGGCGCAGGGCACCTCGGGGCGTGCGGTTTTGCCAGACACGTGGCGGTGGTTCCGGAGCTGGGCGGGCGGGTGTGTGGGGTAGCTGCCAAGGTGGATGTGATGCTGCAAGGGGGCGAGGGCGGAGGCGGGGGCCAGGGGGCAGGGTCTGGTGGGGCGGGGGCAGGGGCGGCGGTGCGGCGGGTGCAGCGGCTGGTGCTAAGCCCCGAGACCAGGGACTGCCTTGTGTGGCTGCAGGGGGCGATGAAGCGTGTATTAGCGCTGTGCGCTGACCTGTGGTTGTACGAGCAGCCGGTGGAGGTGCAGGGGGCGGCAGCTGCAGATGGGAAAGGCGGTGCTGGTGTGTTGGGCCTTGGGGCAGGAGGCAGTGGAGGGAAGGGGGAGGTGGGTATGGAGGGCGACG
>VFQN01005195.1_pt1 | contig 16202 bp, 25 predicted proteins | sample 3512371 | NCBI WGS metagenome assembly VFQN01 (sample SAMN10412370, study PRJNA504923) | tailings metagenome | isolation source: Replicate 2 from Balatoc abandoned mine | place: Philippines: Itogon, Benguet | collected 2017-08-28 | reverse complement strand
TGACAGCGGCCACCCGTGCAGCACCTACTTGCAGCAGCGCCAGCCACCAGAGCGATAAGGACAGCAGCAGACCAGGCAGCATACCCGGCTGCTCTGTCGGACCTGCGGTGAGACCGACCCAGCGCCATGGTGACGATCTTATCAGGGTTTGGGGCGAAGTGTTGGCAGCGCAACGACATATATTGGTGTATCCTGTTTCTTAGGTGTCAGGACAATGGCAGTTCTGTGACCCAACCGAGTGGCGCTCTTATGGCCACAGGCATGTACGGAGGGGCACTGGGGTTGCGCTCGCGGTGGGCGAGGAATCGCGTTCGCAAGGGCCCGTAACCATATTGAATTTTGGAACAACACATAGCACATGCAAGTTAACAATGTTATCAAGTCCCTACTGTGTTGTGTTGCCGCAATTTGCACTGATCGCTCGCACAGTCGCACGTGTGCGAACGTAGGCTGGGCTTGGGCCTTTGCGTGTCGTGCACTTCCTTCCACGTTGCATCCAGTTCCAGGCGTTGTGCTGCTGTCCTGGACCGCATTTGCATCCTCGCTCACTAACCTTTGTTATGCCACACAGCGCTCCGGTATGGCACGTCGCAAAGCCACGGCCCACGATGCCCAGATGGCCTGGTCCCTCACCAGCCGTGTACCCGCTCCTGCTCTTATGTGTTGCCATAGACGCCCCATAGCACGTCCAAGCGCCAGATCACATTAACGCAGAGCGCTGGGCGGACCACACTCACGACCACACTCGGCAGTGGAAGCGTGGAGAAGCGCCTGGACAGCATGGCTGTCATGTTCGGGACAGCGCCCCGCCTGTATTCGTATCCTGTACCGACATTCATAACAAAGAAATTGCTTTTATGTTTCGTTGGGCGAGAACCGGGCGCGCTGGTGCGCATGGCACAGCCAGCCGCGAACCTCTACACCTGTCTACACCGACTTGGTACAGGATACATGTAGGTGGCACTCCAACCTGTGTGGTCCTGAACAGCATAAGTCGAGAGAAGAAGCCAGAGCGTTCAAGCAGACAGAAAGCCAGGCCGGTATCTTGGATCGCCCAGGGCGCAGGGATCAGGGGAGCTCCCCTGCAAGGAGTTGGTCCCAGGCCAGGCAACGTGCAAGGTCACGCAAGGAGAGATGACTGTCGACAGGTGACCGAGGCCAGCACCCCTGTAGCTCCCACCTGTGACAGCATCAACCCTTAGCGCTCAGGCTACACCGCATTCTACCTAACCTTTCTGCACCCTCAGGCTGCGCCCCCCCCCAATGCCCCCCCTTTTTTTCGGAGGAACGTTACAAGGATGGGGGTTGGTGGTCACCACAGACGCAATGTTGTAGCTCTGTAGTAGGTAGCACGGAGATATGGGCGGTAATTCTGCAGGTGTGTGCGGTGTTAGGTGCCAGCAGCAGGTTGTGCGGCGTTTGGCGCAGCTGTACGACACGGCAGTTGAGCAGTCAGGGAGGCGGAGAGGCCCTGACTGCCTCAGATGAACCTGGTTGAAGTTCCAGGCTCAGGCTTTGCAGGCCAATGTTTGCCAGGTTCCTTCTGCGGTCTCTGACTAAGGAGCATGTCAAGTAAGACTCAGGAGCTTTGGTCGTCTCCTATGTAAGGGGGAAGCAGGTCAAGAGCCTGACACACCACAGCCACCAGCCACATATGGCATGTAACACGAAATGCCAAAGCGAGGACGTTCAGTATGGCGCCATGGCGGAGGCACGGATTCTTCTTTCGGCCTGTACCTGGTTCCAAGCCACACTGAAAGCAAAGGGGGGCGTCGGTCCCCCAGGCTCATCAGGTTGAGTGTCTGGTTGCATACGGATAGTCAGACCCTGGTTCACCATGGATGTCGTGCCAGTGCAGCCAATGTACTCCAAGGAACGCCAGCAGAACACCACACAGTCATAAGGTTGCACGAACACGTCGTATTCGCTCAGTGCTGCATCGAGTTACTAAGCAAAGATACTGCTGGCTGCTGAGCCATGGACCCCAAGCGGGTGAAGCCGACGCCCCGCGACGAAGCTAGATGGCTGCGGGAAATGTTCCAGGCTGTGTGGCCGGACCTAGGAGTCTTCAAAGGAGGCGTTAAAGTGCGGCTGTCGGGACGCATGACGCAACTGTCGGGGTGACGGGTTGGAAGTCCGAGACCCTTGAAAAGGCAGGCGGGTGCTATGTCTTGCAGGTGGCATCGCTGACGGGCTCGCTCAGCTTCTCTCTGCTCTTCTTTGGCGTAGTGGTAAGTTGTGTCCTGAGCCAAACGGCACGGAGAGAGGTAATGCACTACCAGTTGGGTCGCCCCTTCGCAAATGCAGTCACACTGTCTAATGCATACTTCCCTCTGGTGAATTGCAGTACTACATGAGCACTGAATACGACGCAGCGCGGGGAGCCGGCGATACAGCAAGCCACAGCAACCCAGGATCAACCCGCGACAGCCAGCACGACAATAAAGCTTCCTAATTCCAAACGTGTTCGGGGACCACAGTGGTCAGTCACTCCAGGGCAAGCTGCGCTCCAGGGTTCCCATGCAGCCCGCGGCGGCAGGGTAAATTCCGCGGCGGCACCCTGTTTGGTAATTCATGAGGCGGCTGAATACAAACATTCAGCCTATAATGCCTCTATACGAGCTGCTATGCTTGGCGAAGCCTGGAGCTCCCCGGGCAGAGCTGGTTTCCCTGATCAAGTCGCTTGGCGACGTCGTCTACCGCCAGGGCGGCTTTGTGACTCAGCTGAAGAACTATGGAGAGCAGCACCTGGCTTACGATCTGCGCCGACCCTTTGAGAAGTATGATAAGGCGCAAGTCTGGCAGATGGACTTCGTGGCCAAGGTGGATGCCTTGAAACCGCTGGACCACGAGCTTCACACAGCCAGCCGTGTACTTCGCTGGGTTCTCGTGAAGCGTCCCGCGGCAGCCAAGCCACCTGCTGGCCCGCAGCAACAACCGTTGTCGTGAGGGCGGCGGCTCCGGCGGCTCCATCTCCCCTGTCAGCACGGCCTCTACATACCTTTTCAGCGCCTGCTGCTTCACCTACAGTCCCCTTGTACCCTAATCTGTTGTACATAAGGTGAGAGCCGGTCTCTCGAACACGGACTACGTTCCCACTGCACTTGCAGCAGTCGACTTGTGCACGTGGCACGGTGGCGGACGAGATGCGAGTGATGACTGAACTGTTATCCCTGTCTGAAACTGCCAAAGGCCGGCAGGTTCGTGTGGATTTCATTAGCTCTATCTGACGCTCTCGCCGCCTAGCGCCACCGCACCTGCATTCGCACGCAGACGCATGACATGTAGGGCCTAGCTGACCCCCACAGTCGGTGTTGATGAATGGAAATATTCAAGCTCAACAGATCTGAGCTTAATGCAGTGCTGACAACTTCCCCGCTGTACTGAACCGACCTGCGCCATGGCATACTGCATGTTGTGCTTCACTGGCTGCTGTGGATGATGATTACCACACAACTAAGTCGGATTCCCACTGATCTCTTTGATGATCGTTGTGTTGCAGACACGCAGCCATACTAACCTAGCATCTGCTTGTGCTACCCTTGCTCCGCAGACCGCCTCCGAGGATGGTGTTGCTCCTGGCTTCCAGTGGAGCGGTGTCCGAAGAATTGCTTAGCCCGTTTGTTGTGGCGCTACGAAGGGTGCTGTGTGCCATGACACGTCCTCAACGGGACTGTATTGCATGTCATGCGCACTTGTACTGCATGATTTTTTGAGGCATTTCTGCCGAGAGCATTTCTCTGGTGGTGCGAACGGAGGCTGGAGTGCTTACTCCTGCCGTCCGTCTGTATAGACTGGGGCTGTGTACTGACATGCGTCGCATTCATGGGCGATCAGTGTTGGCGATTGCCTCTCTCGCTGCTCTGTACGATAGGAAAGAAAGCCATTAAGCAAGGCGTGAGGTACCTCTGAATCTCAACGATGCGGTAACACGTGCGCCGGGTAGTTATGGTCCGCGAGTTGGGCTGCGTTCGCCCATGCTGTGTGTGAGGCAGGCATGTAAGGGCCACGCTGATTGGCCTGAAATGCGAATGGACACCTGTACCAACGCACCCTACATTGCAGAGCAGGCGAGACTGAGGTCTGCTGACCTGTGCTTCGGCCAAGTCGCATGCTGCACACGGACCGGCGCCGACTGGCACGTGCCCCCAAGCAGTCACGCTGTGACATTGACTCCTTCGCGTTGCAATGTTTCCTATTAGTCTGTCCGCTCGTCTGTCAGATACTGCCCTTCATGCAATATTGCATGTCCGGTACACTATAGGGTCTCCAAGTCACCCACCAAAAGGCCTGCCCACCATGCCAATGCAAGGTGTTCATAATTTGCCGCCGCCGCTCCCTATGTCTCATCACCTGCGGCACGCTCCTTGCCTAACCTCGCAGCTAGGAGTGTGCACTTCTACTGAAAGCTGGAACACCCAGAATGACCGCCTGCCAAGCCAAAGATACCGGTCATTCCTGCCCGCTCCCTGACAGCAACAGTCATCGCCCGATGCGGACGCGACGCCTGGCAGCTCAGTCCTTCTTGGGGCCTGCAGACTTGGGTGGCGGCGGGCGGTGCTGCTCGCCCACCGGTCGCTGCACGTACAGCTTTTCCTACAACACAGCATGGCATGGGAGGCGGCAGCAGAAGCATAGGGGCAGGTCAGCGGCAACAGCGTCGGGGAAGGGTGCGGTGGTAGAGGCAGCACCGTCTTCCTCCTTCGAGTCACGAGTTCAATGGCCCCTTGCCCCTTGCGTTCATCACCTTCCCTCGGACCCCACTCCCGCCCTCCCAAACCACCCGTCTCCCCCCCCGATAAGCTTCCAACCAGATGCCTTTCACCCAAGCCCCACTGCGCCTGCCTGCTTTGCCCCGCAGCCCTCGCCACCCATACGGCCCCGTCCGAGTACCCACCCTGCCCACACCTCGATTCCCGTTCTCATGCGGCTAGCCCACCTCGGCCCCACCCTGCCCCGCGCCCTCCTCCGCCCCTTCCCCACACCTGCCCCGCCTCCCTCCCCCACCTCGTCGTTGGTCTTGAGCTTTGGCGGCTTGACGCCCTGCGTCTTCTTGCCCGAGCCCTTGAGGTAGTCGTGCCACGTGGTCACGCGCTGGTCCCGGCTGCCCTCCCACGCCTTCTCGTGCTCCTTCTTGGCCTTGACGCGGTCACGGGCGTCCTTCTCCTTCTCCTCTAGGCGTAGCGTCTCCTCCTTCAACTGCGGGGCGGGAAAGGCGGTGGGCGTGGAGAAGCGGGGAGGGCTGTATGGTGCGGATGTACTGGGTGGTGGGCGTTGACCAGGAGGAGGGGGAGTGAGCCCGACAGTGCCGTAGGGTCAAAGTTGCGTGCAGTGGGGGCAGGGGGAGGGGCATGGAGGCGAAGGGCCGGGTGATGCTACCGAATTTGCCTGCGTCGGAATGGATCAGGTCGGTGCTGAAGGCCCACACAAACGAGCGGCTGCGCCGTGCATGTGCTCTGAGGCTCTTGGCGCCCCCGACCTGCCACCGTACGCCTTGGCAGCGCCAATGGCAAGGTTTCTTAGCTGCATCAGCACCAGCGTGCACCAGTTTAGGCGACCCCAAAGCCACAGCGTGCCAGCAACGCACGGCGCCCCGGCTCCGTCCACAAGGCGACCAGGGGAGCGGCACCGCGGCTGCAGCGCCGGCGCAGGCGCCTTGCCGCCCACGCAAGCGACACCGCGAACGGGTGCTCGTTGTGCACAGTGCACACCGGCTCAGCCTCCCCCACACCCGTACTTCCCACATCCCCTTTTGCAGCACCGCCTCCCCCGCACCCCGCACCCCGTGCCGCCCTCACCCGCTTGCCCAGCTTGCGTTTCCGCCACTCTGTCCGCGCCAGCACGTCGCGCGCCTTCTTGAGCCACCGCTCGTGGAACTCGTCGCTCTTCTCCCACTCCGCCTCGATGCCCTCGCGCCCGGACTGCAGCACCAGCACGGCAGCGAGGGCCATCAGCGCAGGCCACACCGGCTCAGGTGCCCATCGCCAGTTGGGTCACGGGTTCACGCCAATGGACGGAGGCCACGTGTAGACCACGCCAGGGGCAGCCCCAGCGGGCCTCCGGTACAGTAGTTACGAGGCCCAAACCCTATGGTAGGCTTCGAGTTCCTAGAGTAGCGGCCTTGCTCCTGTCCTGCTGCCCGGCTATCCCCTGCCAAGCGCCGCCCCATCCCTGCCTGGCACCTCCGCGTGGTTAGCCCCTCCGCCGTACACCCTACCCCAGCCCCTTGACCAACCCCTGCCCCGCCCCCTCGGAATCCAAGTGCCGTTCACGCCGTAAGCACCAGTCACACAACCCTCGTCGTACACCCTTTCCAACCATGGCGACCCCCCACCCACCTCGTGCAGCAGGCTGGCCACCCGCACCAGGTTATCGTGCTTGGTTTCCTTTTGCCGCTCTTTTCGCAACTCGTCTATGGCAGGGAACACACGCGGGGGCGGTCGCGTCAGGGGTTTAACACGCCATGCCTCTCCACCCTGACACGCCTCACACCCAACACACTGCCCAGCCGCCTGCTTCACGTAGCCAGGCACGCAGGCAGGCGCCCAGGTCCCAGGCGCCCCTACCTCTCGCGTGCTTGCTAACCCACCTCTGGCCACATCCAGCACCTGCAGCAGCCGTTCCCGCTTCTCGTCGTCCAGGAGCTCCTTCTGGGCGTCACCCAGGACTGGCGGGGGAGGGGGGGAGGGGTTGTTCGACCTGTTTGGGGTGCGGTTCGTAGGGGTGCAAAGACAGGATGTGCACGACACACGTACGGACCGGCCGCTCGTGCAAACGTGAAGCCATCTTGTGCCAGTTATCGTGAGGGCCTTTAACTAGATGCCATATGCCGCCCCCAGCCGTTGGGGTAGGCAACGCTTAACCCACGTAATCCCCCCCCCCCCTTGTGCCGCCACACCATAGCACGGGTTTACTTCGCCCTACCCCACCCGGCCTCCCCACTCACTGTCGAACGCAGTGGATGCCTGCGGGTGTTTGCACTTGTCCGGGTGCACCATGAGGGATAGTTTGCGGTATTGCTTCTTGACATCCTCCGGGGTGGCGTCGAAGCGCAGGTTGAGCTTCTCAAACGGGTTGAGCTTAAACGCCCAAAGGATCCGGTTAACTTCGTTGTCACGGTCAACATCTTTCAGGTCCGAGAAGAACGCCTGCGGTCGCAACCGCTTTCCATTAGACAGCGCGCATTCGACCAAGCTGGGTCCCGATGACAGTTGCAGGAAAGTGCAAATGCCTGCCTTTAGTAGATCCTCAGGGTCTAGGTCCTCCTCCGTTTCGGCTGGCGCAGGAGCGGGCGCGGGCGGGGGCTCGGTGCTGCTGGGCCCGGGCCCCGCTCCCTCCTCCGCCATCGCCGCCGCAGTCCTTGTTACAGCAAGCTTCCTGTCAAATCGTGTTGCAGGATGTGTTGGGCAAGTTGAAACGCAAAGGAGGACACAGAGAGGACTGTAACGGCCTGTTGATGGAGTTCTAGAAGGAAAATCACGTTTACAGAGTGCTGGCAAGCGAGAGACTTCGTGTACTATTGTATTGGGGATGTGTTGACTTTGACTGGCTCCGAAACTCCAGGGCAAAAGCAGGGATGTTGTGGGGCAGTAGCCGTCTGCCGTCCCGCTTTGCTCTTGCCCCTTTGGGGCAAGGGTATGCGTGGGGCCCTCCCATGCAGCCATGCTGCTTCCCATCGGCTGTCCACCACAAGCATGTGTCAGCCCAGCCCAGCCCTTTGTAGATGTTGGCAAATTGATCCTGGTCTTTGCCGATTGCGTGTCCAGTGGGCACGCACGCAGTCCCATCGGTGCAAGGGTGTGCACAGGGAGGGGACCCCTTGGCATTAGCGTACCCTGCGCTTCAACTGCTGCTGTTCAGGATGGAGGGACTACTTAGTTGGCATGAGCACTTCTGTGGTAGCGTATTACCGGTACCGGTACTTGACTCTCCATCCAAGGCGCTCATGTGGCCATGTACGGCACTGATGCCCGGTGTCCCGGTGAGTCTGGATGAATCCGGTTGGCAACATTGAACCCACGGGGACACGTGCTGGCCGGGACGGAAGCAGCCCCCCTGGTGGTGGAGCATTGGACCAGGTTGGCCTTGGCCGTGTGGCTGTCCTTGCCCGTCAGGAGGCCCTGGACATTACGCAATGCTCCTTGCATCTTGCAAGTGTACAGCTGTTTCTGGGCCCGTGCCCCTGCGTGCCAGAGTCAGGGCGTAACGGTCACAAGTCCACTCCCCGCCAGTCCCTGCTCCCCGCACCTGCTGTACCACGACAGACTCTCCGTTGGTTCCTCAATAATGGGAGCCATGCCAGCCCGCCATGACATGACAGGTCACACCGTCAAAGAAAACATCACACCGTTGATGGCCAATATCCGGTTCATTGTGCCTCCCGCATGGCCCTGCACGGGCCGCTGCCAAGGGCAGTCCCTTCGTACACATGCACGTACGTTGCTCGCAATCCACCCTCCGCTAACCTCTTTCTCTTTCATAATTCCCGCTGACTCCTTCTAGCCTCAGCACTCGCTCTCCAATCCTTAGTTTGACTTGACCTTGGCCACTTTCCTGCGGGGCGAGGGACGCGGAAAGAAGTGTTAGTATGTACACCTCACCTTCCCACAGGCGACAGTGCACAGCGGCAAGCAGCCTTCCTCTCCTGCATGTTCCACCAGACGCGTTTCAGAGCCTGCTTGCTCGCTGCCGTCCTTCCCTGTGCACGGCCTGCGACTCACGTGCCAGCATAGTGCGTGACACACACAATCGACCCACCCGGACGCCTCCACCGCTGCATTGATGTGACGGAAGCAGTACAGGATGACCAGCGAGGGCACCACGATCCAGATGGCGTTGGCGCCCACAAAGTAGCCCCAGAAGTACAGCGGCTCGGTGCGGGTGTGCTTGGTGAGGCCTGCGGGGTCGCAGGGAGGGCAATGGGCAAGTGAACATGGCAGCCTGGGCATGAGGAGGACAGTGCCCAGCCGTTGTGGGGCCTTTGCCACCGGGCCTTCATTATTGGCCACTAGGCCAGCTCATGCCCGACTTTTTGGCCGGCTGAGCTGTAAACATGTGTCGCGCCTTGGTGGAGGTCGCAGCTAAGGGCTAAAGAAGTCCTCTCTTGAACTGATGCGTGCTGGCCCCTCCCCCCACACCAAATTTGCTGCGCGTATGCAGCCTTCAGGCCCTGCTCGCCAACCTCAGCTTGCCTCACAGAGCAATAAAGCATCCTGCCCACAGCACAGGTACCAAACCCCATACGTGGAGGGTTAAACTCTTCTGCACCCGAGATCCACACCCTAAACTTCCACGCACCCACTGCCCCAGGCCCCGCCTCGCCCTCACCCTCTTGGTAGCCCACACCCCTTGGCACCACCCCTCGCTCCGCACCCACCCTCGTGGTAGCATGTCAGGTAGTACAGCACGTCGCCGTACAGCTGGCCCAGCGACACCAGCAGCATGGCGGCGAAGCGGAAGGCCTTGCGGTACAGGATGCCGTACACGATGAGGAAGCAGGCGGGCCCCCACGCGAAGGCCGTCACGCCCTCCATCTGCACGATGAAGGCGTCGCGGGTGGCGTAGCGGGAGTCGGCCTTGGCGTACTCCTTCCCTGTACGGCAGTGTACGGCAATGGCCAAGTGGGATAAGGGGGTGAGGGTTGCGGCAACAAGGCAAGGAGCGTGGCGAGTGCTGCTTGGGTGTGGGTGAGGCAGCATACGGTACGGCATGCACGTCGCCGCTGGTCACGGCTACGAAGTGCCTGGGCTGGGAAGGCAGCAGCTAGGCGAAGCTAGCGGATGGGTTCCACCAGCGTTGGTGCAGCACTGTAGCTGTTGTTTTGGTGCAAGTGGTAAACCCATGTGGTACTGCGTGCTGGGCGCGTGTGATCCGTGCGCCGGGGGTGAGCCACCTACATATCTCGTTCAGGATGTTGCCAGAGTCGTCCTGGTAGAACTTGCTGTTGACGACAACGGTACCTGTTGCAACATGCGTTCCATTAGTGTGAAGTCATAAACGACACCCGGACAGTTGGGCCGTCACGGTGAGTTCAGGGGGCCAGGGTACTCCCAAGGGAGTCGCCGGCAGCTGCCCAGCGCAACGTGCACCCCCCAGGTAGCTCCTACCTTCGATCACCAGGTGGATGATGCCAGTGCACATCCACCACCCAGCAAGCAGGCGCTCCGTTGCTGAAAGGTACTTGAAGCGGCCTGAGTCAAAGGTGCAGCCGCGGGTTGACAGGTGAAGCGGCGCATGCCAGTCGCTGTGTATCAGTGCTTGCAGTCACATGACTGGATCACTTGCTAGTACCTGTTAGCACAAACATAAATAGGACCACCAGCGCCGAGCACCCGAAGAACACGGTCAGGATGGTCTCATATGGGAGAACGTTGGGCACGAAGCCCGGTAGATGGAGGTCAGTGGGGACATAAGGGTGATGCGCAGTCATTGTAGTACGCGCTAAGTCCAACGGGTATGCGTGCGAGGTCGCGTCGACCGCGCTTCGTCGTCTTAACGCCGCGACCGTACGGCCTTTTGAATCGACCAATGCCTAACCGCGCAGTGGCTAAGCTTTAAATCTCGTCGCTTTGTTGGAATAAGAACTGTGACTGATGGAGACCCATGTTGCTTGCACGTTTGCCAAATTTCCGGTCACCCGCGTCAGGGATTAGCGTTGTTTAACCTGCCCGACCCAGCCCCTGCTACCTTGTCACATGCGTAGTATGATTTCAACATGTCAGCGTTGTTGCGCGGAAATGTAGAGGCCCCGGTGCCGTCCGGGCGGAGGGCTGAGGGCTGGGACGCAGCATGGAGGGGGCAGCCCTCCAGAAGGCCCACGAACGCCTAGCCCTCCATGAGCTCCTTCGCATTGGGCTCGGGCGCCAGGAGGACCTGCGCCTGCTGCAGAATGTGGGTCAGGAGCCAGTACAGCCTTGCTCTTTATCCCACACAATGGGGGCATATGCGGGAATGCCTGGTACGAAACATCCGACACCCCCTCTCCGCTTATTCCGTTGACCCCACCGCGGCCTGGGCCCCCAGATTGCCGTCCAGGCTGGTTGCCTGCCGCCAGCTTCCTGCATGCAGCTGCTGCGTGAGGCGTCCCTGCGTGAGGAGTGGCGCGTGGGGCGCGAGGAGGCCCTGATGGCCGGCCTGACCGCCAGCGGGCTGCGGGGCCTGTCCGATAGGGATGGCCAGGCACTGGCGGAGCAGGTGGCGGCACTCATGCAGGTGGGCAACAGCTATTCAGACACGCACGAGCAAGTTGAGGTAAACGATTAAACGCTGACCCAAATGGTGGTTGCTTGGTGTGGTTACTGGGACAGTGCTGAGCTGCTGACCTGGCCGTAGCTCTGGCGTGAAAGCGCTTGGCCCGGGCGGAAAGTCGGGCGCACCCACATGCCTTGCCTGTGTCCCAGTATGATCCAAGCCTCAAACTAGAACTCCTTACGCTATACTGGCAACACGTTACAGGTGGCGGAGGAGCAGCAACAGCGGCGGCACCTGGCCCGCAACCGCGGCCGCACACCGCTCACCCGCTCCCACGGTCCCCCCCGGCCGCCTACCAGCAGCTCCCCCGCCTCCAACCCATACGCCTCCCTACGACCGCCCCCGTCCCCTAGCGCCACCGTGCCCGCCACCTCGGCCGCGCTCCGGGCGTACCTGTCCACCCCCGGCGGCAGGCCCCCGCCCGGGTCCAGCCACGGGCGCCAGCTGCAGCCCTCCCTTCCCAGCCAGGGTTACGGAGCGCCGTACAGAAGTGCCGTACACGGCGGCGCTGGTTATCAAGAGCAGCAGCGCAATTTGGGGCGGTCACTGTCGACTGGCGCTGGGCCTGGTGGCCGAGCGGGGGCACAGGGCGAGGAGGGTGGTGGGGTTGGCGGTGGCGGTGGCGATGGCGTGGCGCGCAGCAGGCCCGGCACCCGCAGCGCGTTGCCGGCTGCCGCAGCCGTGTACGGCGGGGAGTGGGACTGCGGCGGCGGGCCGGGGCTGCAGGGGTCCATGCCTCGGTCGCCGCAGCAGGGTCCGCCCTCCCGCGGGCACAGCAGCGGCAGCAGCGGCGGGAGCGGGCCGGCGGGGCGGGGCAGCCTCAGTGGGGGCATGCCGTGGCCTGCTCCCCAGCGAGGCAGCAGCGGGCCTGGGTTACTGGGCGCAGGGGCATCCCCGCGGCAGCGGATGTCCGGGAGGAGGCCAGGCAGCGCGCCGGAGGAGGGCGAGGCGGCGGCGGCGGAGCGGGAGGCCAGGGAGGCGGCGGCAGCGGGCGCGGCGGCAGCGGCGGCTGTGGCGGCGGGGGCTGCAGGGGCGGGGCCGGGAGCGGCGAGGGGACAGGCGGGCGCGCCGCAGCGGCGCGGGTTCCGTGGCCTGCTGCTCCTGCAACAGCAGCTCCTGCAGGTGCGCGTGGGGCATGTCGAGGCGTGCTGGGTGCCTTGCTGGTGTCGGCACAGCTCCACTACCGTACTGTCATGTGGTGTGAACAGCCCACTCTCTTGGCCCTATTTGACGCTTTCATGTGCGGTCGCTGCGCCCCCCTCCGGTCGAAGGGCCTGCGCGAGCACGTGGCAGACGGCGGGGAGCTGTCCGCGCTGGGCGCCCTGTCCGCCCACGTGGCGGAGGGGCAGGCGCTGTTCGCAGACTGCCTGGCGGAGGCACAGAACACAGCGGCCACGGCACATCCCGCTGGCCCACGGGTCGCCACGCCGCCGCGCACGCCGCCGTACACGCCCTCTGCCGTACACGCGCCGTACGGCCTGGGGCCCACCCTGGGGCAGTACCTCGGCGTGTCTAGCGGCGGGACTGAAGTCAGTAGGCCGGGTACAAGCGCTAGCAGCTGGTGGGGAGGTGCTGGATCGAGACTGGGAAGCAGGGGAGGGTCCCCGAACCGGCGGCCGGGCCTGGGTCTGGGTGTGGGCGTGGGCGGTGGTGCGGCGTGGGACCGGCTGCTGCGGCTGGGGCAGCTGGGTCTGACACAGTCGGAGGTGGCGCGGTTGGAGGAGATACGCCGGAGCTGGGCGGCCAGGGTCATACAGCGGCAGGTGGGCGGGGCGGGGTGGGGAGGAAGGGCTTGGGGCAGGAAAGGCCCTGCGGTCTGCCAATTACTGTAGTACAGGGTGCTGGGGCCTGGAGGTGGGACGATAAAGACCAGGGCCAAGTAAGGGCTGCAGACAGCAGAGTGGAGTTGAGGGAAGCTGGTCGAGCGCTCTGTTGGGAATTACACTCCGGTATTGGCCGCAACCCTGTGCGCGCTTGCACTGGGACCGTGTTGCTCCCTCTAGTGTTGAACGCCTCATCGCTGCACCTTCCACCCCGCTGGCCTCTCAAGTTTCGGACAAGCTACCGGTACAGTACAATCACTCCTCCCCGTCACCCCGCCCCGGGCCCCAGGTTCGCCGCTGGCTTCGGCGGCGGCGCCACGCCCGGCGCGTCGCGGCGGCACGTGCCAAGGCGGAGGCGGCGCAGCGCCGGCTCAGGTGGGCCGAACCCAGAGGCTGGGGACCGACGGGCTCAGGCGGGTCGCGGCCCTCATGAAACACGCTGCTCTGACCCGCCCTGGCACGTGACCACGACACGTGGCGCGTAGCCTCCACTGATGCTGTCTACCGCATTGCGAAGACAGGAACGCACCGGTGGCTGGCGTTACAGATGGTTACACTTCCACTTCCCGACCCGTTGAGCTTCCGCCGTGAAAACGAATCGCTTTGGCACCTGCGCAGTTGCTCTCATTCCCCATTCGCTGCGCACGGGGACTCCGCTGCTTGAATGCACCTACCTCCTCCTTGCCCTCCAGGCAGCGCGCCGCCACCATCATCCAGAGCTGGTGGCGCGGGCACGTGGCCCGGCGGCTGGCGGCGGCGCTGGCGGAGGAGCGGGAACTACGGCGGCGGCGGGAGCGCGTGGCGGCGGCGGCGCGGCAGCTGGCGGCGACACGCATCCAGCGCGCATGGCGGGCGCACCGCCGGGCCAAGCGGTACGCAGCAGCACTGCGGCGCGCGGAGGAGGCGCGGCTTCGGAGGCAGCAGCAGCAGCAGCAGCAGCAGCAGCAGCAGGGGAATGTAATGCAGCACGGCAGCCGGCAGCGAGGCGGGGCTGCAGGAAGCCGAACGTCGCCGTCTTGCTTTACTGAGAAGGAAGCCATTGTGGTCATACAGGTACGTCCTGACACGTTGTCTGCATGCATTGTCTGTGTGCGTCACTTATGGTGCACTAGGGTGTGCGGCAAAACCGCGGCCCTGCAACACTGTAGCACAATCCGGCCCTCTGCAAAAACCGGACTTGCGGTTCCCGCAGGCCCACCTGCGCGGCTGGCTGGTGCGCCGCAGCAGCGAGCTGTGGTGGGCGCGCGCCCGCCAAGGGCTGCGCGAGCGACGGGCTGCCGTACGGTCGTGGCGGCAGCACCAGGCCTTCATGGCAGCCAGCTACGACACGCAGGCGCAGGTGGGCCGTGGGGCTGGAGTGGGTTGAAGTCTGGTAGGGTGGGTCGGGGTGGTGTTGGAAGTGGGTGTGGCTGTGCTGACACCCTGAGCTGCGTACGGAGGTGTATACAATCCAGTGCAGAGCACAGCTGCTTCCTTTGGCACATGGTGCACCGCAACTTGCAACCGACGGCTCAGTCAGGTATGAGTGCCATTCCCCCGGATTACAAAGGCAATTGCTATAGGACTTGCTTGGCGTGCTACTACATAACCACACGGTCACGGCGACTGAAAGCCGGCCTTCTCCCCCGATTCCCTGCCTTCGTCCTTTATCTGCAGCTGCTTGCCACCGCCGTGCGCGAGGCGGGCGCGGTGGAAGCGCTGCGTCGCGACCGGCGGAGGCAGGCGGCGGAGCTGCAGGCGGCGTTCGGCGTGTGGCTGCTGGACCAGCAGCGCGTGGCACTGTCGCAGCCGCTGCCGCGAGGCTGGGTGCCGCACCCGCACCCCGACACAGGACGCATGTGCTACCTCAACACCAGGACGGGTGAGAGCCGCCGAACCGCAACCGGCGTCGGTGCTGCACCCATCGCTACTGATTTTGCTCCCAGTCCCACCTGCCAGTCCTAGGCGCGCACAAAAACACACCGCAGCGATTGGTGAAATGCCTTTTGGGTCGGTACCGTTATGCACCTTCCACTGGCCCAGCTGCCTTCCACTCTTGTACATGTTTGCTCAGCTCTGCTTTCCCCTTCCTACCCGGAACACTTTTGTCTCTGCACCTTTCATCCCGTACGTCTTGCCGTGGCCTCCCCAGGCACGGTGCACGCGCTGCACCCTTACCACACAGCACGACCAGCACACTAAAGCGCACCGGCGACCTCGCACACTGTCATCTTCACCCATCTTATCCTCCACGCCCTGCCATGCCTCCCCTGAAGGCGAGCTGCACGCGCTGCACCCGGCTGTGGCGGAGCTTGCGCCCTTCGCCCGCCAGCAGCGTGCCGCGGCGGAGGCGGCGCTGGAGGCGCGCTGGGCTGGGGTGCCGGCGGCGCTGGCGGGGCTGCGGGCGGCCACGGCGGCGCAGCAGGGGATAGCCCTGGCGGCCATTGCGCTGATGCACGCACGGGCGGTGGAGGGGGGCGGGAGGTGACACGGTGAGGGGAGGAGGCGCAGGGCGTAGGCGCCGAAGAGGTGCCAACCGCTTAGCTGCACTGCGTAAGGGTACTGATGGCTCGTGGATTTCCAGGCTTTGACGCGCACGGTTTTGCCATGCGTGGCGGCCAGTAAGGGCTGTCTATACAATGGCTTGGTCAGGAAGGTTTTGTGGTGTGGGGCGTTGCACCAAACCGTGCATGCGACTGGTGCATGTGGACAGCTGGATGGTCATATAAGTTGCACCGGCATGTCGTCAACGGTTTGCACTGTAGCACTCTTAGGTTGCGCAGCTTTTGTACTAAAGAGTGCCTACTAATCGTGCCCCATTCGGTGTCATCCATTGCATCTCGCAGTGACGGGCGACAGTCATTATGGTACAATTATTTGCGCTCGCTGGTAACTTGGTGCTGTGCGATCATGGACTAACGCGCACGTGGTAACAGGTGTGCTGGTGCCGGTGTGCGGCAACGGACTGACGGCGAGGTGGCGGCCGATTTGTATGCACATATACGGGACAGCATCTCCGCACTGCGGCGCCCAACGGATGAGCTGCTCATGTTGGGAGACTTTAATGCGCGTGTAGGGGCTACCCGGGGGTCAGCCGCTACCGTCAAGGAATTGCATGACGTCCCGGATGTGGAGTACCTAGACAGTCTT
>VFQN01005194.1_pt1 | contig 16203 bp, 12 predicted proteins | sample 3512371 | NCBI WGS metagenome assembly VFQN01 (sample SAMN10412370, study PRJNA504923) | tailings metagenome | isolation source: Replicate 2 from Balatoc abandoned mine | place: Philippines: Itogon, Benguet | collected 2017-08-28 | reverse complement strand
CGCGAAAACTGTCGACCGTAGATGCCGCGCACGTCGAGCGCCACGAGGCGCGGTACGTTCATGATCAGTATCGGCGTCGGACTAAGCTGCCTATCTTTGGTGTCCACGGTGGAAAGCACGACTCGGGTGTCGTGTCTCTGGCGCACGAGGAGCGCCTCGCGCAGCGCCGCAAGGTGCGGATGTTCGAGCACCTGGTGCTCATCCTGTGCGAGTAGGCGGCCGGCGTAGGCGCAGAAGAGGTTCGTGTCGGCAAAGTTGACGTACCACTGACGCGCGTCGCCGCGCTCCGCATAGTCGTAGGGCGCGGCGTGGAAATGAACCGCGGGCATCGTCTCGGGCAGAAGCCAGCGGGTGAGTAGGGCGCGTTTGTCCGCCGGGAGGCAGCGCGTGAAGCTAACGTTGACCGAGTAGTTCTCGAGGAGCGCCGGATCTATGGCGGCAAAGATTGCGCGCTTGCGCGCGTCCTCAAACACGGGCGCGTAATTCCGCATGAGCGTGGCGCTATCAAACATCACGACGTGCGAAAAGCCGGCGCGCTTGTTGGCATCTTGAAACACTGGCGCAGGTGGTTCCGGAACGCCGTTGAAGACGACGAACGGCTCGTGACTCGGCACGGCGAGGCGCTCGAGGAGCTCCAACGGCGAGAAGTCCATCGAGTTGTTCTCTAGTTTTTTTTTGCCAAACGAAAAAAATGACACACAACCTTTACTTTCTAAAAGTTGAAGTTTAGCATCGGGGCGCTGCTGTCCATCACGGCGGGGCTCGCCTCCTCCTCGGCGTCCGATACTACGGCGCTATCCTCCGAACCGAGCGACTCCTCGTCGGGCTGCTCCTCCTCTTCCTTGTCGACATAGTCGGCGTCGAGCGCGTCGCTGCTCTCGTCGTCGACGTTGATCGCCGCGATCGTCGGCCCGTTGGCGCGCTTCGTGGGCCCGCGCACGACGATCGTGTCCGACTGCTGGAGCTCCACCTTGGGCCTGCCCGCGCCGCTCGCCAGGTGGATGGCGGCGCCGTGAAGCGCCGCGTGCAGCTCGTCCACGGAGGCTTCGTCGCGTGACTCGCGCTCGGCGGCGCGCGCCTTCTCGCCCTTGGTGCGCTTCTTTGCGGCGGCCTTCTGCGCGAGCTCGTCGGCCACCGAGATGAGCCGCACCTCCTTGAACAGGTCGTAGAGGTCCTTGAGCTTGGCGATGAGCGCGCGGCCGATGGGCCGCTCGAGTAGGTAGGCCGGATAGACGGTGCGCTTGCCCTCCGAGAGCTTCATGGCGCCCGGCTGCCAGTCGGCCGTCGCCTTGCGCACAAAGGCCTCCTTCTTGGTGCCCGGCGCGTTGGCGATCGCGGCGAGCTCGTTGTTCGGGTACTTGATGTCCTCCTCGGCCACGTCCTCGTCGTCCTCGTCGTCGCCCTTGCGCGCCAGCCGAATGATGAGCCGCAGGCTGGCGCGCGAGCGCTCGACGAGGTCGTCGAGCGCCTGCAGCGCCTTGAAGCCCTTGGCGCGGTCGGCGATCTCGGCGCTCTCGTCGGCGCCCATCGTGCGCTCAATGTCGCGCGTCGCCAGGAGGATCTGGCGCGCCTGCTCCTTGAGGCGCACAAACAGGTCGGTGCCCTGCGTCTCGGCGTACAACTCGAACGGCGCGTTCGCGGCGAGCGGCTGCGTGACGCGCCGCACGTACAGCTGCACGGCGCGCTCAATGTCGAGCGGTTGCTCGGCGGCGGCGTCGGGCTTGCCCTCGGGCGTGAGGCGCTTGATGACGCGCAGCGCCGTCGGGTCGGGCACGCCGTGCGCGAGGAGCTCGCGTTCGGCCGTGACAAAGTCGACCGCGCGCAGCGTGGTGCGCACGAGCGCGCGCCGGCGGAGCGCGCCGAGCGTGGTCTGCTCGAGGCGCTCCCAGGCCATGTGGTGGCCGAGCGAGCCCTCGTCGGGCAGGTAGGCGATGCGCGTCGCCGCGGCAAAGTCCGAGAAGCCGCCGCCGCTCTCCGCGATCGAGCGGTACGCAGCGATCACCGTCTTGGTGAGCTCCGTCTGGCGCGCCGGGTTGTTGACGAACGCCTCGAGGTCGGCGAGCGGCCAGGCGTTCACCTCGTTGCCGAGCGAGCGCGACGCCTCCGCGGCGGCCTCCTCGCGCGCGGCGCGCTCGCGCTCGCGCTTTGCCTCGCGCTCGGCCGCCTCGCGCCTGCTGCGCTCGAGGCGCTCGGCCTCGTCCGCGGCGCGCTTCTCCGCCTTGAGGCGCATGCGCTCGATGCGCGTCGCCTCGTTGTCGCGCTGCTTGGCGAGCCGCTCGAGCGCCGCGTCGCGCCGCTTGATGAGCGCCTCGATCAGCGCGCGCCTCTTGGGCGTGTCCTGGAGCATGAGCGTGGCGTAGTTTTCGCGCGTCACGCCGTTGGCGAGCGCCAGGTTCGTGGTCCACTCGAGGGCGAGCCACGCCGCGAGCGAGTCGGCGTCGGCGCCGGCAAACTCCTCCGGGTAGTCGTCGAGCCACTGGAGCGCCTCGCGCTCAAACTCCTTCACGGCGCGCGCCTGCGCCTTCTGCTCCTCGGTGAGCTTCGACGCGGACGCCTTCGCCGCCGCCGCCGTGGCCTTGAGCTTGGCGACGAGCACGACGCTGCCGTCGTTCATGCTCGTCGTCCGCCAGTGCTTGAAGCCCGCGGCGATCACCTTTCGGATCTGATCGTTGGACAGCGAACGGATCGGCTCGGCGGCCGGCGTGGCGAGGTACGGCACGACCACCTGCTCGCGGATCTCCTGCGCGAGGATCTGCCTGGCGCCCGCGGCGACGCGCTGCTCGATGGCGCGCGCAATGTGGTACTTGAGCGCGTCGCGCGCCTTCTTCACGACGTCCTCGGCGGAGCGGCGCGCCGCGCGCACCTGCTCGAGCACGATGCGGTCGCGCAGCGCCGGCAACTTGACGAGCATCAGCTCGCGCAGCGCCGCGACCGCCTGCTGCGCCATGAGCGGCATGAGGTCCTTCTGCTCGTCGGTGAGGCGCTTGAGCACCTCGGCCCAGAACGCGTCGGTGGGTATGGCGCGCTCGTTGATGAGCGCCTGGCGCTCGGCGTCGCCCGCGATCTCTGCCGGCACCTGGCTCACCGCGGTGGCGACCACCGCGGTGAAGACGCTCACGACGCGCTCGGGGCCCGCCATGAGCAGCGCCGCGATGCCCGTGATGAGCTGGTACGCCTGCTTGACGCGCTCCGTGTCGCGCTGCAGCCGCTGGATGCGCTCGGCGTAGGCGGGCGCGTTGATGACCGCGAGCGGCTGAAAGTTGGCGACGAGCCACGCCACGCCGATGCCGCTCATGACGCGCACCTTGAAGGCGTCGGCGCTCTTGCCCGACGCGGGCAGCTTGAGGCTCACGAGCTTGTCCTCCACCTCCTTGAGCCGCTCGGCGGCGGACGCGAGCGCGGCGGTGGCGCGCGCCTCCCGCTTGGTCGGCATCGCCTCGAACGCCTCCCAGCTGCCGCGCACCACGGCCGCGAAGGTGGCGCGCGCGGGCGAGTCGGCCGGCAGCGCCGCGTCGAGCGAGGCGCTCGCCGTGGCGGTGCTCAGCGACGCGGCCAGCTCGCCGGCGTACGCCTCCTGGTTTGGCGAGCGCGTGTACGCCTCCTCAAAGAGCGGGTTCGCCTGCTGCGCGGTGTACTTGGCGGCGAGCTCGTTGATGCGCGCGGTGAGCTCCTCGACGCTCATCGCCGCCTTGCTCTTCTTGCTCGTGGGCGACTCCTCGTCGCCGCCGCCGCTGGCGCGCTTGGGCGGGTTCGCGATGCTGGCGAGCTCGTCGGGCAGCAGACCCTCGGTGAGCGCGGCGAGCTGCGCGCGCTGGCGCTCGTGCGCCGCAAAGGCGCTGCACACGACCGCTGCGCAGCTCTGGCGGCGCGGCACGTCAAAGTCGCGGCCACAGCCGCTGCACGCGTTGCTCATCTGCGGTGAGCGAGAGACACCGTTCCGAGTGGCGCGCGCGCACTTTAACGAGCGCTTGCGCTAGCGTTTCGGCCGGCGGCGGCACGAGCGAGAGAATGCGGCGAGCCTCTCAACAAAAGCGCGCAAATTGGATCGTGCGCCTACCATCTCGAGATTGAGTGATCGAAATTCAAATACTCCGCATGCCGTGGGTGTGCATCACCCTCGTGCTGCTACTCGCAGTGGCGGCGGCGGCCGCCGCCTCGGACCTCGAACCGCGGCGCGCCATGATCTACGTGCGACACACGGCGGCGACGCGCGCCAGGCGCGAGGTGCTCGCCTCGAGCGTGCCGATCATCGAGCGCACCGACACGCGCGCCTCGACGCTGCTGCACGTGGAGGTGCGCGACGAGGACACGCACCGGCAGCTGCACCGCTACGAGCAGGACAGCACCGACGGCGTGTACGTCTCGTGGCGCGGCGAGGAGCGCGCCGTGGAGTTTGCCGTTACGCGCGAGTCGCGCGCAGAGCTCAAGCGCCGCGCTGCGCGCGACTCGGTGGACGCGTCGGACATCTCCACGGACGACAGCATGGGCGCGCCGGCGCCGGGCGGCGCCGCGAGCAGCGAGTGGCAGAGCACGAGCACCGAGCTGTGGAACCTCGACCGGCTCGACCAGCGCGCGCTTCCGCTCGACGGCACGTTCGATCCAAGCTTTGCGCGCTTCAACGGCAGCGGCGTGCGCATCTACTCGGTCGACACGGGCGTCTACGAGCACCCGGACATGGCGGGGCGCGTGACGGCGCGCTGGACCGCCTACGGAGGCAACTATGCGGACGACTCTGGCCACGGCACGCACACGGCGTGCACCGCCGCGGGCTCCACGTACGGCGTGGCGCGTCTCGCCCGAGTGGAGAGCTTCAAGGCGCTCGACAGCTCGGGCTCGGGCTCGCTGGCGTCGCTCGCCAACGCGCTTGCCGCCGTGCAAAACGTCGCTCAGGCACCGTGCGTAATTAACCTCTCGCTCACCTACTCGGGCTACGACGCGGTGATCAACGCGCTCCTCACCGACCTCAAGTCGGTGTGCTCCATCGTGGCCGCCGCAGGCAACAGCGGCGTCGATTCGTGCCTCAATAGCGTCTATCCGTGCGCCACAAGCGGCATCTGGTGCATCGGAGCGAGCACGAGCGCCGACGGGCGCGCCTCGTTCAGCAACACGGGCGCGTGCGTCGACGTGTTTGGGCCGGGCCAGACGGTCACGTCGTGCGCCAACTTTGGCAGCGCGCTCATGACCATGTCGGGCACGTCCATGGCGGTGCCGCACTTTGTGGGCATCATCGCGGCGCTCCTCTCGGCCTACCCATCGCTGACGCCCTCGCAGTTGGTGCCGCTCTTTTCGTCGCTCTTTACGAGCAACGCGCTCACCAACGTCGGCACGAACAGTCCCAACAAGCTCATCTACGCCGTGCTCGCCAGCGCGGCGGGCTCCTCCTCCTCCTCGGTGACGGTCACCTCCTCGACGAGCACCACCGGAAACACGCTCGCCACAGCTAGCACCACCGCCGCCACCGCGTCGACCGTCGCGGCGGCCACCACGAGTGCCGCGCGCACCACCAGCCTGAGCACGACCACCACGCGCGCTTCGAGCACGACGCGCGCCACCACCACCAGCGCGGCCTCGAGCGGCTCCCCTTCTTCCTCCTTATCTGTCAGCGTGAGAGCCTCACCGCTAGTGCTGGCAGCGTTCGTCATCTACGCTCTATTGTAATGATTAGACCTTTTTTTCACAGCTTCTTTACGCGTGGCTGCGGCGCGCGCGGCGCGCGCATCGGCGGCATGCGCGCGCCGCTCGAGGAGCGCGGCGCGCGTTGCTGCGGTGCGGGTCGCGCGCGGCTCTCCTGGTCGGCGTCAAACGAGTAGCCGTGCTCGCGCAGCTCCCGTGCGCGCGCCTCTGCGCTCGCCTCGAGGCGCTCGAGACGCCGCTCCGCCCGGTCGAGGAGGCGCTCGCGAGCGGCGCGCTCCTCCTCTGAGGGCAGCTCGAACGGCTGCGCGTCCTCGCCAATGTCGAGGCCCTCGGGCGCGCGCACCTCGTCCGACACCTGCAGCAGCGCGGTGGCGACCTTCTGGCCGAGGCGCGCCAGCACCGTGACGCGCACCTCGGGCCCCTCGCGCTCGGCGCTGCCGCGCCTGCCAAAGCCGGCCGCGCGCGTGAGAACGAGTTCCTCGCCCACCTGGGGTATGTCGAGGCGGTCGGCGAGCGGCACGCGCTTGGCGTTCTCCTCGCGCGTGATGCCCTTCGGGATGCGCACGTAGACGAGCGTCGGCGCGCTTCGGCCCACGGCAAAGAGTTGGCGCCCGCGCGCGTCCGTGTAGTGCGGCGCGTGGCCGAGCTCGTTGTACGAGAGGATGCCGTCGGGCGCGAGGAACGGGTACGGCACGCGCTCGTCTCCGCCCGCAGCGAGGCCTTGGCGCCGCTGCGTGGAGACGCGCAGCGGCGCGCCAAAGCGCGCGCGAATCGCCGCATCGTCGACCGCTTCCTGCGCTACCGATTCGCTAAAGAGTTGCGCTAGCTTGGCGGGCGTGAAGCTCGCCTTGAGGAGCGCCATGGCGAAGCGCGCGGCGGCGGCTCAACCCGACTCGTTTCAGGCTTTACTAGCCGAGATACGCAAGAACCCGCACGCGCCCATACCCTTTGAGCAGCTCGAGCGCTTCTCGGTGCGAGACTTTGAGCGCGCCGCCGAGGCGGCCGAGGCGGCGTCGGCCGAGCAGCAGGCGGGCGCCGAGCCGCCCGCCGAGCGGCGCGATGCGGACGACATCTTTGGCGCGTACGCCGACAAGTGGCACGCCGCCGACGGCAACCGCAACTACGCGGCGAACCGCGGCGTGCACGACCTCGGCTACGACGTGTTTGACGAGCACACGCACGCGGCGCCGAGCAAGGCGCGCGTCGTGGTCGGCTTTGGCAACGAGGACCACGTGGCGGGCGCGTCGCTCGTCGACGAGCAGACCGAGACGCTGCACAACGAGTACATGGACCCGCTCGCGGCGAGCCGCGTCGAAGAGGGCCCGCCGTCCATCGACGAGCTCATCGATGGGCGCGAGCGCGCGGTGCGCTACGCGCCCAACACGGTCGAGCGGCTCGCGACGGCGTTCGCCAGCGGCGCGCTCCGGCCCGACGCGATGCTCGAGGAGTGGTGGACGCCGCGCGACACGTACCGATCGGCGCGCTGGCTCTCGGACGACACCGAGCGGCGCTTCCGCGCGTGGCACGCCTCCGAGCGGCGCTACCGCACCGAGGACGAGTGGCGCGCGATGCTCGTGCCGGCGTGCGCGCGCCGCTACTACTCGACGGTGCACGAGGTGGGCGCGCTCAAGACGCTCGTGCTCTTTGCGCGCGACAAGGTCTTCCTCAGCGTGGTGCTCGAGCGGCACGCCGCCGACGCGGCGCTCTACCGCCTCCACACGCACTACTACACCTTCTCGGAGCAGATGCTCGCGCGCCTCATGCAGCACGAGGAGGGCGCTGCGAAGAACAACTAGAGTCGTGAAGAAAGAGAGTGTATTTTTTTTCACGCAAACACGGATTCGTTGCGGGGGTGCAATGCGCGCAGCGTTCGCTCGATGTACTCCGCCTGCTCCACGCTGGTGTCGAACGCCTCCGAAACGAACGCCGTGCCCGGCGGCCACTCGTAGAGGCGTGCCAACGTAGGTGTCTTGTTTTGGACAATCAACTCTCCCCTGCAGATCGTCAAGACGCCCTCTGTGTGTTCACAGATATAGCAATTGGTGCACGCCGGCATCAGTAGCGCGGTCGCCATGAAGTCGTGTTTACGCCGCAGGCGAGCGCCCGCTGCAACGAGGGTGCGCGCCATCGGCTCGGCCTCTGGCGAACGGAGGTGAAACGCCACCAACAACAGCACGTGGTGGAGCAGGTTGCGCGGCAGGTCTCCGATGCGTTCGCCCGCCTCGAGGTACTCGTTGAGCGCGCGAAGCTGCACCGTGAATGGATCGCGCCAGCGCCCGATGTCGCGCACCAGGCGCAGGTGCACGCGCTGGTGTGGCGGCGTCGCCGCGAGCTTGTCGAGCGCGTCGTAGTAGCGCCCGTAGCACTCCTCCTTGTCGAGGTCAAACATCGACAAGCCCCACTCGGGCACGCCCGCTTGGGCCAGCACCGCCTCTGCCCGGTACTCGTGGTGGCGCGTGAGTATGTCGCGTTGAGCAGCGTGCAGCGCGCAGTGACACGTCGTGTAGCGGCGCTCGCGAAACTCGGGCTGGAACGAGTTGATCGTGTTGAGGCCGCCGTAGAGCGTCCGTCGGGTGATGGCGCGCGCCGCCACGGGCTTGAGGCGCGCGGACGCGTGCGCCAGTCGGCAGAGCGTGTGCGCTTCGATGATGTCGTGGTACTCAAAGATGAGCGTCCACACGTCGAGCGGAAGCTCGAGCTCGAAGCGTGACCACACGTCGGCCGCCGAGCGGCGCTTAGTGGGCGCGGCGGCGGTGGCGTCGGCGGTGCGCTTCATGGGCGTGTGTGGCGTAAAAAAAAAATTTCCAAGTCGTTTGACGCCAGGGGGGATCTGCCGAAGGCTAGCAAGATTGGAAAATACCAGCTTTGTGTGACATTATTGTTCAAAATTTTCTGTGCTTACCTCCTTCCAAAACCCGTAGAATTTCCTTTCCTGGATTCGTCCCAGTATATCGAACCTGCTCATGGACAATAATGTATAGCCACGCCCAAATTTCGGTCTTTTTCCGCCAAAATTAATTTCGACCACGCGCGCACATAAATTGGCGGTGCGCGCGTCGCACGCACCGCCTTTTTTTCCCCCTTCGTTGCGAACCACCCCCACCTTGCGAAACCCACACCCCGCGAAACCAGTACCGAGTCCCGTGCCGCCATGCGAACCCGCCGTGTCTCACCCAGTGCCTCCTCTCTCAGATGAGCAAGCCGGGCAGCAACGAGAGCAGCGCGGCGGCGCGTCGCGCCGCCCTCTACGGCAAGGTGTCGGCCGACATCATGAAGCAGGACCCCATCGCGGCGGCGAGCGGCGAGTCGATGCGGCTCACCACGGTGCCGCTCTCGCAGATGAGCTTCGTGCCGCAGTCGAGCGCGAGCGGCGTGGTCACGCTCGAGGCGGTCGTCGTCGGCGAGCAGAGCACGCGCACCAACCTCGTGCCCGCCACGGGCAGCTCCATCACGACCGCGACGGTGCTCGTCGTGCCGCTCTCCGACGTGCCCATGCCGCCGGCGCGCTACGACGCCGACGGCAACCAGATTCCGTTCCCCGCGTCGGTGGTCATCAACGAGAACCGCGTCACGATCAACACGCAGGACATGGTGCGCTTCGACGAGAAGGACCCGCACGTGCTGCACGTCTTTGGCTCGGGCAAGGACCCGAACCACAAGCCGTCGCCGGCCGCCGCCGCTGGCGCCGCCCGTCAGCCCATCCCTCGCGTCACCTACCGCGACCGCTCCGTGGCGATCGCGCGCGGCATGCCCATCACGTTCGAGACGGACAAGTTTGCGCAGCTCTCGGGCGAGACGAAGGCGTTCATGCCCGGCGACCTCATCGTGTTCCGCGGCGTCTCGTACGACATTGAGCACGCCAAGGACGGCCGCGTGTTTGACAAGATCAAGTGCACCGGCGTGCAGCGCCTCGGCAGCTGGCACGAGATCGGCGCGCGCCACAACGAGATCATGGCGGTGCTCTTTGGCGAGCTCCCGCAGCGCCTGCCCAACCTGCCCGTGCTCGTGCGCCGCACCGACTGGAACCCGGAGGCGGCGCGCGCCCGCCAGCGCGAGCAGAAGGCCAAGGAGGACGCCGAGCAGTACGGCCTCGCCTACGTGCCGCCGGCGGCCGCCGGCGGCGGCGCGAGCGTGCCCGAGCGCCAGCCCGACCGCAAGGAGCAGCGCAAGCTCACCGAGGAGTCGCTCACGGAGCAGTCGCGCCGCGCGCTCAACACCGCCACGCTGCTCATCCCGCTGCTGCCGCCCGCCACGCAGATCAAGGACTACCTCGCCGCGCACGGCCTGCCGCACAAGGTCTGGATGCTGCCCGGCATGGTGGCGACGCGCTCGCCCACGCCCTTCCTCGACTACGTGCTCGACGTGACCGAGGTGACGCAGCAGCAGCAGGCGAGCGCCGCCGGCGACACGATGCGGCGCGACATGAGCTTTGGCGATCTCGGCCCGAGCGTCGACGGCAAGCAGCGCAAGTACGTGCCCAAGTTCAACTACGCCATGGAGCTGTTCCAGTCGCTGCCGAGCGAGCCGCTCGAGGGCGAGCGCGTCGACCCCGCGACGGGCGCGCCCGTCCGGCCCGAGATGGTCGCCAAGACCGGCATGCAGCTCGTGCAGATCTTTGCGACGAACAACGCGCAGCAGCTCACCGCGTACGGCATCGCCGAGCCGCTCTCGCTCGGCTACGTCGGGCCGGTGCTCTACAGCAAGTGTCCGGCGCTCAACCAGTGCTACGTGGGCGACAAGCAGAAGACGCTCGAGTCGGTCAACCAGAACATGCCCGCCTCGCCCATGACGTACTACCTGTCGGGCGTCGTGCAGGTGACGGACTACACCGGCAAGGAGGGCAAGAAGAAGCCGGCCACGGCCTTCCACGTGGACCACGCCGCGGGCATCGTCTCGGCCGGCTACCCGATCACGCCCGAGGCGGCGCTCAAGCTCATCGACATCAAGGGCAACCAGGTGGGCAAGACGAAGGTGTCGACGAACATGGCCGACAGCAAGGTGAAGAACGAGTACATCAAGTTCAACCCGCTCGGCGCCGTCAAGGGCGGCGACGTGCAGAACCTCTTTGAGACGCAGATCAACTACTCGGCCGAGAAGAACGACTTTCAGGCGTTCGTCGTGTCGAACCGCGCCTTCAAGGACTTTGCCATGTACCCGGAGCTCGAGGCGCTCACGGGCGCCTTTGCGAGCTACGCCGACGCGTGCGCCCTCTTTGGCAAGCTCTTTGTCGACATGGCCACCGGCAAGTTCCCCGCGGGCATGAGCGGCAAGGAGCGCGCCGCCGACCCGGCCGCCGCGGCCGAGGTCGACGCGGTGCTCGCCGCGTACGCCGCCGAGCTCGCCAAGGCCGGCAACCTCAAGAAGTTCCCCTTCGACCCGGCGCGCCTGCCGAGCGTGTTTGGCCCGCTGTGCGAGACGGACGCGTCGAGCGAGGCGCCCACCAAGTCGCCGTTCGTCTACGTGCCCTTCGCCATCCGCAAGGAGTACCTCCAGCTGCGCCAGATGGACAAGTACGTGCACCCTCTTTTCATTACTTTGAGCATTGTTCTTACGCCCGCTCACAGGTACCTCGGCGACTACTTCTACCTCGACGTGCTCTTCCCGCTCGCCACGCAGCGCCACGCGGCCGCCATCGAGGCCATCGAGAAGGGCGAGGCGCCCGCCTATAGCGCGTGGATCAAGCAGCAGCACGCCAAGCCCGCCGCCGCCGCCGCCGCCGCAGGCCAGGCGCACGCGCCGCCCGCTTCACCCAAGCCGGCCGCCAAGCCGGCCGCCGCCAAGCCGCCCGCCAAGACGAACGCCGCCGCGCCGGCGGCGCAGACCGCGCCCGACGCAAAGCGCGCCAAGCCCGCCGCAAAGCCGGCGCCCGCCCCGGTGGTGGACGCCGCCATGCTCGAGTCTGACATCTGAGCTGTACGGCAGCTAAAGTGTTGATAAAGCGCAGATTCGTTCGCTTTTCGCCAATGACGGCCACGCCAAAGCTCTCGGTGGCGCAGCTCGCCGACGCCAACAAGGCCATCGAGCACGCGCTGGCGCGCTCCGCCGAGCAGACGTGGCGTGCGGTGACCTCGGCGCTCGAGGCGGTGCTCCGGCCGTCGAACAGCGCCATGATGATCTCGCCGTACAACGTGCGCACCTCGGTGACGCGCACGAGCAACAACGTGCTCGCGGCGGTGCGCGTCACGGGCGTTCGACACTGGTCGCAGGCGATGCAGACGCAGCTCATCAATAGGCTCGGCAGCGACATCGAGTGGGAGGGCAAGGTGCACGACGCGCACAACACCATCACGATCACCGTGTGGAAGGCGATCGACACGCCCGAGCTGCGCGGCGCGCCGGCCGAGTCGCTGCCGGCCGGCAGCGACGTCGGCGCCTTTGAGCGAGCGCTCGACGCGTGCCTGCCCGTGCGCTTTGTGGTGACGTGCTTCGTCGTGGGTCTCCTCCTCACGCTACTGAGCTACGTGCTCTTTGACGCCGATCAGGCGCAGCTGCTCGCGGCGCTCGCGCGCCTCCGGGGTAGCGCGAGCGCGTGAAAAAAAAGTGCATAAAGCTTTGTTAAAGAACTCTCTCGCGCCACCCGACGGCACATGGACCTCGTTCGCGCCGAGGGCGAGCGGCCGGCAAAGCAGGCGCGCCGCCAAGAGATGCGCACGCCCGCGTTCGGCACGCCCACGACGATCACGGTGCGCAGCATCGGCGCCAAGGTCGACACGCCGCCGTTCGGCATCGAACAGGTGGACGAGGCCGACATCGACAACGTCATGCGCATCATGCTCTCGGCGTACAACATGCGCGCCGATCCGCCCAACGGTTGGTCGGTGGAGGCCGAGCGCGGCGCGGGCCAGGCGCGTGGGCGCACCGTCACGGCGGGCTACGCGGCGCGCCTCTGGGGCTGGGACTCGGGCAAGCTGAGCTTCGCCGAGCTGCAGACGCTGCGCAACAGCGACCCGCTCATACTGAGCCTCGAGATCGACCTCAACTTCAAGTCGCACGACGACGAGCCGTGGTACGGAGCGCTGCTCCTGCGCATCGAGTCGAAGCAGTCGCTCGCCAACAAGCAGCGCCTCTCGGTGCACCTCAACGCGATGGAGGCGACCGAACGCGTCCACGACGGCGCGCCGCCTCTCGTCGCGGACGCACCTGTGCGCGCGACGCCGGCCCCGTCGACGCCACCGCCGCCCACGCCGCGCGCTCGGCCCACGATCGCCCCCGACGTCGACGATGATCAGCCGCCGCTGCCGCCCTCGGTGCTCGCGCTCGCCGGCGTCATGCCCACGCAACCACCAGTGAGCAAGAAGCGCGGATTTTTGGGCATGTTTGGTTTGTAAAACAACGTTGCGCGCGCATGTGTGTCATATTTTTCTCCGTACCGGCTTTTTTTGACACAGTCCCTTCATCGGCATGCAGCGCGCGCGCCTGCGCGCCAAGCTCGAGGCACGCAAGGCCGCCGCTCCGGCGCCCGCCCCGCCCGAGAGCGTCCGGCCCATCCCGCCGCCGGGCGCCGCCGACATCCTGCCCAAGGAGTGGGCCGACTCGCACCGCTTCACCATGGTGGCGTTCGATCGCAGCGCCGTGCTCCGCACCGGTGCGAGCCTCGCGCTGTACGCGGCGCTGATGGCCTCGACGGTGGACGCCGACGGGCGGCCGCTCGCGGGCGCGAGCTACGCGCTGTCGGTGCCCATGAAGCACGCCAAGCTGCAGCTCGCCCCCGGCAAGCCGCTGTACCTCTCGCCGGAGGGCGTCGTTCGACTGGCGCCCAGCGGGGTGGAGGTGACGCGCGTGGGCACCGAGGAGTGCGTAACGCGCGTGAAGGACGCCACGCTCGAGCCGCTGCCGGCGCATCGGCCCACCGACGCGTTCGCCGTGAGCGTGCGCGTGTACGCGCGCGAGAGGCAGCCGTGCGGCTTCAAGTGCAACCTCGGCGAGGGCGGCCGAAGGGAGTACGCCATCGAGGTGCCGAACCGGAGCGACCGAAACAAGGCCGAGCGCGCCACGCGCCTGCGCGTCGCAGACGGTGAGGACGACTTTCGCGCCAACGAGTCGCGCCCCACGGTGGTGCCACTGCGCGCCGCGCTCCTGTGCGCGCAGCGCTTTGCGCCCGACCTGCTTGCGCCTGTTCGCGCCGAGCTGACCGGCAGCGGCGGCTACGCGATACTCCAGCCCGGTGTGGCCCTGTGCCGCGCCTCGCTCATCTACCCGCGGTGCGTCGGCACGCCATTCGCCGACGAGCTGCTCGTGGCGATCGCCGACGCGCACATCTTTGCCGCGGCGATGCTACTCGCGCCCAACACGGCCACGCTGTTGGCGTTCTACTCGCACGAATGGGGCGCCTACAGGGTGGTGTCGCGCGCCGACGGCACGCTCGCCGTCGAGCACTACCGCGATCGCGTCATGCACGTGATCACGCTCGAGCGCTACAACGACTACCTCGCCGGCGCGCGCAAGACCCTCTCGACCGAGTGCCAGGCGCACGTGGGCGTGGGCGACGTGTGGCTCTGCGCCAAGAACGCGCCGGTGCGCGCCACCGCCGTGGTGACCTACGCGCAGCTGCTCGGCTGTCGCTCGCTGCTCACGCACCGCGTGCCGCAGTACATCGCCAAGGGCCTCCAGGTGGTGGCGCTGCGCGCCGGCGAGCGCGAACTCTACGACCCGGCCGAGTGGGGCGCCGAGCGTGAGCGCCAACTGAGACGCTTCCAGACCATCGCTTCGAGCGCACCCGAGAAGCTTCGCGTAAAGACGCTCGACGACGAGCAGTACATTGACGTCGATGCGATGGTCGCCAACGAGAGCGACGACACGTTGCCGGGCGGTTGCCATTAAAAAAATTTTTTCTCCCAAAGTGAGCGCCGCCAGGGAAATGAGTGCGCCACGCGAAAGGAGTCGCAAGAAGGGCAAGGATCAAGAGTACGCCGTAGGCGGCAAGATGCGCATATTCTACATGATGCCAACGACGGTCGTTCGAGAAGAGATCGCCGCACAGAAGCTCGAGCGAAGGACGCGCACGCGCGTCAACAACTTCAAGAGGTGATTGTGTGTACATTTTTTTTTTGCAACCGGTTGCGTGTGTCTTCTTCTACAAGTATCTTCCCGAACGGAACAAGCCCAGCAGGGGCGTGAGTAGGAGGAGTGGCGGTGCGACGCTGGCGCACGTTGCGACTAGCTGCACGATGGCCGCGTCGCTGAGCAGGCGCAACGAAGGGTCGCACGGGATTGCACCGTGCAGGTGCTGCGTGTCGCTCATAGTGACACCGCTTTACACGCAGAGTAGTGCTTTAGAGCCTCTTGGCGGCGCGCTCGACCGATCCACTCCTCGGCGTCGAGCGTCGCGGGCTTTGGCTCGGCGGGCTGGTGCTCAAAGGCGTACTGCAGACCGCACTTGGTGCACGTCCAGTGGAACCACTTTTCCGGGTGCGGGCCGCGCACGCCCTTGTGAAACAACTCGGCCGCGCCGATCGCCGCTGCGCCGCTCTTCTGCATCGGGAAAAAAAATCAAGCACACAACCGTTTAGTTTAGATGGCGCTCGAGCGAGCGGCGCAGCGTGTGGCGCGCGAGCAACAGTAGGTGCGCGAGCGTCTCTGGCGCGAGCTTGTCGGGGTTCGTCTCCGCCGTGAGCGCCGCGCGCAGGCGCGTCAATACGCGCACTGCGTTCCTGTGCACCGCGAACGCACCGTGGGCGGTGCGCACCGTCCAGCCCTCGACGAGCGACCCGATGGGCTGCGAGGTGAACGCGCAGCGCGACCCGATGCGCGCTCCCGCCTCGACACCGAGCGGCGCCGCCTGGAGGAGTGCCTCGCGCAGCGCCTTGCCCTGCGGGCCGGCGCTCTCGACCGGCACGCACTTGTTCAGCAGGTGCATGGCGTCGAGGTGGAGCGCGCCGAGTGCCGACCAAGTCTCGGCGTCGCCCTCGTGCTTGCCCTTGGCGAGCGCCTCGGTGAGGCGCTCCACGGCCAGAGGCGTGTTGCGCGCCGAGTCCACCTCGGTGGCGAGCGCTGCGGGCAGAGCCGCCGCCTGCTGCTGCTTCTTGGCCGTTCGGCGCCGCTTTGACGACTCTTGCTCCGCCGCCGCCTTGCTCTTGCGCTCCTCGCTGTTGGAGTGCTCGATCGCCTCAAAGAGGTCCTCCTCGAGCTCCTTGACGAGCTTGCGCTTGCCGTTCTGTGCTTGCGCGCGTATCTCGTTGAACTTTGGCTCGATGGCGAGCGCCACCATCTCGCTCTTGACGTCCATGCGCGGCAGCGGCGAGACAGGGGCCGCCGTCGCCGCCGTGGCCTTCTTCTTTGGCGCGGCCTGCTTGCGCCGGCCGCTGCCGCTCTCGGCCTTGGTGGCCTTCTTGGGTTTCTTCTCCTCGGCGTCGTCGCGCGCCTCGCTCGGATCAAAGTCGTCGTCCTCATCTTCGTTGTACTCGGGGTCCTCGTCCATGACGCGGTGCGCCGCGTTGACCTCGTCGTCGGTGAAGATCCACGCGCGCGGTATGAAGAACGACGCGGGCTTGCGCGGCTCGCGCTCCTCGCCGTCGCTCGGCGCGCGGTAGTAGACGGCGCACGCCTCCATCACCTTCTCAAAGGCGCTCT
>VFQN01005193.1_pt1 | contig 16204 bp, 24 predicted proteins | sample 3512371 | NCBI WGS metagenome assembly VFQN01 (sample SAMN10412370, study PRJNA504923) | tailings metagenome | isolation source: Replicate 2 from Balatoc abandoned mine | place: Philippines: Itogon, Benguet | collected 2017-08-28 | reverse complement strand
CAGGGAGCAACCCAGCGAACCCCAGGGATGGTGCCGAGTACTGCAGGCCTGGTATTGCATCGGGTTCAACACTGCAAGCGTGCGAGGACTGTGTGTTTTAGCGCTGCTGCTGCGTGCGTAGTAGTCATCTGGGGGGTAGGGGGCTTGTCCCCAGGAAAGAAGGTCAACCTTACAATTCGTACCTGCTCCTACGGCCGAAATTGTAAGCAGTACTGTGGCAATTTCTGTGTGAGAGGGCCAAAATTGTAAGCGCTTAGGATTATTTACCAAATAAGACCGGAACACTGGACCGAAGTTGTGCACGGTTTCATATGAACGTTTCGCAGTTTTGGTCCCCTTCCAGAAACCCAGCCCCGTTCCATCACCCATCATGCCATCAAGGACGGTGGGCTGGTCCTGGCTGTACCATGTTGATGCACGGCTGCAGGGGTAAGCTGGGGGTGCCATTCGTGGCTTGGCCTTTAAAGAGAGCGCGATGTGTGTGTACTATGTAGCTACGTTTGCGGTGTTGTGTCTATGAAAGCCGCCTACACAGGTAGTAGTGGTGACTGGTGAGATGGGGTCGCAGACGTGTGGCTTGGGATGGGGATGGGGATGGACGGGGCCACGGCCAATACCCGGAAGGGCATCGCGTGTGCCATGTGGCGATGTGGGTCGTGGCATCCGCACGTGTTGCTCGAAGGATGCTTTGCAGCGGCTAAACAAGGCCATGGCCAATTGTTGCAGAGGGAAGCCCAAAGCCCGCCTTACACTGCTAGCAGGACATAGCAGTAAAGATCAGCGAGCAGCACACAGCAGTCACTAGCCTTGTCTGCTCAGCCTTGCATTCAAGAGGGCACCGTACCACGCAACCACCAACGGCACCCGAGGAAGCTCTCCAGAGCTCTGCTGCGATCAAAACCATTACACAGCAAGGTCACGCTGGCCTCCAGCAGGCCGAGCACAGCATGGCAGCGGAAAAGGCCACGTCACGTGTGTGGCAACGTGTGTATTAAGGTGCGGTGCGACCAGCGCCTCATCCGTCCGCATGGGATGCGCAAAACACGCTGGCTTCGCACCCCCGGCCTGCCCTGTCGCTCACAGATGCCCCGGTTGGCTTCGAGCAGTACAGCATGGCCACCCTAACCGCCCGTGTCCTTTGACACTTTCACACCCTCCCGCTTGTTAAGTTGTTATACCTACCGATCATCAAATCCGAATCCAACAGTGGCGACGTGCGCGTGCGTGCATGCCACCCTTTGCACTAACCGCGTGCGACAATCCTGGATCCAATATCTGCTTGTCCCCTTTGTCCCCTTAATCCCATATGCCAGTGCGTGGCCAAATTGCACATGGCCCCATAGCCATCCCATTAACCCTCGGCCGACCAAGCACCTCACTACCCATGTGCCTACTGCCTATCTATTCCGCGTAGCTCCCCCGTCACTCCTGTCCTTCAAAACGCAAGAGGCACGCGAAGCAGGTAAGCCCCTGCTAAGGCCCCAGCCGCGCAACAACAACCAGCAAACCGGGAGACACAGGGACAGACATCACCAACAGACGAGTTCACCAACACAATGCCGCACCTTCCAAGTGCAATGCGAGCAAAGGCCTAGATCCTGGATGGCACATTGCTCACACACCAAGTCAAACAGCTGATGCGTGCATTGCGGGTTAGGGGACCCGACCGCGCCTTGTACAGCCCCAGCATTCTGCACCCCGTACGGAACGGCATCCCGTACGGATGCCGTACAACGTGCGGACGACACATGCGCAGAGCAACGCAGGGCGCAAGCGTATCCTAATCAGGGCCCATGACCCACGACCGCACAGCTTTCCAGTTCTGAACGAAACGTCCGCGACACAAGGCAACGCACGACACCACACGCGTGCAATGCAGCGCAACACGGCACTCGGCCGCCTTTATGAACAAAATTGCGGTTCCGGAACAGGGTCCCCTGCCCCTTGCCGGCCCACTGCTTGCTTCTTTAGCCCCCAAGCGCATACCCGAATCAAGCCCCAGCCACCATCACCACCACAGCCACCACCACCACCACCACCTCCCGTTAACCCACACGTCCAGCTACACCTTGAGCGCACCCGCGCTGCTCGACCTGCTCAGGCCCGCCGGGCTGCTGCCCCCGCTCCCCGGCCCGCCCTCTCCCCCGCTCCCGCTCCCCCCGTCCTCCGGCAGCGGCTTATCCCCGCACCACCAAGTCCACAGCAGCGCACCCGCCACGTAGTGGAACGCCGTGATGCCGAACACCAACGGCCACGAGCCCGTCGCCTGCAGCACGTATCCTGTCACGGGCACGCTGATCAGGCCTGCCAGTGTGGCGGCGGTGTTGCCGGCTCCGAACACGAGTCCGGCGTTGCGTGGCGCGATGTCCAGGTGGGAGGCGGACACACCGCCCAGGGTGAGGGCTGAGAAGCCCAGGCCGGCTGTGATGAGGGAGGAGGCCAGGCCGGCAGAGGCGCCCACGGCGGGGGAGACGGCGAGGACCAGGCAGGCGGCCGGGCCGAGCATGCCAACCACCTGGGGGCGGGGACAGGGAGGGTAAGGTAGTTGGTCCTTCGTTCTCTCTATTTTCATGCTTCATGCATCATAGGCGGGACTGGTTTAATATGGTTTGTGGCCAGCATGCCGTCCACCTTCAATGTGAGGGGCTACGTTGGGCAGGGGGTCGAGAAGGTGCGGCCCCGGATCACCGATATAGTACTTGCCGTAGGTCGAGGAGGCGCGGCCGGGAGCACCATCATAGCACGGCGCCCACAGGGCGGCCGCTGCCTACCCACACCCCAACTGCTAACGCACACGCCCCAGTCAACACACCTGCAGCACCCGGCGCACGGTGCCCACGGACCAGCCGCTGCGGATGAGGTAGTCGGCGAGGAAACCCGTCGCGGCCCCCAAGCCGCCCTGCGGATGTAGAACGACAGAGCGCGAATTTCAGCCAGTTCGGTCAATTAACTGAGTCAGGGCACGAGCAATTTGGGCCGTAGGATTACTCCACAGCGCACCCTTTCGCACCACACTGGACTAAGCAACCTACTTCAATCCCTGCTGCGGCTGGTTATTCCTTGCAACTGTCCCTTGCATCCTAACGACCCATCCCTGCTCGTCCCAGCCATTTGCTACACCGCTGCTCGTCCCACCTGGAACACGTACGGCAGCAGGGTGTACGACCCCAGGTCCGCCAGCTCCACCTTGTAGAAGTCCGCAAAGAAGGTGGGCAGCCAGTTTAGTAAGCCGTACATGCCCCAGCTCTGCCCGTACTGCGCCGCACAGATCGCCCACACCTCCCGCCGCTTAAGTAACGCCCACAGGCTCGCGCCGCCGCCGCCGCCGCCGCCGTTGTTGCTTGCCGTACCGTCGTCGCCGACGGCGATGCTGATGGCAGAGGAGGACGCGGCGTCGGTGTCGGGGGCCCCGGAACGGAGTGATGGGTCCGGCGAGGACTTGTACTTGTCCAGGGTGCGGGCTGGCAGCCACAGGGGTAGCCACAGCAGGGCCATGCCGGCGAAGGCGTAGAAGACCCACTGCGAGGGAAAAGCGAGCGAGCAACGACGCAGGATGTTCAGTCGGCGTTTGTCACACCGGCGGATGTGCACAAAGATGTGGGCACCACTCCTGGCTTCCTCGTACGCGGCGATTTAGACCCTGGTCATGCCATACGCATTCCGCCAAGGTATTCGTCTTTTCCCTGCCCCTTGCCGCCCCATCAGCGGCATATTTCAGCCGCCTGCCCTCCACCCTGCCGCCATGCACTACTGACTACCACTTGTATCTTCTGTCTGTCTGCGGTTACCCCCTGCCCCCGTGCCCTGCCCTCCTCATGTTCTCAATAGGCATCGGCGTTTCCGTCACTCCCCGCCCCCCCCCCCCGCTTCCCCCATGGGTCGAATTTCTCCTTACCGTATTGCCACTACTACTCCTACCACAACCACCAACTCGCGTTACTTCTTTCTTGTTCCCCCCATTTTCCCCCGCGCCCCCCGCTCACCTCCCAGCCCAGGTGGCTGATGATGAGAGGCGACACCCCGAACGCCAGCGCCGTACCGGCGTACGACGCAGCCGTTACGATGCCAACCGCCGTGGACTGGCTGGCGACGGGCACGTTGCGAGCTGCAAGGAAAGGGTCAGGGCAGGGGGTTAGGCACGGGGGTTAGGCACGGGGGTTAGGCACGGGGGTTAGGGGATAGGGAGTCAACTGCCTTGCCATGCGCAAGACGCACTTGCTGTATAGCAGGCCCTCAGCGTCACACGTGGCGCGCAACCCTCGACTTCCCGCCCGTCCAGCTAATCGCCAGCAGCTTCTGCGTCCCCAACCTCCAACCGACAGATCATTCACACCTATGAGAGAGTGGACTGCAGGGAAGGTCACGGCCCTCTGCTCGCACCCCTCGCCTCCTCTCCCGTCTCGCCAACCGCCAGCCCTGCTGCCCTCTAAACCACCTACGGGTCACGACCCACCTATCAGCGAGTGAATGGCTGGGAAGGCGACGCCCTCCCCCACGCCCAGCATCACGCGGGCAGCCAGCAGCGGCAGCGTGCCGGCTGCTGCGGCTCCGGGGGTCAGGAACGTGAAGAGCGACCACACTGCAGGGAGGCAAGGAGGGTACACGTGAAGGGGTCAGTCGACAGAGGCGTGCGGCTGAGTGCATCCGTGCGGCCGTCCCAAGCACAAGGCCAAACTTCCCTACCAACTTAGGCTCTGCGCATGCCGCCTGTCGCCAGTATGTAGCTGCCGCTGTTAACCTTGCGGCCCGCCGTAGGACCAACCTTTATCGGTAAACCCCTCAGGCGAGCCGACTGTACGTCGGGCCTTCCGCCATAGCCCCCAAGCAGGCCCGTTTGTGTATAGCCCTTCCTTGCTTGACGCCCGCCCGCAGGCAGCACCATCTCGGCCCCGAACGGGCACCCTCCTGTTTACCGTACTAGGCCTCCCCCACTCCACACGCGCAGTGTTACGCACTCACGTGCCACGCCGGCCGCCAGCACCATCTTGCCCCCGAACTGGTCTCCAGAACTGGCCCGCCTGTGTATTCACCCCTCCTTCCTAACCCACGCACTCACATGCCACGCCCGCCGCCAGCACCATCTTGCCCCCGAACTGGTCCGCCAGCTTCCCGCCCAGGATCTGGGTGGTGGCATAGCCGGAGAAGAACACCGACAGCACCACGCCCGTGTACGCCTGCGTGCGGGTTAACGGGCGTGCAGGTTTTGGCCATCGGACACGCCGGCATGCGTGCACGGCGGAGATGACAGCGCCCGTGTTGGCAACACGGCACGCAAGCGCGCAACGCAATACCGAGCGCGCAAGCATGTAGTTACAGCACATGCGGCACGTGTGTCTTAACAACCCTGCTGCGACCCCGGGGGCCACACCTTGTCCCACCCAAACTGCTCCGCCATGGGGAGCACCGCCGTGGAGATGTTGGACCTGGCGGCGACGATGTGCGAGAGGTTGGGGAGTGAGCGGACAAGCCAGTGTGGCAACGTACAGGGCAAGCAAAGCCCTGCCGGGAGCATTGGGCGCATGGACGCGAGGCCGAGTGCCTCCGGACCTTCTCAGGCTAACAGGTGGGGAACAAGTCGAGAGAGAGACACCGCGCCGCGTGGCCCGACCGAACCCCAACAGGGCAGGGTCAAATTGGGGTAGGGTAAGGCGGGGCTGGGGTGCCACTGCCAAGCGCCACCGCTAGGCCTAAGAACCCAGTAGCCAAGGACCACACCCACGCATTCCTGCTCGGCCCTGCACCGCTCAGTCGGACCCACAAAGCAACCCGCCCGGCGGATCTCGCTCACCTGTCCGCATAGCAAATGACGATACCCAGCGTGCACAGGAACACCTGCAGCAGGGCGTGGGTTAGCGCACAAGGGGGTAAGCAGACAACTGCTGCAGCTCCGGGCACTGGGATGCGGTGTGGTGCGCTGCAGGACATCGAGACCTGCGGTCTAGATAGCTGCAGCCTCGGCCGATGTGGGTTCGGGTGCACAGGTGTAGCTGCATGCACCTATGGCCCGCCAGCACGTGCGAGGGCAGAGCCAGCGCTGCGATGGCCGACTCCACCCTGCGCCTGCTTCCAACGCTGCTCCAGACGCGACGACGGCACTACCGTATGTGCTGGCACCCACCAGGTACTGCCAGTTGAACCCTGGAGGCGTGTTGGGGTCATCTTGTTCCCGCTTCTGTACGGAATACGATTGTCCGGACCTGCGGGTCAGCGGGGGTGTACGGCAGGGGCGGGGGGTGCAGCGTGGGCAAAGGCTCTGCTTGGTGGGGGTGGGACCGCTAGAGGCCTAGAGGCAGGGAGGCCATTACGATGCCCCATGCGAGCCTGACTCGAACTCAAGGACTGTGGCAGCATGTCAAATGGGCATTGGATGCGTTGTGCAGGTGACAAGCAATGCTGCCCCGGCCTCACACGTACTTTTAGTCAGAACCCTTGTCGGCGACCAAGCATGCACATGGCAGGCCACGCTTTCCTGCACTGACGTGCGGAGCCCTCAGCTAGGAGGAGACCAGTTGCCGTGCAACATTGATAGCATGTAGACCGCAGCTGCAGTAGGGCGTCGCCGTTTGCGCACTCGCGGTGCAACGTTGCCCCAACCGAAATTGCCACCCCAACGGTCGTGGCCTCAGCGGCGCAGCACAGCTGCAGCAAGCCCCCGGCACCGGCTAGCCCTAGGATGCCTCACTTGGACAGAAGAGGCACAGACTCCATGCGTTCGGAGGCACTGCGGTTCGCGACGGCCTCTGCGCCCAACGCTCCACCACGAGGACCCTGGCGCCGGCGTGTCTGGGGCACCGGCTGCTCGACAGGAGACGCTAAGTTGAAGGCAATAATCGAGCGCAAGTCATCTTGCTGCCCGTCGCCTGCGCATTGGTGAGCGGCAGCGATGGAATAAGAATATGCACTGTGGCGAGTATTGTTACTTTGGTGAGTAGCTCTGTGGTTCTGATTAATGTGCTCATGTGTATGTATCCGCTGATATGTCGGTGTGGTGGTTTTTCTAGGCTGGCGGGTGGCACCGTTAAACTGCCTACCTGTTCCGCTGGGGTGCGGCGAGAACAGCCCCTGAGGGACTAGCCGCCTCACTGGAGCACGTTCGGGTTGAATAGCGCTTAGCAGGCTGGCACGGAGGTGCCGGGCTGCAGCAAAGCTTGCACACGACGAGTTCAGTCGGTTCAAGTGGGCAGCCCTGCGCAACGCATGAGACAAAATGTATGACATTGTAAATATAGCTATGCTCGAGAGCAGTCCACGGGCACTGAGCTGGCGGCGGCAAATCTCTCCTATAGGGAGGAGAGGGGCGGGCGAGCGCGCACCTGCAGCGCTGCATTGCGCCGGTTGCTGTAGCTACAACTTCAAAGTGTTTATATTGTAGCAAAGACAAGGGTTAGCCTGACAAGGCAAGGGCCTGGACAGGGCAAGAAACGTCCAACACGCGCCAGGCTGTGGGGAAGGGACCAGAGTCAGTGCTTGCTAGCTGACGAGTGAATTTTATAAAACATAGTTTGGATGGGGCAGTGATGCACAGCGGCAGGTGCACACAGGAAGCATGTCGATGGGACGGGATGCCCTGTCCCCTCACTGTACTTTCGGGACTGCAGCGGTGTGCCACCGTGACGAGCTGCTAAGTAAACCCATAGTAAAAGACAAATTTCTTCTCGATGTATTGAGTCAAGCTCTGCCGTGTTCGTGTCCCCCTGCCTGCCCGTGTCATATTGCCGCCGCAGACGCGACTTGTGTACGCCTGCCAGCGCGTAACACTACCTAACAGGCTGCAGCACCAGCATTACTGCTGAGGGGAGCTAGACAGCCGTCGCAGGCGCCCTGCAGCCAGCTCACCCGGCGTGGGTCGCTGCCGCTCGGCGCCACAGCCGCACCCCAGCGGAGAACAGCAGCATCTCACACAACAGGGCGTACCTGCAGCGCCTGCCGCAGCGACCCACATCACCGCAGCTGCACTACACAATCCAGGACCAGCCCATATCCCGCTTGACACGGAAGCTTCGCCTGTGGTGGCAGTAGCGGCTGCTGCTGCTGGTGGCAGCGCCTGCACCCATACGTCGGCACCCGCTGGGTGCGCTCTCCGACCGCACCGGCCTTCCGGGTGCAGCTGCCGCAACAGGAACACTGAGCCACAGCTGTGCCGTGGACCCCAGCCCGACTGCTACTAACAGGAGAAACCTTCGTGCTCCTTGCACCAGCGGCGAGCTGCCTGCGGCCATGGCCCTCTTGTGCGGTCGGTGCGGTGCGGTGCGGTGCGGTGCTCCGTCGCACCGCCGCTCCAACAGCCGCCCTGCAGCAGGCGGTAGACAGACCTCCGCTCCCATGGCAGCAACAACAACAGCACCGTGCGCAGGAGCACGGACAGCACCAACACACGCAGCAGGCCGTTCATGCGGCGCCCACGCTGCAACACGGGGCACCATCACCGCCGCTGCCTCGGGCGCCAGGTTCACGGCAACGGCGGCCGCAGCGGCGTCTGCGGTCTGTCCTAGTATGAATGCGGATATGGGTGGGGGCGGAAGCGTAGGGCGGTTTTCTGCCGGCTGTTGGCGGCAGGGGAGGTCGCGGCGTGTCGCTGCGGCGGTCGGGCCGGCGGCGGCGACGGGGCTGGGCGCTACCGCGGTGCAGCAGCTGCAGCAGCAGCAGCAGGGTGCGCAGCAGGTGGTCACCGTGTACGACCTCTCGGACGAGGTGGTGGACTACGAGCAGGTGGGCTCCAGCGGCGGTGTGGTGCGCTGTGCTTGCTGCTGTGTACCCAGGATGGTGGTTGGTGTTTCAGCTGGCTGTGCACCGAAGCCCATAATGCAAAGCCGCTTAGAGGGCTATGCTGGCTTCAATCTTACAATACTGTCATATGCTATGGGCACGCCCCAATCGCGCAGGCGTGGGCGTGGCAGAAGCTGCTGCTAGAGCGCGCTGTGTCCGCCGCCGAGGGAGGGACCCGCGGGTCGGCCCACGCGCTGCTGCTGCTGCAGCACCCGCCCACCTACACGCTGGGCTCGGGGTCCACCACCGACAACCTGCGCTTCAACCCCGGTGGGCAGGGGTGCGGGTGTGCCGTATGGTCTTGGTATGCAATAATGCAGTCGCAAATGCACAACGGTCTTGCTGTCCCATGCAATACGTGCCGCTTGCTCCGGAGCTGGCAAGATCATGTGTAAACAGGCTTTGGGGAAAGCCTTTGGCAGTGTGCGGCGGTCGAACATGCGAAGGGTGGGACGTGGGAGTTGTGACCTCCCGAACCCGGTACAGCTACACAGAAGACGGCTGCCCTTGAACAAACCCAGGCTACCGCGTCGGATTCCAATCTGTTGGTCTCTTCAAACAGCAGGCTTCCGGCCCTGACCCAGCAGACCAACCTCCCCTGCACTCCACTGCACGCAGAGTCCTCCCCCATACCGCTGTACCGCACGGAGCGAGGCGGCGAGGTCACGTACCATGGACCTGGCCAGGTGAGGGGCCGCAGGGGTGTGGGCCTGGCTGGCGGCCAGGTCACCCTTTGCACGTGGCGTTGCGCGCATGGCACATGGGGCGGTTGCACGGCAATAGGCGCATGGAGGCGGCGCTGGTGTGCGGCACACCACCTGGCTGATGTGTGCCAGAGCTGCAGCGTCGTTTTCCGGTTCAGCCGCTGGTTGCTGCACGACTAGCGCCAACACTGGTACGCCGCTCGGTGTTCTGCAAGCGCGAGCTCGCATGGGCCATGGCCCTGGCCGTCCCCTGGCGGCTTGCCCCCTGCCACGCAATGTCCCCTTACGACAAACTATTACTAACGCCGTACATCGCCCCTTGCCGTACATCACGCCATGCCGTACGGGCAGCTGGTGCTGTACCCCATCCTGGACCTGCAGGCGCTGAACCCGGACCTGCACTGGTACCTCAGGCAGCTGGAGCAGGTGGGATACCAGCACAATTTAACACACCGGCATCAGAGCGCCGACCTAGGCACAGTACGGCACAGCAAGCACCAGTATCATGCACTGCTCTGGCACCTCAGGCGGCCTGAGCCGGAGGCCACGCAACTGGTGGTGCACATTCAAGCAAGTACTACTTCCACCGCAGCCCAGCTAACAGACCCAGCCGACTATCATGGCCTTAACCCATATGGGACACGGCCCCAACCAACACTTTGCTGACAGGTGGTCATTAAGTCCTTGGATGCGGTGTTAGTGCTGCCGGTGAACGGCAACCCCCAGCTGCCCTTAACCCACGTGCGCACGGACCCGCTCGCAGGTGGTCATCGAGGCCCTGGATGCGGTGTCAGGGCTGGAGGGGGAGCGCGTGGAGGGCCTCACCGGCGTGTGGGTGGGCGGAGCCAAGGTCGCGGCCATTGGCGTGCGGGCAAAGAGGTAAGGAAGTGCCGTACTGTACAGTAGAGGCGCCCTGCCGCACCAGCATTTGTGCGCGCTGATCAGCACCGCCCACCGGTATGCTGCTCGCTCCACACGCAGCGCTGGACCTTCCGGCAGGCACGTTGCAGCATGACTTGCTTTGGTACCGTACTTTGCTTAGCTGTACCGTACTGTACGGCACCGTACTGTACTGCAGGTGGATCTCGTACCACGGCGTCGCGGTCAACGTGGTGGCGGACCTGTCGCCCTTCAAGGGCATCGTGCCGTGCGGCATCGCGGACCGGCCCGTCACCAGCGTCCAGCGGCTGGTGCAGGAGCGGCAGAGGGCCGAGGACCCGTTTGCGCCGGCAACAACAGCACCCGGGCAGCAGCAGCAGCAGCAGCAGCAGGTGCCGGGATTGGGCGACATGGTGCCGCTTGCAGAGGTGCGTTGGGACTGCCGTCCAGTGCGTACACCTGCATCACCAGAGGACAGTTGTGAAGCAGCACCTGACCGGTGCAGCCAGCCATTGTGCATTCGGGTGCGTTGGGACTGCGTCCAGGGCGCGAGCACGTCTCGTTGGGCAAAGGGTTTGGCCACGGGTTGGCCATGAGGTAACGTGCTGCCCGCTTACGAAACGCGCCATCGCGTGTTGTTGACCCCCGTTCGTGTGCCACGTGCACCAGCGAGGATGCATACACCTGCCCCAAACCCTGCCTTCTCCCGCCCGTGGCCTCCCCTTCCGGCCTGCCGTACACAGGCCACCCAGGAGGACCTCCGGCGCATGCTGGCAGCCGCCGGGGCGTCTCCCTTGATGCTCCAGGAGACATCCCCTGCATCCGCCCCAGGGCAGGGCGAGGGTGCTGAGTTCGACATGGATGACCCCTTTGCCCCGCCCCCATCCGCCTCGGCCCCACAGCAGCCCACGGGCTTGTCCACGCCACCAGGGGAGTCCTTCCTGCACGCTGCAGCAGACGGGACTGGGCAAGCGGCGGCGTTGGAAGCACGGGAGGCTGCGCGCAGTGGTGACGGTGGTTTTGGTGGTGTAAAGGGGATGGGTGCCACAGGCGTCAAGTGCGTGTGGGACGAGGAGGAGCAGCTGCTCCTGCGGGAGTATTCATGCGCTCTGTTGGAGGCATTCGGGGAGGTGTTTGGGGTGGGGCTGAGGGCGGGGGACGTTGGGGAGCTGCCGGGGCGAGGGGCCGGCAGGTGAGGGGCGGTGGGCGGTTGTACGGCAGGTGACGGTTAGGGGTTGTCGCGGCGGCTGAGCTGGTGCACTTGTTACGGCGTCCGGATGCGTTGTAGACATAGCGGTGTGGCCGCGTTTTGCGTGGGGTACTGTATTTGCACGCTGTACGCTTGGAGCCAGAGACTTGGAGAGCAGTTGGTAGTGGGCCAGAGACTACCATCCCGGTTGCAGATACCGTGAGGCACGATGCCTGCGTCGACGCGTTAGAGCAGAAGACGGTGGGCACAGACTGGATAGATGGATAGCCGCAGCTTTCCACGTGTAGGATGCGACGGCTGGCTGTGGAGGTGCGGTGGGGGTGACGGTGTAGTGGCGCAGTGGTGGAGGTGGGTAGGGCTGGCAGGGGGTTTTGGGGCCGGGGTATGAGAATGGCCCAGCCCTGGGCATGTGTACTAGGCCCAGCCCCGGGCAAGTGTACTAGCAGGGGCTTGGAACGGCTCTCTGCTTGGAACGGCTCTCTGTTGTCTGCTCTCGGCTGTCAGGGTTATTGGGGACTGCCGAAAGCCTCACACCCGTGCCCAGCGCACAAGACCCTCTCGGCTGCTGGTGAAGGCTGGGTGCACAGAAAGTAACGGCATCCATCGTTTTGGGTTGAGCTTGGTTGAACTGGCAGCGGTACAGGTTGGCCGCGCTAACGTGTTGCGTGTGCAGGCTCAAACATCAGCATGCAAGGAGAAGTCATCCCAAAAACCTCAAAACGGTAGCTTTCATGGTGCGAGCACGGGATATGCAGCTCTGCCCCGTATCCGCTTGAACCCCTCCGACCGCTCTTGTATCCAGATTTATGGCTGTTCTTACGCCTTCGAAGTCTCTTGGCTTTTCGTCGTCACATGACTCGCCTATCCCAGCGTCAGACCCGTCGCGGCCGTGTACGTGCATCCGGTTGTTGGATGCGTGCAAGTCGCGTGGTACCGATTGTCGCTCCCATAGTTCAACTCGTATCATAGTAGTGCAACACACCTAGGATGTATGGCATGTCGTTCTGCCGCGCAGACACAAAAAGTCTCAACTCACTCAAGGCCTTCTGACGGTCAGGAGAGCAAAGGAGTTGTCCAATTTCACGGCAGTACACACCCACACGGCCGCCGTGAGCTCTACATCAATAGGCAGCATGGCGATGAGGCTTTGTCCGTTGCATCTTCGCCCCCAGCACTGGCGCCTTCGCTGAGGGGGCGCAACAAACCATTCAATTTGTACTGGTGTGAGAACACATTGTATTGAGGCGGCTTGCTTGGGGACCCAGGAGCAGAGAGGCTGCTGTGACGGACGATGGCGCGGAGGCCCGCAAGCGCGTCAAACAGAAGCATTATCTCTTCTCCAGCCTGGCGCTCTTTTGACATAATCATCTGCTTATCCGGGGTTGTGCACGGTAAGTCCTTGTGTCCTGGACACATGGACAGTCAGCAACCTGTGCCCAGTTGCGTGGAGCAGCGAGTAAGGACAGCACAACAACATATATAAGAAGAACTCGTATTGGTGGCATACTCGCTTGCAACCTCAGTTGCCGGGTGTCGGAAGGGTGCGCTTGGTTTTCACTACCCCTGTTTGCCCGCTGCTTCACATCGTGCGCTGTGCATAAGAAGGCCAATATGCAGGGACACTTAAAATTTTAGATCTCCACATCTACATGCCAGTCGTGGCGCCCCTGGTTACCTGCCCACGCAATGCCAACACCCTCCTGTGCCGAAGCCCCCCCGCATTCACACTTCCGTCCCCCGCTCCCCCCTCAGGCGTGGTCTTTGCGCACCGCACGCTGTGCCACGACGCGATGGCCGACTCCGACCTGCACGCCGCCTCCGCACTCGCGTGCTCGGAAGCTCCGGCGGCCCGCGTAGCTTTCCTCCTCCGAAACTGGCCCCGCCTCACCTACCAGCTAATGCACTTCCGCGGCGATCACGCCTGGAGCGCAGCCAGCATGGCTCTCTGGTTCCTGCGTCTAGCGCTCGCCCTCACCCTCCCAAGCCGCATGTACAGCAGGGTCGCTGCTCCGGTCCTGACGTACGCTACCCGGGCGTCCCCGCTGCTGCAGCTGCTTCTGTCTGGGCCCACCCGCCGCCCAGCTGACAGCTTCCTGAACTTCTTCTACAAGGTGCACCCCTTTGGCGATGCCTTTCTGGCCGTCACGGTGCCTACGACGTACTCCTGGGCGGAGTTTGCGTTCAACCTGATGTCGTTGGCGGTGATTGGCCTAGCGGCCAGCTGGCACCAAAGCGTGCCGGGAGGCAGCTTTGAGGTGAGGGCATGACGTGGCGACGATGCAGGCCTAGCTGCACGCTCTTTAGCATATGGTTACCGTCTGGTTGTGGGAATTCAGGGTAGCAGCGTGGGGTAGCAGGCGCGTCGGCCAGGCCGCTTCAACACCTGCTTTGCAGCAGCCCCGACGGGCGACCGCACGGGAATGCTGTTGGACCTGCCGGCCTGCGCCCTGTTGAGGGCTGACTACCGTGCAGCAAACGCGCATGGCTTGGCGGGAAAGGCGCATGGGGATGACGTCCTTGGCGCATCAGCAGGCGCGCGTGGTTGCCCCAGGGTCTACAGGCTGTCCAGGCGCTTTGCCACTAGTTCTTTGCGTTCCTGCATGTAGCTTCTCTCTAAAACCTCTTCTTCACAACCCCAGGCAACCTGCACAGGCTGCCGCCATCGTTACTTGCCGTCTGCGTGGCGTCCCTTGCGTGCATCTGCACACAACCCAACATATACCGGTACCTTGAGTTAACCCCTCTGGCTGGCCCTTTCGTTTGATTTATTGGTTTTTTTGTTGCAACCATGCCCCGCCCTCGTCCCGACAGTCCTCTTTCGGCTATCAAATGGGCCTGCGCGTCTCCATCGTGCTGCTCATCCACAACGCCTTCCTCCGCCGCAAGGCGTGGGAGATCTTCTCTCCCTCCAAGCGCACCGCCGCAGCCACTGCCGCTGGTGCCAGCTGCCCCAGCACCCCCGGCGGCAACGGGTCCAGCTGCAGCGGCGACGCCAGCACCGAAGACGCCGCCGGCGCGTTCGTGGCGCCGTGCCTGCGACCAGCACCTCCGCTGGAGCAGAAGCAGCAGCAGCAGCAGCAGCAGCTGCTGCGGCTCAAGGCAGATGCGCACGCGCCTTGCTGCTGCCAAAGTGGCGAGGAGGACGGCAGGGGCGAGGCGAGCGAAGGCCACAGCGGCATGGACTACCAGCAGCAGCAGCACCGCATGCCCCGCAACCACTATGCGTGCCCTGGCGCCGATTTTCCTGCGGCGGCGGCCCAACGCAGCGCAAAGGACGCGAACGATTGCAACGCAGCCTCCGCTGCCGCCGCTCCCGACGGCTCGCATGGCGGTAGCGGCGCTGCGGCGGCGGGATGCGATGCTGCGCGTCCGTGTCCGCCGCTGACGGCGTTGCAGGTCGGCCGCGGCGCGGCGCTGCCGGAAGCTGCGGCGGCGGTGGCCGCCGGGCTGAGCCCCGCGGCGGCTGCCTCCCTGTCGGCCGTGCTCGCCGCGGCGCCGTCCGCCGGGCTGCTGCCGTACAAGTCGCCCATCCGCCGTCGTACGACACGTGTCAAGGTGGGCGGCGTGGGCGCTTTGTTGGAATGGGCCATGAAGGGTCGCTTGGGGGAGGTCATGTGCGCGCTTGCAGGACGGTTCAGACCGGCAGCGTGGTCGTACGTCGTGGATTCCGGCCCTTGGTACTTGGATGTGGGCCCACATACCGTATGCGCGAGTCAGGTCTTGACGCTGTGTCGACCTGCGTCTTTGCCATCGGCTGCATTTTGCCAGAACGTGGTCCCCCTGCGCATGCACCCGTCGTCCGGCAGATCCCCTGGGCGGAGCCTGAGCAGCTGACACCTGGCTACGTGGAGCGGCTGCAGGAGCTGGCCGCAGAGCGGGGTGTTCACCTGGCGGGTGAGTGTGTATTAGGGCGGGTGTGTATTAAGGTTCATGCCTGCAGTATCGTGTACGTGCGCTTCGCCGAGGAGCGGCTGCAGGCGCTGGGTGCGTCGGCCATCACCACTTACCTCGTGATGAACGCTACCGCCGTTACTGTGAGCCGTGCGCGTGCGTGAAAACCGTGCGCAGAAGTTAAATGGGCTAATGCATTTCGCTCTTTACCTTTGACGGCTGTTGAAGGTACCGGGTACCGGGTGTGCGAGAGCACCAGGGCGTGCTAATACACGCCCGTAGCCTTACTCAAAGGCACCTCCCTCCTCTCGGCCCATGCACCAACGTAAACGCAGGCGTGTACGTCCGCGCCGGCTGCATTGAGCTGCTGCTGGATGAGGAGATGTGGGGCAGCAGCAGTGAGGAGGGCAGTGGTGGACTGCTGCGCCTGCCGGAGGTCGCAGCGGCGGTGCGCACAGCGGCTTTGGAGGCGCCGGGCGGCAGCAGCAGCACCGGCGGCAGCGGTGGGGATGGTGACGGAGGCGGGGGCGGTGCTTTTGGGCTGCCCCCTGGCATCATCCTTGAGACAGTGGAGCTGGAGGAGGAGGGTGGGCAGGAAGGGGAGGAGGAGGGGGATGTGGAGGAGGGGCCGGGGCGGGGCGACACGGGGCGGGAGCAGGGTGAGATGCGGGGGGAGCGTGTGGGTGGCGTGGATGGGGTGAGCGTGGGAGGGGACGAGGAGGGGGAGCAGCAGCGGGAGAGGGAGAGGGAGCAG